>Ga0182738_1002972_pt1 | contig 19690 bp, 19 predicted proteins | sample eDN5th30CBELigMG_FD_128876 | JGI IMG/M metagenome (GOLD analysis project Ga0182738, IMG submission 128876) | Enriched Miracle-Growth compost microbial communities from Emeryville, California, USA - eDNA 5th pass 30_C BE-Lig MG (version 2)... ... | reverse complement strand
CCCGCCGGCGAACCCCGGCCCTCCCTCCCAGACTCCGGCCACACCGGCGCCGGGCATGCCCAACCCGACCGCGGACCAGATGCAGGCGATGCAGGGCCTGACGCCCGAGCAGCGCCAGCAGGCGATCCGCGGCATGGTCGAGGGCCTCGACGCGCGGCTGCGCACCGCGCCGCCCGGCCGCGCGGAGGACCGCGATGCCTGGCTGCGGCTGGCCAACGCGCGCCGGGTGCTGGGCGACAACGACAAGGCCGTCGAGGCTTATGCCAGGGCCGACGCGATCGCCGCCCTGCCGCCGGCGCAACTCGCCGACTGGGCCGAGGCGCATGTCCGCCTGATCAAGCCGGGCGCCGCACCGTCGCCCGAGTCGGTGGCGGTGCTGGAGCGGCTGGAGAAGGCCGAGCCGCGCAACGCGTTGGCGCTGTTCTATCTCGGCGCCGCGGCTTTCGCGCAAGGCGACAAGCCGGCGGCCGCGCGGCGCTGGAAGACGCTGCTGGCGCTGCTGCCGAGCGACGCGCCGATAAGGGCGATGCTGGAAGGGAAGATCAAGGAAGCGGAGTAGGCGCTCGTGAAGTGAGGTGGCGGTGGATTCGACGAGCAACCGGGGTGGCGCGCCGAGGCGGCCTACGATGCAGATGGAAGCAGGAGAGCACGGTAACCTCCGCCCCGTCGATGACGTACAGCAGCCCCTAGGGAAGCGGCCCACCACGGCGCGGCGCATGTCTCCATCTACTCTTTGATAGAGCGCCGGATTGAAGCTGAGATGCTCTTCTACCCGGGCGGAGCTCGTCCAGAAATTCGATGCCGAGCCCTTCTCATTCACCTTCATAGTCGCGGAAGATTGCCGCGACCTCAGCCTCGGCAGCCGGCTTGTAGAGGACGGGCGCCACCCGGCGCTCGGCGGCCGATCAACTTGCGGCGGATTTCAGCCAAGGTAACATCCGGTTCGTCGGGATGGGCACGATGATGCGCGAGCCGTTCGCGGAATTCCTCGCGCTGCTCGTCTGCTATCGGCGGCGCGCCGCGTCGCCGGGGCAGTGATGCTTGGGGGAGGGATCCGAGAGGTGGGACAATGCTGTAGAACGGCCGCACTACCACTTTGAAATTTTTCAAGGGATTTGCCGCAATCCCACAACGATCGGTGGTTGTATGCTAGGCGGCTGTTTTGGGGGGAGGAATGCCGGTCCCGGATTTTCAGACATTGATGCTGCCTGTGCTCAGGGTGGTGGCGACCGGTCCCATCTCGGCGCCAGAATTGCGCGCACGCGTCGCAACAGACGCCGGTTTGTCGGACGAAGACTTGGCTGAACTTTTGCCTAGTGGCCGGCAGAGTACGTTTTCCAATCGCATTGCTTGGGCGAACATTTCTTTGCAGCGAGCGGATTTGATAAAGGTCAAGCAGCGAGGCGTCTACGAACTGACTCCAGAGGGCTCAAAAGTTCTTGGCGAGAACCCCGCCCGCATCGATATGAAATTCCTTGAGAGGTTCCCTTCGTACCGTGAATGGCGAAAGCGAAGCATAGCAGGAAAAGAAGAGACTAAAGCAAATGGTGACGACAAGCAGTTGGAGGAGACATCGACGAATCCCGAAGAGCAAATAGAACGTAGCCATCGGGAACTTACTAATGCTGTGGAAGCCGATCTTTTGGATCGGGTACTTGGTGTATCTTCGACTCAGTTTGAACAAGTTATTGTCGATCTGCTCGTCGCCATGGGCTACGGCGGTGGCCGATCTGAGATGGCTAAGGCCGTAGGAAAATCTGGCGATAACGGCGTAGACGGCGTGGTCCGCGAAGATAAACTCGGTCTCGACGTCGTCTATATGCAAGCCAAGCGCTATGCTCCAAGCAACACGGTGGGACCTGGAGAAGTTCGCGATTTCATTGGCGCTTTGGAAGGGCACCGGGCAAGCAAAGGTGTGTTTGTCACAACTTCAACTTTTGCCAAGTCTGCCATGGAGTACGTCGACCGCGTGTCCAAACGCGTCGTGCTGATCGATGGCAAGCGTTTGTCCAGTTTGATGGTCGAGCATGGCGTTGGCGTGCGCATCAGAACGCGCTACGAAGTTAAAGAACTGGATGGAGACTATTTCGACGAATAGCCTTCTATGGCTTCTGCCGATTGGATCGGCACAGCGTCGCCATCGTGTCTCACTTCGATGCGTCGTAAATGGAGAACCTAAGTTGCGGTGTCGGTGATTACCTCTTAGGCAATCGTACTTGGTTCAGATTCGCGCTTACCTCCTGTGTATCGCCACTCGAAGGAGGAAGCCATGTCAGACTCAATCGCCACCCCATCCACCACCCCCGACGCCACCGTCGAAACCTACGTCGCCACCTGGAACGAGACCGATGCCGTCCGCCGCAAGGCCGGCATTGCCCGCGCCTGGGCCGAGGACGGCCGCTATCGCGATCCGCTGATGGCGAGCGATGGGCATGCCGGCATCGATGCCATGCTGGCGGCCGTGCAGGCCCGCTTTCCGGGCTTCGTGTTGCGGCGCACGTCCGAGGTCGACAGCCACAACCGGCAGCTACGATTTTCGTGGTCGCTCGGACCGGAGGCGGGGCCGGCGGTCGTCGAGGGAGTCGATTTCTGCGCGCTCGCGACGGACGGGCGGCTGGAGTCGGTGGTGGGATTCATCGACCGTATGCCCGCGACGTGAGGTACCCATCAACAGCAGTTGCGAGGAGGCGTTGGGCTGTCGCCCTGCGCCCTCTTCCTTCAACTGCACGAGACGCGGCCGTTGCTCGGCGAAGCGGTGAGGAAGGTATGCGTGACCATCGTTCTCGCGCTTCGCCCACAGCTTTGTCACCCAGACGTGAAGAAACCCCCGGCCCGGTTGTGCTAGGGGTTCCCGATCAGACAGTGGCCTGTCTTGCCCGACCGCGCTACGCACTTGCGCGGCCGGGCTTTCTTTTGCCCGCGTGCTGCGGGCGGGGTCAGCCTGCTACTGCGGGGTTGCCGGCGCCGATGGGGTGTCGGCCGGGGCCGCAGGAGCCGGATTGGTCGGGGTCAGGGCCGGGGCGCCTGGAGCCGCCGGGGCCGGCGTCGGAACCGTCCGCTCGATCGCCGGCCTGGGCGCCTGGGCGACCTCAGTGCTGTTGTTCGGGCCACCGTTGAAATACAGCATGCCGCCGATCAGGCCGATCGCCACCAGCAGGCCGAGCAGGATATACGGGCCCTTGCCAGAACCGTCTTCCACCGCCGGATCGAATCTCACGTTGCCGTATTGATCATAGCCCGGCCGGTCGTTCGGGTTGGGCGTCAGGGGGTCCTTGGGGATATAGTCGCTCATCGGGGTTCTCCTCGTGTATTTGGTCCTGCCTTCCCAATGACTCCAGATTGCGATGGGTTGCGCGTTTTGACCGCCGAGGCGCACCGCTTCTGGACGTATTGGAGCCATAGAAATGCCTGATTCCGTGCTCTCTCCGAGGCCCGCCGTGCTCGACGATGCAGGCGCGGCGGCTCTGGTCGGCTCCTACGCCGCGGTCAGCCTCACCGCCGCGCAGAAGGACATCGGCCGCATCGATCCGCACCTCGCGAAGTTCATCAGCCTGGCGCCGATCTGCTTCGTCGCCACCGCCGATGCCGCCGGCAAGCAGGACGTCTCGCCACGCGGCGACCCGCCCGGGTCGTTCAAGGTGATCGACCCGCACACTGTCGCCATCGCCGACCGGCCGGGCAACAACCGGCTCGATACGCTGAAGAACCTGCTGGAGAACCCGCAGATCGCGCTGGTCTTCCTGCTGCCTGGCACCAACGAGACGGCGCGGCTCGCCGGCACGGCGAAGCTGTCGGTCGATCCGGAGCTGCTCGCCTCGATGGCGGTGCAGGGCAAGGCGCCGCGGTGCGCCATCGTGGTCAGCGTGCGCCAGGCCTACTTCCACTGCGCCAAGGCGCTGATGCGCTCGCGCCTGTGGACCGGCGACTACGTCCAGCCCAAGGGCACTTTCGCCTCGATCTCGCGCATGGTCGGCGACCAGCTCGGCCTGAGCGAGGAGGAGAAAGCCAGGCGCGAGGCAGCGCTCGAGATCAACTACCGGGACGGGCTGTGGGCCCACCCCGGCACCTAGCGCACGCAGGCGAAGGAGATCGCGGCCATGCCGGACACCTACGTCGTCACCGGCGAGCGCGCCCGCCAGATGCGCGTCGTGCCGGCCGCGGTGCTGAAGCGGCTCTATGCGCGCTCCGACCGGGCCGGGCTGCGGCAGACCGCGGCGCACCTGGCGCTGCTCGTCGCCGGCGGCTGGCTGGTGCTGGAAACGAAGGGCACCTGGTGGGTCCTGCCGGCGCTGCTGCTGCAGGGCATCCTGGTCAACGCCCTGTTCGGCGCGATGCACGAGTCGGTGCATTACGGTTCGTTCAGGACGCGGCGCTTCGCCGACCTGCTGGCCTTTTTCTCCGGCGCGGCGATCCTGAACAACGCCGGCTTCTACCGGCACTACCACATGGCGCACCATCGCTACACGCAGGACCCCCTGCGCGACCCCGAACTGATCACCGCGGGGACGCCGCGCAACTGGGGGAGTTATCTGCTGCGGGTGAGCGCCCTGCCGTTCTTCGTCATGCGCCTGCGCGACATCTTCCTGTTCCCGTTCGGCTTGCGCGGCGGCGTCACCTACCTCCACGAGAGCGCCTGGCCGGAAGCCCGGCGCTGGGGCCGGTGGCTGCTCGCCCTCTACGCCGCGCTGCTGGCCGGCTCGATCCCGCTGCGGACCGACGTGCTGCTGTGGGTGTGGCTGATTCCGCTCGCCGTCGGCGCGCCGCTGCTTCGGCTCTACCTGCTGTGCGAGCACACCCTCTGCCCCAACTCCGACGACGGCTTCGCCAACACGCGCACCACGGTCTGCAACCCGCTGCTGCGCTTCATCATGTGGAACCTGCCCTACCACGCCGAGCATCACCTGCTCCCCAACATCGCCTTCCACCACCTGCCCGAGGCGCACCGGTATCTTCGTCCGCATCTCAAGCACGTGGCGACAAGCTACGCCCAGGTGAACAGAGAGATCGTGCGGTCGTTCGCTGCCGCGTCGTCCTGAGCGAAGCGAAGGACCTCGCCGAACGATCACCGAGCCTGTTGCCAGCGCGAGATCCTTCGCTACGCTCAGGGTGACAACGGGGGATCTCGTGAGAACCAGTAAAGGCGTCTTCGAGTGCGGCGACCTCGCGCTCCAGCGCGGCGGCACGCTGAAAGGCGCGCGCATCGTCTACAAGACCTACGGCACGCTGAACGCGGCGCGCGACAACGTCATCGTCTATCCGACGAGCTATTCGGCGCAGCACGCCGACATCGAATGGCTGGTGAGCCCGCAGCACTGCCTCGATCCCGGCCGGTACTTCATCGTCATCCCCAACATGTTCACCAACGGCCTGTCGACCTCGCCGTCCAACTACGATGGCCCGTTCCCCGAGGTGACCACCTACGACAACGTCACCCAGCAGCGCCGGCTGATGAACGAGCTGTTCGGCGTCGAGCGCGTCAAGATGGTCTACGGCTGGTCGATGGGCGCGCAGCAGGCCTATCACTGGGCCGCCCTGTTCGGCGCCTCGGTCGAGCGCATCGTCGTCAATTGCGGCTCGGCGAAGACGGCGCCGCACAACTTCGTCTTCCTCGAAGGCGTGCGCACCACCTTGCTCGCCGCGCGCACCGAGGAGGAGGGAAAGCGCGCCATGGGCCGCATCTACGCCGGCTGGGCCCTGAGCCAGACCTTCTACCGCCGCGAGATGTGGCGTGGGCTGGGCTTCACGTCGCTCGAGGATTTCCTGGTGCGCTCCTGGGAGGCTGGCTTCGTTCGGCGCGACATGCACGACCTGCTGGCCCAGCTGCGCACCTGGCAGCTCGGCGACATTTCGGCCAACGATCTCTATCGTGGCGACCTCGACATGGCGCTGGCCGGCATCCAGGCGAAGGTGCTGCTGATGCCCTCGGCGACCGACCTCTACTTCCAGACCGACGACAATCGCGGCGAGCTGCCCCATCTGCGGCAGGGCAGGCTGGTCGAGATCCCGTCGGTGTGGGGCCATCGCGCCGGCAATCCGGCTGCCAATCCAGACGATGCCGCGTTCATCGATGCCCAGGTGACGGCGCTGCTCGAGTCGTGAGCGATGCCGTCGCGGCGTCACCCCTGGCTTCACCGCATTGCCTGGCTGCGCCGCAATCGCTGCAGCCTGCTGCTCGTCGCGCTCTGCCTGATGATCCTGGCCAACCCGCTGTTCGGCAGCTTGTACGCCGGTCACAGGGCGCTTGGCGTGTCGTTCCTGCTCACCCTCGTGCTGGCATGCTGGGCATTGCGCCTGCGCCGGGCGGCGATGATGGGCCTGTTGGTGCTGGCGATCGCGACGTCGATCGTGCTGGTGCTCTCGCCGCACGGCCATCACTGGCTGCGGCCGGTGACGAACGGCGGCGCCGCCCTGTTCACCGGCATCGTCACCATCGCGCTGCTGCGCTACGTGCTCGACCCGCATGTCATCTCGACCGACAAGGTGTTCGGCGCCGTCGCGGCCTATGTGCTGATCGCCTTCACCTTCGCCTGCCTGTTCATGATGGTGCAGGAGGGAGGAAAGGCCTTCTACGTCGTCACGGCCAACGAACCGGGCGGCGAGCTGAGCTGGTCGGTGGCGATGTACTTCTCCTTCACCGTGCTGACCTCGACCGGCTTCGGCGAGATCACGCCGCTCACCGACGAGGCGCGCAGCCTGATCGTGATCGAGCAGGTGCTGGGCGTGATGTATGTCGCTTTCCTGGTGGCGCGCCTGGCCAATCTTTACGGCCACGCGACGCGCCGATAGGCCTCCGCCATGCCCGATGGAGCCATGCTGCCGCATGACGGCCTCGTCATCGTCGCCACGCGCGACTGCCCGACCTGCGTGCTGGTCGAGCCGGTGATGCCGAGTCCCGATCGCGCCGATCCGCGCACCGTGTTCAGCCAGGCGTCGCGGGCGATGCCGCCGGCGGCGAGGGCCTGCCGGCCTGGCAGCCCGGCGGCGGCTCGAGGAGCGTCGAGTCCGGCGTGGGAGCCGCCGGCCCAGCGGCGTGGCAAGAACGCCGTCACGCTGTTCCATGGCGAGGGTGTGCACGGCTTCATCGATCAGAAGTCGCGCACACCCGAGGAGCTGGTGCGCTCGCTGGCGATGGGCCTGTTCGGCCATCCGAAGCTGGTGCGTGCCGGCAATGCGGTGCTGGTGCTGTCGCCCGAGCACCACCGGATCTTCGAGGACGGCGGCTGGTCGCGGGTTCGTCGACGGCCTCACCGCGCAAAGCGACTCGCTGGGCTTCGAGCCCGCCGTGTCTACGGCCCGCACCCGATCCCGAACCCCGGAGGAGACCGAGGCGCTGGCCGACCAGGCTTTCGAGAAGGTGCCGACCGCGCTCACGGCTTGGCGTCGGCGCTCCCGCCGGCCAGTGGGAAATGGCAGGCCACCAGATGGCCGGGCGCGATCGGCCGCAGCTGCGGCTCCTCGGCGGCGCAGCGCTCGGTGGTGAAGGGGCAGCGCAGACGGAATCGACAGCCCGATGGCGGATTGAGCGGCGAGGAGACCTCGCCCTTTGGCATCCGGTTCCGCTGCCGCTTGCCCTGCGGCCGCGCCTCGGGCACCGCCGCGAGCAGGGTCGCCGTGTAAGGATGCGCCGCATGCTCGTGGAAGCGGCCCGACGGGGCGACCTCGCATAGCCGCCCGAGATACATCACCGCCAGCCGGTCGCTCACGTTCTTCACCACCGCCAGATCGTGGGCGATGAACAGCATGGTGAGGCCGAAGCGCGCCTTGGCATCCTCCAGCAGGTTCAGGATCTGTGCCTGCACCGAGACGTCGAGAGACGACACCGGCTCGTCGCAGATCAGCAGGCGCGGACGCAGCACCAGCGCGCGGGCGATGCTGACGCGCTGGCACTGGCCGCCCGACAGCTCGTGCGGATGGCGCTTCCACACCGCGTCGGGGTCGAGCCCGACGGCCTCGAGCGTCTCGCGCGCCAGACGTTCGCGGGCCGTCCGGTCGTGCTGGCCCGCGACGACCAGCGGCGTCATCACGATCTCGCCGATCGTTCGCATCGGGTTGAGCGAGGAGATCGGATCCTGGAACACCATCTGCAGGCGTCCCCGGCTCGCGCGCAGCTCGGCGGCCGACAGCTGCGCCAGTGGCCGGCCCTCGAGGATCACCTCGCCAGACGATTGTGGCGGCAGCTGCATGATGGCGCGGCCGACCGTGGTCTTGCCGCAGCCCGATTCGCCCACCAGGCCGAGCGTCTCGCCGGCGAAAATGTCGAAGCTGACGCCAGCCACCGCATGAACGTGCTGGCCGCGGCCGAGCGCGAAGGTGCGCGTGAGCTCGCGGACCGACAGCACCACCTCGGCGCCGTCGCCGGGCGCGATCGCAGGGCCGTCAGCCATGCGCAGCCTCCAGCGGATGCCAGCAGCGGAAGCCACGGTCGTCCGCCGGCTCGCGCGTCTCGGCCGGGTCCTGGGCGCAGAGACCGGTGGCGCGCGGGCAACGCGGCGCGAAGCGGCAGCCCGGCGGCGGCTCGATCAGCAGCGGCGGCCGGCCGCCGATCGTCTCGAGGCGCGAATGGACGGGATCGTCGAGCCGCGGCACCGAGCGCAGCAGGGCGGCGGTATAGGGCATGCGCGGCGCGGCCAGCAACGCGCTGGTCGGGCCGTGCTCGACGATGCGGCCGGCGTACATCACCGCCACGTCGTCGGCCATGCCGGCCACGACGCCGAGATTGTGCGTGATCAGGATCAGCGCCATGCCGCGCTTTTCCTGCAGCTCCTGCAGCAGGTCGAGGATCTGGGCCTGCACGGTGACGTCGAGCGCCGTCGTCGGTTCGTCGGCGATCAGCACCTTGGGCCCGCAGGCGAGCGCAACGGCGATCATCACCCGCTGGCGCATGCCGCCCGACAGCTCATGCGGATAGCTCTCGGCGCGTCGGGCCGGCGCGGTGATGCCTACCGAATCGAGCAGGTCGACGGCGCGCTCGCGCGCCTCGGCGCGGGAGCAGCGCAGGTGCAGCCTCAGCGCCTGCTGGATCTGCGCGCCGACCCGGATGACCGGATTGAGCGAGGTCATCGGGTCCTGGAAGATCATCGCGATCTCGCGGCCGCGCACCGAACGCAGCTCGCGCTCGGAGAGGTCGCGCAGGTCGCGGCCCTCGTAGCGGATCTCGCCGCCGGCCTTGATCAGGATGGACTCGGGCAACAGGCCCAGGATCGATCGCGCCAGCACCGACTTGCCGCAGCCCGATTCGCCCACCAGGCCAAGGGTGCGGCCTGCCGCCAGCTCGAGCGACACGCCGTCGACGGCGCGCACCACGCCATGCGGCGTGCGCAGATAGCTCTTGAGGTCGCGGATCGACAGCAGCGGCGACGCGGCACTCACAACGCCGCCTCGCGGCGGTCGAGGCGCCGCTGCGCCTGGTCGCCCAGGATATTGAGCGCGAGCACCGTCAGGAACAGCAGCGAGGCGGGTCCGAATACCGCCCAGGGTGCGTCGAGCAGGTTGGCGCGCTCGGCGGCGACCATGCCACCCAGGGTCGGCTCGGGCGGCGGCACGCTGAGGCCGAGGAAGCTGAGCGACGCCTCGGCGATGATCGCGACGGCGACCATCAGCATGCTGTAGGCGACCAGCGGCGCGGCGAGATTGGGCAGGATCTCCTGGAACAGGATGCGGCCGGAGCGCATGCCCATCGCCCGCGCCGCCAGCACGAACTCGCGGTCGGCCAGCGACAGCGCATTGGCGCGCGCGATCCGCGCGAAGGCGGGGACGAAGAGGATGCCGAGCGTGACGATGACCAGCCACAGGGAGGCCCCGGCGTAGGAGATGATCGCCACCGCCAGCACCAGCGGCGGGAATGACAGGATCACCGTCATCGCGGCGGAGATCCAGAGATCGGTGCGGCGGCGGAAATAGCCGGCGACCAGGCCGAGCGCCCCGCCGATCGCCAGGCCGAACGCCACCGAGCCGATGCCGACGGCCAGCGACACGCGCAGCCCGAGGATGGCGCGCGCCAGCACGTCGCGGCCGAGCCCGTCGGTTCCCATCCAGTGGTCGAGGGACGGCGGCTGCAGGGTCCTGAGGAGGGCCTGCCTGAACGGATCGGGCAGCGGCAGCACGGGCGAGGCGATCGACGCGATGAGCCCGAGCACGATCCACGCCGCCGGCAGGTAGACGGCGAGCGCGGCGAGCCGCGGGGTTCGGCGGCGGGCCGGTGCGATCGCGGCGAGGGAGGCGTCAGCGCCGGGCAGCGTCAAGGCGCACCCTCGGGTCGAGCAGGGCGTAGAGAAGGTCGACCAGCATGTTGATGAGCACGAAGAACACGCCGATGAACAGCACGACGCCCTGCACGATCAGGTATTCGCGCTGGTAGATGCCGTTGATCAGCAGCTCGCCGATCCCCGGCAGGCCGAACAGCACCTCGACGATCACCGCGCCGCCGATCAGCCGGCCCATGTTGATGCCGACCACGGTGATCAGGCTGAAGCTCGACGGCTTCAGTGCATGGCCGAGCAGGATGCGCCACGGCGGCAGTCCGATGGCGCGGGCGAGCGAGATGAAGTTCTGCTGCAGGGTCCGCACCATGTCGCTGCGCAGCAGCCGCATATAGACGGGGAACTCGAACAGCGCGAGCGTCAGCACCGGCAGCACCATGCACCGCAGGTTGCCGAGCACGTCCTCGGAGAGCGATACGTAGCCGGTCGCCGGCAGCACACCGAGCTGCAGGGCAAAGACATAGATCAGCACGATGCCGATCAGGAACGGCGGCGTCGAGACGAAGGCGAGCGCGACGGCGAGCGAGATCCGGTCGACCGCGCCGCGCGTGCGGTAGGCCGCGTAGATGCCGATCGGTATCGCCAGGCCCAGCGCCACAAGCTGCGCGCCGACCAGGAGCTCGAGCGTGACCGGGAAGCGCTGCAGGATGGCGCCGGCGACCGGCTCGTTGGCGCGGAAGGACTGGCCGAGGTCGCCCTGCAGCACGCCGCCGACCCATTGCAGGTAGCGTTGCGCCAGCGGCAGGTCGAGGCCGAGCGTATGGCGCAGGGCGGCGATCGATTCCGCCGTCGCGGTATCGCCGAGGATCGCCAGCGCCGGGTCGCCCGGCGCCAGGTTCATCAGCAGGAACGTGACGAGCGAGACCGCGAACAGGATGCCGATCAGGGAGGCTGCGTGGCGCAGGCCCGTGGCCAGCATCTACTCGACCCAGACGTCGTGCATGCGCATGACCCCATCGGCGATGATCGGGCCGGCGTGCACCTTCGTGCTCATGATGTTGTGGAAGGTCGCGTAGAACAGGAAGAAGTAGGGCAGCTCGTCGGCCAGCAGCGCGGAGGCCTGGTCGTAGATCTTCTGCCGCTCCGCCAGGTCGAGCGTGGTCCGCCCGCGCTCCAGCAGTTCGTCCATCTTCTTGCTCGAGAACTGGGTGTAGTTCGACGACGGCTCGTCGGCGAAGCGCGAATGGAAGGCGCGATAGAGGTTGAGGTCGGGGTCGGGGCGGCCGGCCCAGCGGAAGTAGGACATCTGGAAATTGTGCGTGATCGCGTCGCGGATGAAGCGGGCCTGCTCGACCTGCTTGATCTCGACGTTGATGCCGACCTCCTTCCACATCTCCTGGAACGCCTGCGCCGCCAACGTGTTGTAGGGCGACGCCGAGGTGCCGAGCGTGAAGGACACCGGCTTGCCGTATTCGGCCAGCAGCTTCCTGGCCTGCTTGGGGTCGTACCTGGGGAAGTTCGGGGTCTTCGAATGCGCCCACATGCCGGGGCCGATCAGGTCGTCGGCGATCGGGAACTCGTTCTGGTAGATCGCCTTGATGAACAGCGGACGGTTGGTCGCGAAGGCGATGGCGCGGCGCACGCGCACGTCGTCGAACGGCGGCGTGCGCGTGTTCATCATCAGGAAGGTCGTGCCCAGCCCGGCGCCGGTCTCGACCTTGAGCTTCTTGTTGGCCCTCGCCTGGGTGATGAAGCGCGGGCTCGGAGTCTCGATCACGTCGACCGAGCCCGACAGCAGCGAGGACTGGCGGCTCTCCTCGTTCGACAGCGGCAGGAACACCACACGGTCGAGGTAGGGCGCGCCCTTCCGCCAGTAGTCCGGATTGCGCTCGACCACGACCTTGTGGCCCTGCTGCCATTCCTTCAGCACGAATGGCCCGGCGCCGACCGGACGCTGGGCGACCGACTTGGGATCGGCCTTGATCGCGGTCGGCGAGACGATGAGGCCGGGCGAATCGGACAGGATCGCCGGCAGTACCGCATCCGGCGCCTTGAGCTTGAACTCGACGGTGTGGGGATCGACCGCCTTGACGCTTTCGATGTTGTCGAGCGTCGCCAGGCAACGGCAGGCGTTCTTCGGATCGCGCGTGCGTTCGACGTTGAACACGACCGCATCGGCGTCGAACGGCGTGCCGTCGTGGAACTTCACGCCTTCGCGCAGCTTGATGCGATAGGTCCTGCCGCCGTCCAGCACCTCGTATCCGGTCGCCAGCACGGGAACGATCTTGCCCTTGCCGTCGATGTCGAACAGCGGGTCGATGATCGTCATCCCGACCTGGCGCTCGACCAGCGAGCTGATGCGCAGCGGGTCGAGGCTCGGGAAGTCGGCCTCGAGCGCCATCGTGAGCGTGCCGCCGCGCTTGGGAGCCGCGGGAGCCTGCGCCTGCGCGGCGGTGGCCATCGCAACAGCGGCTCCGACGGCGAGCGCGGCCATCAGGCCGCCCGTCATGCAGCGACGCGTGTACATCTTGCTTTCCTCCCGTTGCCTCTTTGGCGCGAATCATCTTGGCCGCGTGCAGATTGTCAACAATCTTATTCTCGGCTAGATACCGCTTTGCGGAGTGACCGCGAGAGGACATCGTTTGCCCGACAGCTTTAAGTTGCGCGGAGTCCAGGCGGACAACTGGCAGAACGGAATTGTCGCATTCCGCCTGTTGCGACATCAGGCACCGTTGACGCTGTCGCTCGCCGAGCAGCTCGCCGCGCGAATCGGCGACCGCATCGTCGGCGATCTCTACAAGCCCGGCGCGCGCATCATCGAGCAGGAACTCGCCGACGAATTCAAGGTGAGCCGCGGCCCGGTGCGCGATGCGCTGCGCATCCTGGAGCGCGAAGGCCTGGTCGCCATCCACGCGAGGCGCGGCGCGCAGGTGACCGAGCTCAGTGAGCAGGAGGTCACGGACGTGTTCGAGGTGCGTGCGGCACTGTTGCGCATCGTGTCCGAGCGACTCGCCGCGGACCGCTCGCCCGCCTACGTCGCCCACCTCGTCGACGGCATCGCCGAGCTCGAACGCCATGCCGCCGACCCGAACGCGAGCGCCGACTACGCCGAGACGACCTACAGGCTCGGGCTGAAGGCCGTCAGCCTGGTCGGCAACCGCACCCTGGCCGATATCCTCACCTCGCTGGCGCTCAGGACCCTGCGCTACACGCGGCTTGGGCTGGAATCGCCAGAGCGGCGCCGCCAGTCGCTTGCGCTGTGGCGCAAGGCCCTGCAGGCGATCCGCGCCGGCGACGCCAAACGGGCGGGCGACCTCGTGGTCGAGAGGGTCGAGCGCTCGCGCGACGCGGTTCTGAAGCAGATCCGGTCTGCCGGCGGGAAGGCAGTCGCGCCGGTCTCGGGCCCGCGCGACCCGTCGCGTCGGAGCGCCGCGCGCTAACTAATCTTTCTCCGGCACCACCGCCGGCGCCACGACCTGGTCGCTGTTCGACGGTGACTGCGGCGGCGTGGCCGGCACGGGCAGCGGCGGTGGCGGGGTCGTCGGCAGGAAGGCGGCGACTGCGGCAGCGGTGCCCTTGGGATCCTCTTCCATCGGGTGGTGCGCCGGCTTTTCGAAGATCGCGAGCTGCGATCCCTTGATGTCGCCCTGGAAGCGGAAGGCATCGGCGACCGGCACCCAGCGGTCCTGCGCGCCCCAGATGATCAGGGTCGGTACGTCGAGCCGCTTGAGCGGCGTCGGATCGAGCGGGTCCTGGCTGCGCGCGCGCAACAGGGTGGCCTGGCGGTTGCCGGGGAAGCGCCGCAGTTCGGCGAAGCGCTTGAGCCGCTCGGGCGTGATCATCGTCGGATCGGTATAAACCTCCTCGAGCGAGCGGCGGACCAGCCGGTCGGGCTTCAGGTAGATGCCGAGGTCGCCCAGCACCCGCATGCGCGCGAGCCGCGTGCGCAGGGGTGTTTCTCCTTCGCCCGGATAGGCCGATGCGTCGACCAGGATCAGATGGCTGACGCGCTCCGGCCGCGTTGCCGCGAAGCTCCAGGCAACGGCCCCGCCCATCGAATGGCCGGCGATGGCGAAACGGTCGAGCCGCAACGTATCGGCAAGGACCTCGATGAAGTCGGCGTAGGCCTCGATCGTGTACTCGCCGCGCGGCCAGTCGCCCGTCAGGCCATGGCCCGGCAGGTCGACCGAGATCAGGCGGTAGCGATCCCCGAGCTCGGCGCGCCAGCCCTCCCACACGTGCAGCGAGCCGAGCGAACCATGGATCAGCAGCAGCGGCATTGCGTCGGCCTGGCCCTCGTCGCGGACATGGGCGCGCGTGCCGCCGACGTCGATGAAAATCGAAGGCGGCTGGCCGTAGCGCCCGACCAGATAGTCGCGCGGCAGGTCGGGCGCGTACGCCCACAGCGCCACGCCCGAGAACCCGCCCAGCATGAACAGCAGCGCGAGCGGCAGGTGCCGCCAGCGCGAGGCCCGGCCCTCAACCCGGCGGCGGCGCGGCGGCATGGTCGCTCCCGTGACGATCGCGCAACGCGTCGGCCAGACGGTCGAGGTCGCGCAGCCGGAATTCCGGCGTCGACTTCGGATCGACGATCTTCTCCGCGATCAGCCGCGCGAGGATGGTGCGATTGAGGTCGTTGCTCACGATCAGCCGGTCCTCGAGCCTGGCCACGAAGACGAACAGCTCGAACTCGAGGCCGCCCGGGGCGATCCGGGCGAAACGGACGATCGGCTGCGGCACGCGCAGCACGCGCGGCTGATCGAGCGCCGCTTCGCGCAGGATCGCCTCGAGCTTGGCGACATCGGTGCCGAGCCCGACGGTGAGAAGGATGTCGACCCGGCTCGATGTGTCGGAATAGGTGCGGTTGATCACCGGGTTCTGCAGGAAGACGCTGTTGGGGACGATGACATGGGTACGCTGGAAGGTCTCGATCTCGGTGGCGCGGATGTTGATGCGCCGCACGAAGCCCTCGTGGCCCGTCACCGAAACCCAGTCGCCGGCCTTGATCGGCCGCTCCACCAGCAGGACGACACCCGAGATGATGTTGTTCGCGATGTTCTGCAGGCCGAGGCCGATGCCGACGGACAGCGCGCCCAGCACGATCGCCAGGTTGGTGAAATCGATGCCCAGCGCGCCGATACCGACCAGCACCGCGATGATCACGCCGGCATAGTTCAGGCCGGCGTCGATCGACTGGCGCAGCGGCATCGGCGCTTCGACGGTCGGCATCACCCTGTCGCGCACCACGGCCCGCACCAGCCGCGCCAGCAGCAGGCACACCGCGAAGGTCAGGATCGCCGTGCCGGCATTGGCGAGCGATATGGTCACTCCGCCGATGCGCACGCCGTAGAGCAGCTGGCCGAAGCCGCGTTCGACGGCGTCGACGTCGACGTTCCACGCCTGCGGCAGGGCGAAGGCGAGCAGCAGCACCAGCAGGCAGTCGAACAGCAGCAGCGCGATATGCTGGCCGTAGAGCGTCTGCTGCGGCGCCAGGCCGAAGACGCGGCGCACCCAGGCGCCGGTCGCGGTTTCCGGCGCGGCCATGGTGTCGAGCAGGTCGCCGACGACGCGATGCGCCAGCAGCGCCGCGACGATCATCAGGCCGCTGTTCGCCAGGGCGGAGTGGATGTGCGCGGCGAGGGTCGTATAGCCCAGCAGGGCGAACAGGATCGACGACAGGATGGCGACGCGCAGCGCGACGCGCGAGGCGGTCCACCAGGCGCCGCCGAGCAGCGCCGGACGGTCGCCGCCGCCCTCGGGCTCCCGGGCGTGCCAGGCCTCGTTGGACAGCACCGGCAGGGCGAGCAGCGCGACTGCCGTGGCCAGCACCAGGGCGCTGACCGACGCCACGGCGTCGCGATCGCTGCCCTGGGTGAATGCGAGGAAGAGGATTTCCAGGCTCGTGCTGCCGATCATCAGCCGCCGCACGCCGGCCGAGAGGTGCCGGGCGCTGGAATCGGTGAAGTCGAGCACCCGGCGCGCCGGCCGGTTCGGCGCCAGGAAGGTTGCGCTGAGGCCGACCACCAGCAGCACGATGACGATGCTCGATATCGTGTGCGGGATCAGGGCGTCGATCGGTGAGGGCGGCTGGCTTGCCAGGAGCAACTGGCCGATCGGCCAGACGGCGAGGATCGGCACCAGCACCATCCCGATCCCGTCGATGGCGGCGGCGACGGTGCGGTCGTGCGGGTCGCCCGAGCCGGCGTGCGCCTGGCCGAAGCGAAGACGCAGGCTGCGGCCGGCCCACCACAGGCCGATCGTGACCATCGCCCAGATCGCCAGCGGCAGGAGATCCTGCTCACCCGACAGGAGGGTCCGCAGCCCGTCGCGGCTCCAGGCCGCGAAAGCGGCCGACAGGGTCCGGCTGGCATCGAGGAACTGCGGCCCCAGCCGGCTCCAGACCTGTCCCGACAGTGGCGAGGCATCCTTGTGCAGCAAGGTCTGCAGCACGACCTCGCCGCGCAGCCTGGTCAGGCGTTCGAGCAGCTGGTCGGCGCGGGCGACGACGACCTCGCACTGCTTGACCCGGCTTTCGCTGATACTGGCCTGTTCGCTCAGGCGCTCGCGCTCGGCCTTCACGTCGTCGGTTTCGGCCGGCTGATCGGGGCCGGTCCTGCTTTCCAGCGGTGCCAGGAGTTTCCTCGTGTTGGCAAGCTCGTTGCGGGCGACGGCTGCCGAGGCGAAGGCGGCGGCCCGGACGTCGGACGCCTGCTGGCGCAGGGGATCGATCTCCGCCGGCACCAGGCTCTCCTGGTTGGAACGGTCGGCGATGCGGTCGAGCTGGCGGGTCCACAGCTCGATGAGCTGCGAAAACGGCCGCTGCGGCGGCGTCACCGCCTGGGCCAGCACGGGCGACACACTCCCTGCCAGGACGAACAGCGCGGACAGCAGCGCAAGAAGAGCGTGAAGACGCTCCTTCTTCCCTTCCGCGCTTGCGGGGAGGGAGGCACGGCAACCCGCGACCGAGGGGCCATGACGCACCGTCTTCATTGCCCTCCGCCTCCGTCGGCACAGGACGCCGACACTTCCCCCGCGAATGGGGGAGGGAACGTCATATGCGTTTGTCCTCCGCATTCAGGCTAGGTACCACGGCGCGCCGTCGATATCCGTGGCTTATCGGCGCCTTCCCGCCTGGCCGTTGACACGGCGGGGCGGCCGGGGAACCTTGCGGCCCGAAAGTCAACTGTCCTGTGGGGAGTAATTGGTATGGCCGACGCCAAGAGCACGGTGGGTGAAGTTCGCGTTGCGCCCGACCGGCTGCATGCTTTCACCATGGCGATCTGCCGCGCCGACGGCAGTTCCGAGGAGGAAGCCCGGCTGGTCGCAGACCACCTGGTCCTCGCCAATCTGTACGGTCACGACAGCCATGGCGTCGGCATGATGCCGGCCTACATCCAGAACACCACGACCGGACGCTGCACCCGCAACCATCATGCAAGGATCATCAAGGACAATGGTGCGGTGATCGTGATCGATGGCGGGGTCGGCTACGGCCAGGTCATCGCCAAGGAAGCGATGGATTTCGGCATCGAGCGGGCCAAGAAGCACGGCGTATGCGTCGTCGGCCTCACCAACTCCCATCACATCGGACGTATCGGCCATTGGGCCGAGCAATGTGCGCGGGCCGGCATGGTCAGCACCCACTGGGTGAACGTGCATGGCCACAAGTCGCTGGTCGCGCCGTTCGGCGGCGCCGAGCCGCGCTATTCGACCAACCCCTATTGCACCGCCGTGCCGCGCAAGGGCAAGGAGCCGATCGTGCTCGACTTCGCCACCAGCCAGGTGGCGATGGGCAAGGTCCGGGTCGCCAACAACAAGCGGATCCAGATGGAGGCCGGCCTGCTGATCAACGCGGCGGGCGAGGACACCACCGAACCCGGCGTGATGTACAACCCGCCGTTCGGCGCGATCCTGCCGTTCGGCCTGCACAAGGGCGGCGGGCTGGCGGTGATCTGCGATCTGCTGGCCGGCGCGCTGACCGGCGGCAAGACGCATTCGCCGGCCACCATCAGGGACGGCACCGACATCGTGAACAACATGCTGTCGATCATCATCGATCCGTCGGCGATGGGCGGCACCCAGGCGTTCGAGGACGAGGTCGAGACCTTCATCACCTGGGTGAAATCGGCCCGGCCGCGGCCGGGCGTCCCCGAAGTGCTGGCGCCGGGCGAGCCCGAACGCGCCCGCAAGGTGGACCGCGAGAAGAACGGCGTGCCGATCGACGGGACGACCTGGCAGCAGCTCCTCGATGTCGCCCGCAAGGTGCGGCTCAACGACACCGAGATCCCCAGTATCGCCGCCTAGGAGACGATCATGGCCAGGATGAAGCTCTACTACTCGCCATCGTCGCCTTATGCCCGCAAGGTCCGGATCGTCGCGATCGAGACCGGGCTCGACAAGAAGATGGAGATGGCGAACGTGGCGCTGACGCCGGTCGCGGCCAATGCCGACGTCGACAAGCACAATCCGATCGGCAAGATCCCCGCGCTCTCGGTCAAGGGCATGGACCTCTTCGATTCGCCGGTGATCTGCGAGTATCTCGACAGCCGGCACGGCGGCCGCAAGCTTTTCCCTCGGAAGGGCCGCGATCGCTGGAGCGCGCTTCGGCAGCAGGCGATGGCCGACGGGCTGCTCGATGCCGCGCTGCTGGCGCGCTACGAGGGCGCTCTGCGGCCCGAGGAGAAGCGCTGGCCCGACTGGTCGCAAGGCCAGATGAAGAAGATCGACGGCGTGCTGGCCCAGCTCGAATCCGAGGTGAAGTCGCTCAAGGGCAAGCTCACCATCGGCACCATTTCGGTGGCCTGCGCGCTCGGCTATCTCGACCTGCGCTTCGCCGACATGGGCTGGCGCGAGAAATACCCCAGGCTCGGCAAGTGGTTCGCCGCCGCGTCGAAGATCCCGTCGATCAAGGCGACCGCGCCGCCGCCGGCCTGACCGGCCGGGCATGACCGCCGACGAGATCATCGCCCGCCTCGGACTGCAGCCGCATCCCGAAGGCGGCCACTACCGCGAGGTGTTTCGCGCGCCCGACTCCCCGCGCGGCGCCTCGACCGCGATCTACTTCCTGCTCAGGGCCGGCGAGCGCTCGCACTGGCACCGCGTCGATGCCGACGAGATCTGGCATCACTACGCCGGCGCGCCGCTCGAGCTGTCGCTGAGCGAGGACGGCCGCAACGTGCGGCATCTTCGCATCGGCACCGACTTCGCGATCGGCGAGCTGCCGCAGGGTGTCGTCCCGCGCGGGGCCTGGCAGTCCGCCCGCTCCCTCGGCAGCTGGACCCTCGTCGGCTGCACCGTGGCACCCGCCTTCCGCTTCGAAGGTTTCGAGCTCGCCCCGCCGGGATGGGAGCCGTCTTGAGATTTCATCTTTGCCGGGAGCGCGTATGTGGACGGCCCCCTGTCTGCAAGAGAAAAGTTCGAGTAGGTGTCGAGGCGACTGCGATCGTATGTCCGGTTTTACCGTGCAGCACGCGGGCTGCACACCAAGATGG
>Ga0182738_1002971_pt1 | contig 19697 bp, 9 predicted proteins | sample eDN5th30CBELigMG_FD_128876 | JGI IMG/M metagenome (GOLD analysis project Ga0182738, IMG submission 128876) | Enriched Miracle-Growth compost microbial communities from Emeryville, California, USA - eDNA 5th pass 30_C BE-Lig MG (version 2)... ... | reverse complement strand
CTCAAATAGAAAAGACCCATTGAAATCAAACTTAGAAGCCTCGAGAATAACGAAACCAACAATTGTTCCTGTTATGCTGTATTCAATTTTTATGAGACTCTTGTGAGCAAATTCTGATTTCTTTATCGTCATTGCGAGCAACATCTCTCTACAGCTGAATAATGCCAAAATGCAGCTTGGACTCAAAAGAGTCAGTCCAGGTCTCTGATAAACATCAACATCTTTATTAAATTGACACAAAATCGATACTAGTTCTATTCCTAAGGCAACAATTGAGGTGAAGATCAACCAATATTTGTAGATGAGGTAAGAAGTCTTGCTAAATTGGTCAGAGAGCCAATCATCGTCAAGGACATCGTCATTTTGGTCTGGAGTCAAGAAGTGGGAGGTTATTTGATTATTTTCGCTGGTTTGAGCTGTCTGAGAAGGATCTTTCATCTTGTTTGGATTTGAGCCAGATGTGATTGTTCTTCCAGCAATCTGGATTTTTATTTTATTTTTAATGAATCATAAAAGGAGAAAATAATAAATAATAATGAACAGATACAGAATTTTCAACTCAAGATTTTTTAAAAGATTTGTCTGAAAGTTGTGGAAGGTTTTTCTTTTGTTAAAAAGAATAGGATTAAAAAAAAGGAATGTTGAAGGTCTGAAGCAGAAAAAATTTCTTGTCATTTGAATGTCTTTTGTCGCACCACTGAGCTGCTTGATTTGAAAAAGAAAAAATTTTCCTCTTGAAATAATCATCGAGAAACTTGTTCTTTGCAGAGTCTAAGGCTTGTGACCCGATCAAAGAAGAAAAACTCCGACAGATTGTTTTTCATTCAAGGAGTGAGCTTGTGAGCCTTAACCTGTCTCTTAACAATAAAATCAATCTTTAAAATGAAATAGAGAAAGGAAAAAAACGTTGAATCCATTTCTCAGAAAAATTGATTTATTTTAATTCTATAAAAAAAAATAGTTAATATTCAGTTCCAATTGATACATTGTTCAATCTAAAGAAAATAATCACCTTCTACGTAACAAACTCTTTATCAAAAGGTAAATTTATTGAGGGTTTAAAGAAAACACAAACAAGAAAAGAAAATTCCAAGATGCATTGATTCATCGACATAAAAATCATTTCAACGTCCTGCTAAACTATTTGGAAGGAATAATTCTTCCCCCTTTAAAGAAGAAGAAGGAGAAGAAGAAGGAGCTTTGACAACATCCAAAACGAATGTTTGCAATAATTTAAGAGAAACTTTGTAAAGGAATTATAAGAAAGATGCAAACAATCAATCAGTACAATTCTCAAATTCCTATCTATTCTTAATCAATATCAAAGATAATTTTCACCAGAATAGCTTGAAAACTTTGCCAAACAGTCTCTTTGTTCTATTATCTTGTTGGTAAATAAAGCACCTATGAGAGTAATCGCAGGAGGCAAACTGAAGACCACAAACATAGCTCCAAGCTGTGAAGGAGAATCGAGCTTTTTCTCATTGACTTCTACAATTCCGGCTGTGATGATCGACACCAAAATGCATAGTTTTAGTCTAAATATAGCTTTCTGCGATTTTGTCAATAGGTTTGTTCTCAAAACGACCTCCATTTCATAGCAGCAAAAAGCAGTCAAAGAACATGTAATCAACATTGGAATAGGTTCTATCAAGGCTTTCATGGACGGAAACCTCCACATATGCTGAATCCCACTGACGGTTTCAGCAGAAAAAAGAAAGATCTCCAGCACCATCACAAACTTGAGCCAAAATTTGTAAACCAAGTATGGCCATCTATTCACGAAGAACGAACCAATTACTGATCTGAGCAAGCTGAATTCAAGTTTTATCATGCTCTTTTGAGCAAGTGCTGCTTTCCTTTTGATTATTGCAAACAACATTTCACCACATCCAAGTAATACCAACATCAAGCTGATGCTGAAAACGCCAAGTCCAACTCTTGAGAAATGACCAAGCTCCTTCAATTGGTAGAAAATTAAAATCGGCTCTGTGACCAAGGCAATTAGGAAGGTCAGAGCCAGCCAAAATTGATAGAGCTTGTAAGGAAGCCTGTTGAACTCATGAAAAAGCCAATCTTTCCCCTTTTGGATGCTTTCTTCTTAGTTTCTATTAGAATCCCTAAAGCTCGCTTTGTCCTGGTTATCATCCTGAGTTGAATATATCACCAATCTATCTTTAGGTGATTGATGAGGGTGGTTAGCTTCTGTGTACATTTTTGGGCTATTTGGTAATGATGAGGAGGAAGATGGGTTCTTCTTTATTATTAATTTTTAATGAGCTACAGAATAATAAAATCTTTATCAGATTTATCTTCAAAGATAATTCGGAAGACTCTCAAAAATCTAGTGGATCATCCAAGTACAGAAATTAATCTAGTGTATTAATCCTTTCGTCAGAAATATATTTGATAATAAGATATCCTCTAAATTGTTTGTTTGCATTGAGTCTGAAAAAATTCAAAGGAAATTTTAAACTTTGCACTAGATCGTGCAGATCTCTTGTTCCAAACCTCAATAGCTTGGCACAATTCATTGCTTCTTTGACTTCGAAAGTATTGGATAAAGCTCCCCAAAATAATCCATCATGCAGATCTCACTGAATAAATTTCGATTAGATTCTCAAGTATTCTCGATATTAAATTTTTTCCATATAAAGTTTTTTGTCAAAGAGCTTTTAGAGCACTGAATGAAGAAAAATATGTAAAATCTTCACAAAGAAAAAGGAACTTTAAAGATAAAAAATCACAATACTCCAATCCCTTCTCTTCTATTTCTAGATAAACCTCGTCATTCTCACTAGAAACTTTAACAAAGCTCTCTCTTTGCTCAAGGAACTTCTTGGCTTTTTAAAGCTTCAAACAGTGTGAAAACAGGGATCACCACACAGGACACAAGCCAGAAGAAAGATGAAGAAAGCTCCCCTGATTTGGAGATCCCTTCATCAAGAGTCAACTCTTGGGATGCAAACAAATACATGATAATTGAAACATAGCATATAACATCAGAGGAAAAAGACGAGCCAGACCCTGAAATAAAGGGTTAGACTGAATTCTCTCTCAATATTCTTTTTGTTTGACCGAGAATTTAAGCGAAAGGAAAATTGGAAATTTTATCCTTTGAGTTTAAAAAAAAAAATGCCTTTCTTATCAGGTACATTTTTTAGCTCAAGGGGCATAAGGAAAAAACTAGAGCTTCTAGTGTTTGCCAGGCCAACAAAAATCTTCAGAACCACAATTTTGTTCTTTGAAGAATTTTGAAGAAAATAACTCACACAAAACCCTTCCATGATTCTCAACAAAGTTCCAACAAAGTAACCAATTGGCAATTAAAATATAAATTATCTCAACAAATTAATTTTCATAAAATAAATTAACAAATAAAGAAGTAAATATTAGTTTCATTTAATCCTCGTAATCTTCTCAGGCTTCATCGTTCCTTGGAAAAACCTTCTCCATCATTTTATAACTAGAGATACGAATCTTCAGCAAAACTTGATACCTTTACTAAAGAATCTCTTTCTTTAATTGTTACGTTGACAATTCGGGCTCCAATGAAAGTCACAACAGAAACCAAGATCAAACCTGCAAACCAAAAAATGTAGCTTGGAAGCTGAATAAAGTTGTTGTCAATATCCACAGCATTCGTATCAATATCTCTTGCAACAAAGAAATAGGGAAGTGTTGACGACGCAATGCAGATTTTGAGCAATAAAACAGCTCTTTGAGATCTCACAAAGGATCTCGTTCTGATAGCAATCTCCATTGCAAAGCGAGAGTAAGCATTGAAAAATGACAAAACCAACACTCCAATGCAAAACAAAAATTCAACAGAAAACTTTTTCTCATCAATCATCTTTTGCACGCTTTCCACAATCTTATAAAGGAGATAACTCACCATAATCGAGATTTCAAACACTGTAGCGAACTTCAGCCACCAATTAAAAACCACATACGACCACCAACTCAGCCTTTCTTCGCATTTGGCTATTTCTAACGCTATAACTTTATTCTGCTCCAAAAGATCTGTCGCATAAGAGTTAAAATCTTCTCTGATTTTCACATCAGCTTGTCTCACAAGAGGGTGATTCTTTTTAAACACTTTTACAACAGCATGGCCTCCAATGAGATGGACAACAGGAGTGATTGCCAGATAACTGTACTGGATATAATCTTCTGGGTCGCGAGGTGTCCCATATTGTATCATCATGACGATGATACCAATTATCGAGCCAATAAGATAATATTGGAATTTCAGGAAGCCTCTTTGAGCTATCCTTGACTTCCTTGTGTTGATTGCAAAGAACATTTCTCCACTTCCGAATAAAAAGAGCATGAAAGTAATGCCAAGAGAAGTATATGCAATTTGAAAACGTCCGTAAGAGACCTCTCCATATATAGCAATAGCGTCACCAACGATAAAGTACTCGATAATCAGAACGAAAAGAAAGTTGAGAGCTAGCCAGTATTTGTAGAGGAGAAAAGCAAGACGGTCGAATTGACTTGAAAGCCAATCATTATCTGTTGAAAATTCTTGAAGTAACTCCTCAAGGTTGGTATTTTGGGTCTGCAAACCTGAGAGATGGTTGTCGCTTCCGCTGTGAGGCGATTTATCCAGATCTGGCTGGAAAGAATGTGGAGATTGCATTAGATAAGACTGAGACGAATTAGTGTTAATTTTTTTATAAGTAATTTTTTTCTATATACAGATGAACTGAAGAGAAGAGGAAATCCTCAAAAACTCTAAAAGAGAGGTCTCTTGAGAAATTCGAAAAAGAATCAGACTGGCATTGTTTTGAAAAACTTGTTTCTCAAACCCAAAGTTTGAATTTTCAATTCAACATAATTTTATTCAATAAAAAAGAATCATATCGAAGAATCATTTCCAGAACTTTAATGAAACTTGAACTCATAAAGAAAAAACTTCTCAGAGAGAGAAGAAGTTTTTATTCTTCGGACCTGAACGGAAGATCTTCACAATTCTAAAATTGTCCGCTGAAACTATTTCATTAAATCAAAATTATTTCTAGAAACCCTCATAAAAATGAGTTGAACTCTTTTTCACTTTCGAAACTCTTTTTTCTTCGAAAATAAATTCGCAAAAATAATCGAAAATTTCTTTATTGCAAGAAAATCCTCAAAAGAAAAAATTCAGTCATCCACAATTCTCCACACAAAGCTTTTCCCATTCACTTATTGTTCCTACAAAAGAGACATAGTCATTATCTCAATCAGACTTAGATTTTGCCAATGTATCCAAAGCAGACAATTTCTATTGAAGAAGAAAAAAAAGCAACAACATTCAATACGACATTTCAACATACAAAAAAGAAATATTTAACGATCCACTCTTCAATTTTTCTCGGCCCTCTAACATCTATTAGAGATATTTATCTTCATTATAGCTTGAGAATTTCGCAAAAGGATCTCGCTCTTCAATTAATTTATGCACTTTGAATGCTCCAAAAAGGCAAAGAACAGGGATTGCAGCAAAGAATGCAAGACTTTTGAAGGATGGAATGAAAATTTCTACTTCTGCGAGTGCTTGAGCATGTATTTCTATTGCAACAAGTAGGTATGAGAGAATTGATGAAACCACAGAGATTTTAAGCAAAATCACAGCTCTTTTCGATCTGGTTAAGTTCCTTGTTCTCATCGCCATTTCCATTGCAAACCGAGCATACGCATTGAACAACGACAAAACTAATGCTCCAATCAAGAGGAGACCAGTTAGAGACAGCATCTTGTCCAGAGATTTTGTCATAATGAGAGAGAAAATACCTCCAAAAATCACCAAGATTTCAAAGGCCACAGTAAGCTTCAACCACCAGTTATAAACCACATACGGCCATCTATTCAAATTTTGGTCATGTCTTGACACCTCAGATACTAGGGCTTCATTTTGCTCCAAAAAGGTTGTTCCGAGGGGGTCTGAAGCTTCAGAGTTAGCTGCTTTTCTAAAGGGATGGTTCTTTTTGAATGCTCTCAGGACAGCATAACCTCCAAAAAGGTGGATAATTGGTACGAAGCCCAGACCAATGCACAGGAGGAGTTCAGTCATTCCAAACCCCACCTGACGAGCTTTCCATATAATACTTCTCATAAGAACTGCAAACATCATTATTGAGCCAACAAAGTAATACTGAAACTTCAAGAAACTTCTTTGGGCGACTCTTGATTTTCTTCTAATGAGTGCGAATAGCATCTCGCCGCATCCATAAAAAAGAAGCAGAAAGCTTGTGAAGGTTGATACGTATAACATCGAATCCAATCCGAATTTTTCCCAACGGACATGCTCCCAGACAGTTATCAATGTATATTCTCCCTTCAAAGCTACTGCAAAGTTCAGGATCAGCCAGAGTTTGTAAAGGAGAAATGGAACACTGTTAAATTTCTTTGAAAGCCAATTGTCATCTCCTATCTGATGTTCTGGAGGCGGATTCTCAATATCGACATTTTGAGTCTGCATATTAGGCGGAGGACTGCTCATGACATTCTGCTTTTGATGCTGATCTTGCATTTATGTTTTGCTGAATCAGATGATGTCCTAATTTCTAATTTATGAGTTTTTTATTGGTAAAAAATTCATCCAGAATTCTGTCCAAAAGATTTACCCAATGTAAATCAACATTGAGCCTTTAACGAATTTTGAGCCAGAAAAATCTCGCAAAAAACCTTGAGAATTTTTTTTGCCAAATACTCAGCCCTCTTTCTCAGGTCTTTAGAAAATCTGAAACTCGAAAACGAACAGTTTTTTTCATCTTAACATTGAAATCTATTTCTCTTTGGAGGGATCCGCAAAAAATTCGTTTCATTTCAAATTCATTCACTCTTTCAAGTTGAGCCATAACACAAAATCCTTGAATTTCTAATGAAGAGTTACCAACAATAAATTTAAGGAAACGGATTCAACTTTGTAAATTTGGGACAAAGACAGCCGAAACACAAATTTAGAGGATCAAAACTCTACTTCTTGAGAATCATCAAATTGATCCCAGATAGAGTTTTGAAACCATAAAAAAAAACTGAAATTTTCTTTTCTTTGATTTTCTGAAATATCCCTCCTTTTTAAAGGAGAATTTTGAAGCTTGTTATTTAATTTTAAGCTCCAGGTTCAAGTCAAGTTCTTTTACTATTCAAGGTGAATCTTTTCGCAGCCCCATAAATTTGTAAATCAACATCACAACCTGAGAAAAATAACTTCCTTGAAACATCAACTTTCAAATTCATTTTATTGCTTAATAAAGAAGACAGAGTTTTCTCAATAAGTAAGATCTCATATTTATTATCAATATATTGGGGGCTTCTTTATGTTTAAAAAAGCTACAAAATTCCACAGCAACATATCCAAAAAAGAAAAACTTGTTTAATTGATTATGCAAAGTTCTGTTTTGCTTCATTTTATAAATAGATAAATGTGTCCTCTGGGAAGCTTGAAATTCGAGCAAAACAATCTCGCTCTTCAATTAATTTATGGACTTTGACAGCTCCAGCAAGACAGAGGACAGGAATCACAGCAAATATTCCAAACCATTTGAATGTTGGAATGAGAAATTCGAGTTGGTGAAATAAACTCGAATCCACTTTGATTGCAACAAATAGGTAGGAGAACATTGTTGATACAATAGATATTTTTAACAAAAGCACAGCTCTTTTTGACCGAGCTAACGTTCTTGTTCTCACTGCAGCTTCCATTTCAAACCTGGAATAAGCATTGAAAAGTGACAAAATTAATGCTCCAATGAAAAGGAAAAGGCTGAAGGAGAACCTCAGGTGAAACAATTCTATCATAGTGAGAGAGAAAATACATCCAAAAATAACACAAATTTCAAAGACTACAGCAAGCTTCAGCCACCAATTGTAAACCAAGTATGGCCAACTATTCAGCTTCTGCTCATATTTTAAAACCTCAGATGCAATGGCTTCATTTTGCTCCAAGAAATCTGTTAAAAAGGGGTTTGAAACCTCTGAGCTTTCAGACTTATCTTGTCTTCTTAGGGGATGATTGTTTTGAAATGCTTTTAGAACAGCGTGACCTCCAATAAAGAGGACAATTACAGAGATGACCACATAAATACTCAATACGAAGTGAACTGGTTCAGTTCTCATATCAATCGTTTCCTGAACAACTGCAACATAGATTAGTGCGCCAATCAGGTAATATTGGAATTTCAAGAAGCTTCTCTGAGCAGCGCTTGATTTTCTTCGATTGATGGCAAATAGCATCTCACCACATCCATATGAAAGAAGCAGCAAGCTTGCGTTTAAGGATATGTACAGCATTTGGTCCATTCTGGGTTTGCTAACCGAATAGGCCACTTGAAACTCATATACCAGGTAGCATTCTAGTCCAAAAGCGAATCCAAAGTTCACAAGCAGCCAGAATTTGTAGAGAAGAAATGGAAGACTGTTAAACTTCTTTGAAAGCCAATCGTCTTCTCTTGAATGATACCCTTGAGGCAAGCCCTCAATATTTTCATTTTGTCTATGCATTGCAAGTTAAGAACGATGTGTTGTGTGCTGACTTGAATGATGATCTTGCTTTATTTTGTGTTGGAGAAGATAGTTTCGGAACTCGCAAATGGGATTTACTCTTTATTTATCTTATTTTTTTTCTGTAGAGAAAAACACATACTACTGTATATAAGATAAAATTTTATATTCGAGGGAGACGAAGAAGTTTTTCTTGGTTTTAAAGAAATCTTTTCGCGGGAGAATTTCTTAAAAACTGTTTGAGAATTCAGAAATAGAACCGGAAGACATTCAAGTCTTTTATCGTTGAAATTAGCAAAGAGATTTAGAGTCCTCAAAGATGGTTACTAGAAGACAGAAATGGGGGCTCTACACTTGAAAAGCAAAGCAAACTAATTGATCTGTAAAGGATATTCATATTCGATTCTTTACTTCGGTGTTTTAGATCTTTTAAAAATGCTGAACTCTAGACCGGTTACCATTTTTAATAAACAAATACAAAAAGCTCCTATTTTGTTTCAGAATTTTCAAGGTCTTATAGGGTCGGGACAAAGAAGAAAAAGAACCCTTGTATTCATAGCTGGTTTATTCATGAATCAAAGCGATCCGAACAACAAAGAAGAAGTTTCACATACAACCAATCTGATCATATAAAACATTAATTTCTCAAAGATATGGATCATTATGATAACTTGACAAAGACCTCTCTCTGTTCAATTATTTTATGTATCTTAAATGCCCCAAATAGACAAAGAACAGGAACAAGCAAGAATAAGGCAAAGCATATTGGTAAAGATAAATTCGGAGCTGAAAGATCGGATTCTTTATTTGTGTATATTTTTGAAGGAGCACAGAGATATGGTAGGATTGTTGATAAAAGGCATATTTTTAGTAAAAGTAAAGCTCTTTTAAATCTTGCTAAAACTCTTGTTCTTAATGCAACCTCCATTTCAAAAAGAGAATAAGCGTTGAAAAAGGATAGGATTAACCCTCCAATACAAAGGGATAAGGATGTCCATTGGAAGAATTGCAAACCTTCTAGAATCATCGAAAGAAAGCAAATAAACACAGCCAACATCTCAAAGACGACAGCAAACTTCAACTACCAATTATAAATCAAATGTGGCCATCTCTTCAGTTTTTTGTTATATCTTGATATTTCCAACGCTTTCGCTTCATTTTGCTTCAAAAAGTCTTCTGAGACTTCGGGATTAGCTCGTCGTTTGAGAGGGTGACGATTCCTCAACGCCTTTACGACAGAGTTGCCTCCATAAAGATGAATAATCGGAGAAATGATCACTCAAAGATACTGAAACCACTCATATAGGAGTCTTGGCCGTTCGTCCTCTTTCATTCGAAATACAAAGAATATCGTTGAGCCAACTAGGCAGTATTAAAATTTCAGGAAGATTCGTTGGACGATTCTTGGCTTTCTTCTCTCAATTGCAAATAACATCTCATCACATCCGTATAAAAATCATAGCAAACAAATCGTTATAAAGATGGCTGCTTCGGCTTGTAACTATCCAAATATGTGTTTTCTATATATCCTCAAGCCTTCCTTCGACTATTGTTTCGTACTCGACTATCAAAGCTCCTGCAAAGTTTAAAACGAGCCAGCATTTGTATAAGAGAAACGGAGCACTGTTAAACTGATAAGAAAGCCAATACTTGTCCCTTGAGGCATCTGGAGACAGCTTTTCGAGATTTGTGTTGAGCGTTTGCATTGTTATTTCATTGCTTCTCTCTTTCAAGATATCTCTGCCTTGTTGATTTTATTTTTTTAATTTGATGTCAATAATCTTTTAATATAATTATAAGCAGACACCATCTGTTTAGGAAATCATGAATCATCTGGCATGATAGGAAAAAGAAGAAAATTTCACAAACAATCTTAAAGCTCAGGCCGGAGCAACCTTTCCATTAATCGTTATTTAAAACGATCAACTTATCAAGTTTTATCCGTTTTTTAATGAAAAGCTCATCATTTATCAAATTTATTGATTAAGAGGAAAGAGAAAGATAACTTCATGACCAGAGCTGATAAGAGTTCAGAATTTATTTTTCAATATGTTGTTAAAGAGAAAGAGGAAGCTTTTATTGAAAAATTGGAGAGAGACTGATAATGCTTCTTTGATTAATTCAATTTCTTCAACTTTGAAGATAAGATCAGATTATTTTTAATTTGATGTAACTCTGCTGTCTCCTTTGAATAAAGTTCTTCTTCATTGAGAAGAAATTAATAATAATAAAACCGGCCAATCTTCATATTAATTTTCTGATCAAACTCAAATTCATTATAATTTATCTGTCTGTCCAACCTTTCGGACTTTTCCTCTCAATGAATTTCTTTCTAATAGAACTCCTTCAATCTCTGTCTATAATCATTAAACTAATCTCTAACAACATATCCTATTCATGAATGTCTGTCTCTCTCGATCCGACGATGCCATACCCTTCTTCCAAGGTTTTGATTCATCTTCTGTTTCTAATGAAGAAATAACTTCTCCAAACCTTGATAATGGGATCCAATTTGTCCTTCAACAGGATATTTTCGGCCCTGTCGAGACAGAAAACTCCTCAGAACATCTTGAACACAACGATGTCAGATCTAAAGAAACCCTAGATCTCCCGTCAGCAAAGGAGAAATACACAACCAAGAAAGAATATGTAACAATTCTGAAAAAGCTTGTCAAGGCTGAGGAAGCCTATGAAAGACGAGAGACACGAAACTGGATTGTTGAAAATGCCCCTATACGGTGGAAAAACGATTTTCGTGGGAAACTTCAACTTTCTGAAGAAGATAAAAAGAGAGGAGATATTTCTCTCGAAACTATATTGATCATCACTTTTGGGGAATGGAAAACTGAAGCCTTTATCGATGCCATAGAAGATGAGGAGATCACAATCACTAGAACGCGTAAATCAAAAGACCCTCTTCCAGTGTTGAACGGTAAATTCACAATAAAGCAATTCTTTAATGGCGTTGTCTATTCCAGAATGAGTGAAGGCCTCTCTCGCTTCTTAAAGCCCTCTTCAATGTCCAAAGAACTCTCATCTCTGATTCTGGGTGATCCCCTTCCTGTTTGCCCGACTCCCGCTAACATCCCAATTGACTCCTCACTATTATCAACATTTGAACTAAATCCTTCACAAACCAAAGCTGTTACTGAAGCTTTAGGAGACTCTCCAATGTATTTGATCCTTGGCCCTCCAGGAACAGGAAAGACAAAGACTTCAGTGTCCATTATCTTCCAACTTAACCAACATCTTATAGCGCAAAAAAGCAAGGATAAAATCCTTGTATGTGGGCCTTCTAATGCTGCTGTTGATGACTTAGCTCTAAAGTTATATCAGGCTGGAGTTAAAGATATTACTCGAATGTATTCTTTCACCAGGGAGAGTTCTGGAAAGATGAGTCAAGATCTCAGTGCTATCACTCTCTCAAATAAAATTAGAGCAAAGAGTCTCGAACTTTCAGCTCTACAAGGCAAAATGTCTCAAAAAGAAGGCCTGACCCCACAAGAAAGGAGACAATACGAAACCCTCAAGTGGAAAATGGAGCAAACAGTCTTGCAAGAATCTCGAATCGTTTGCTGTACTTGTTCGACAGCAGGTAGTGGTCGACTTGACAAACTTGTTTTTAAAAACGTCTTTATTGATGAAGCTGCCCAGTCAATTGAGCCTGAGACCCTCATTCCTTTAACATTTGGAGCTCAAAAAGTTCTCTTAGCTGGGGATCATAAACAATTAGGGCCAGTTATTAAATATGAGCAAGTCAGAAAGGCAGGGCTGGATCGCCCCTTATTTGAAAGATTGATGGCAAAAGTGCAGCATACCATGTTGGATTGCCAGTATAGAATGCATCCTCTCATTGCCAAGTTTCCTTCACAAAATTTCTATGATGGAAAATTAGATACTCATCCTAGTATTCAAGGACGCCATGTTCAAGAAGCAATCCTGCCACTGAAGGAGAAACCTTTGAGATTCTTTCATGTAAGAGGTCGAGAAGAAAGAGATGCAACTTCTTGGATGAATACCAAAGAAGCAAAAAAAGTCAAACAGCTTTTATATGAACTATTTCTTTCCAACGTAAAGCCTGATGATATTGGGATCATTACTCCTTATGTCGGGCAAAAGGCTCTTTTACAAAAAAAGATCTATGCAAACAGAGCTCTCAAAGATGTAAAAATCGCTTCTGTCGATGAGTTTCAGGGCGGAGAAAAGGGTTATATTATAATCTCAACTGTGAGATCGAATTCAATCGGATTCTTGAGTGATGAAAGAAGACTTAATGTAGCAATAACTAGAGCTCGATATGGAATGATTATTTGCGGAAATGTAGATCTTTTGATTCAGGATAGAAATTGGGGAAACCTCATTCAGTTTTATCAAGATCACCACAGTCTTTATGTGAACTCTGAACGAATTTATGATGAGGTTTTTGAAGGAAATGCTGAAACAAAACATAAGAATATCTCCCCTAAAGAAACTAAGGCTCAAAGAAAAGCTCGTAGGAAAGAAGAAGAACACAAAAAACAAAATCAACCTAGTGAATTAACTCAGAGAAAAATACAAGAAAGAGAACAAAGGAAAAAAGAGAAACGAGAGAAGAAAAATGAAAGAAAAATGCAAAAAAAGAAGCCTCAGCAAAATGAATTAGTTGAGGAAATTGAAGAGGAAAAGTGGAACGAAGAAGAGGATCAAAACAACAGACAGCCATCTTCCAACAAAGAAGAGTCAAATCAGGGAGAGATGCGTAGCAGAAACAAGAAATTTGGGCCAAAGGGACAGAATGAAAACAACAAGAAGAGAGAGAAGAAAAAGCAGAATAATAAATCAGCTACTCAGGCAAACAAACAACCTCAAAATCAAGCTCAGGAAAGCGCATCAATGGTCGGTGTATGGATTTGCCCTGGTGATCTTATTTTGAAATAATTGATAATTTCTCAATCTCAAAAAGAAAGCTTGATCAAGCAAATTTCTATCATCAGAAAATGAAAAATCAACCCAAGGAATGTGAAACCAGTTGAGCAGAGATTGTCACTAATATTCTCCTTCTATAAAAAATGCTTAGATTTGTTTGTATATATATTAATTTTCTGGATATTTTCCTCAAATATTAAAAATACTTTTTGGAATTGTAACAGAGGGAATTCATTTTCAAAATATTGGCTAGTCAAGCCCTAAAATAACTACTTACGAATCAATTTCTTCGCTCCATACTCATCAGGTCATCATTCATTCTTTTATATATATATAAAGCTAAGAACACATACTTCATCTTAATCTCATTTTAAAAACAAAAAAGTCTTCTATCCAATCACCATAAATACGAGTCATTTGTATAACTTGAGACTTTGGCAAAATCATCGCTTTGTTCAATAGCTTCAGTGAAAGCAATTTCAGAGAAAACATACTCAAAAATAAGGACCCTTGAATTTCTTTTATTCATCGTAAAAAGCATTTTCCAGATTCCATAGAGAAAGAGCATGAAGCTGATGACCAGAGAATCATACATTCTTTCAATGAATCCAAACGATCTCTCATTAATATATGAATTCCAACATGCTCTCATCCCAATCAACCAAGTACCAAGGTTATTGCAAAGTTGAGAGCCAATCAGTACTTTTCCAGCAGAAAAAAGGAGTCTATTAAACTGATTAGAAGGCTAATCGTCTTTCTTTGAAATTTCCCAAGGCAATCCTGGGCTATTGATATTATTCCCTTGTTGTATTATCAATCAATATGAGGATTCTCCAGCTTGGTGAATAGAGTCTTGACATGTTTTCAAAGAATTTCTGGCTTGCATTGAAGGAAGATGAATTTTTTTATTAATTTTTAACTTCTCAAAAATTTAGAAAAACTCACACAGAATATTAGAGATTCATCCAAAAAATAATGAATTTTAAAAATAATACCAGAGTGGTAAAACACTATCCGTCCGAATCAATGGTAAAAAAATTCGTAATATATAAGCCAATCCCCTGATTCATCTCCAAAATTTTTTTGAAGACTTTTTTTTTTACTTGATCCTTTTTTCTTCAAAAATCTATTTATCAATATTTTTATTCTTCAAAATCTTTCAAAGGAAAGGAAATCTCTATTTTGTGCCACAATTTCTTTCGTATATAAAGATTTTTAAAAATTAATCTCAGAAAAATTCTTTACCATAACTCCTTTTCCAAAGGAAAAGTAGGAGGATTCAAGCAGCAGTCACTTTTTCAAGATTCTGTGCACCATAAAAAGTTAATTAAGAAAAAATAGTCAAAGTATTTTCCACTAGTGAATTAATAAAAAAATTTATAAAATTATTATTTAAGAAACGAGCAAGGATCTATTTCTTCAAAGAAGTATATTTTCAAATAGTAAACATAAATTATGCAGTCAAACAGCTTCGCTCGAGATAGGACAATGTCATCCCAAGTTCCCAACTCATCTCCTCGCATCACAATCTTCACCTCTCTTATAGATAGCACTTTTCTGTAAAGCTTGAGACCCGGACGAAACTTTCTCTTTGCTCAAGGATTTTCTTCACCTTCAAAGCTCCAAAAAGAGAAACCAAAGGAACAAGAACGACACATGCAAACCACAATAGATATGGTGAAACGACACTTGATTTGATATAGAATCCTTTCTGAAGCCAAATATCTATTCCAACAAACAAATATGCAATAAGTGAGAGTCCAGTAGAAATCTTCAGCAAAAATATAACTCTTTCGGATTTTCTCAATGCTCTTGTTCTGGTAGTAACCTCCATTTCAAAGCAAGAATAGCCCTTCAGACAAGATAAGACCACTAAGACACCAAAGAGAGCTATCTCCAGAGGCAACCTCTTCTCTCGAATGAGGTCTCTAGCGAAATAATAAAGGAAGTAGCCCAGAATAATGGAGACTTCGAAGAGAACAGCAAACTTGAGCCAACATTTATACACAAAATATGGCCATGTGTTCAACTGTTGATTATATCTGGAAATCTCAGATGTCACAGCTTCATTCTGCTCGAAAAAATCTTCGGTGGTATCGTCTGGAACTTGAGAAGCAGCCCGTCTCACAAGCGGATGGTTCTGCTTGAAAGCTTTCAAAACAAAATGACCTCCAATCAGATGAACAATTGGGGTGAAAAGGAAATAAAACATGGGCAGCCAGAGGATATTAAGATCCTCAAATCTTTCGATAACACAAAGTCCACAGCTCATTGCTGAGCTCGTTAGGTTATATTGGAACTTTACAACGCTTTGTTGAGCAATTCTTGAGTTCTTTGTCTTGATTGAATAAAGTATTTCGCCACATCCATATAAAAAGAACAACAATCCAATAATCTGAGATATGTCTATTATCTGATAACTTCTAAGCATGTAAAATGGATCCAAGTATGACAATAGGCTGTCGCTGAGCATAATAGAGACAATCCCTAGAGTGGATGCAAAGCTTAGAATCAGCCAGCAGAAATAAAGAAGAAAAGGAATTCTACGAAACTGACCCGAAAGCCAGTCAGAAGCTTGAGAGGTTCCTTGCTGACCTTCATATTCAGGCTGTACCATTGGCTCGTAATAAGAACTTTCAGATCTCAAAGGTGTCGTTGTCATTTAGATTGTATGAGGGAATAACTTCTGATTGCCAATTTATTAGAAGTTTAGTTGGGTTAATCAATCAACCAGAATGGGGGAAAGTAAATAAATTGTGGGTTTTTTATTGACAAGATAGTAACTAACAAGCAAAAATTTTGAAAGAGCTTTTTTCTTTCAAGTTGAATTTATTTAGCAAAATTTTTGAATGTCTTCATGAAATATCCTATGGAAGAAAAATCTACGATTGCAATCCTTCTCAGATAATGTTCTAGAAAACGAATCCCACGATATTTTATCGAAAGAGCAAGGAAATTTTTATTAGTAATGAACCTTTTGAGGTAAAAATTTATGTGAATAACAGGATATCATCAAGTACAGTAATGGAACTTAAAGCATTTTTTTGAGACTCAAAGCCATCTTAGGCCATTCTAGGAAGGTAAAACCATCTTTGGAAAGAAATGTATGGGTTTTTCTTTTTATATCTCCATCAAATATAATTTTAAGGGGAAAAAATTTGGAAACTTTTTTCTTCTAATTTTTTGTTTATCCAAGAATTGACAAAATTTTCTTGATTTCTGGATCGTAATTTTTTCTCTCAATGATCTTTGCAATATCATACTTCACTTTGGGAAAACTGATTGGAATTAAAAATGAAAAGGTCTTCAAAGACTCGAAATTTGGATATTGTTTTGCAGACTGATTTTTCAAAAAAAACCAATGAAATAATTTTAGAAACAGAATAGAATTATGCTTTTGAATCAAGATCCTCTTCTCAATGTTTTATTTTGAAAATAACCGTATTGACACTTTGCTTGAAAAAGAAAGATATTTTCTGAATTTTGTTCTCTATTTTCTTTCTCTTGAAAATCTTCAATACGAAATGATCTCCAGCCAAATGAATAAGTGGAGCGACAATCCAGCAAAACATTAGCATCCAAAGGACATTGAGACGCTCAAATTTTACTTCTAAGGCAAGCCCAAAACCCATCACTGAGCCAATGAGAATGTATTGAAACTTGTTAACGCTCTGTTGAGCAATTCTGGAACCCTTTTCCTTGATTGAATAAAGCATTTCACTGCATCTATGTAAAAAGAACCATAAACCAATAATCCGAGAGATATTTATGATATGAAAAGACAAAAATATTGTCTCATGCTCCAGATATAAAGCTAAGCTTGCTTTTAACATCATAGTAAGTGCAAATTCAGAGTCAGCCAGCATACATATAAAATACAGGGAATTCTGTGAAATTGACTAGAAAGCCAGCTAGAATCTGGAGAGGCTTCTTGCTTCTCTTCGGATCCAGGTTGTGTCAGTGGTTTTAAAAAATGAGTTTTCAGATCTCAAAGACGTCGTCATCATTTTTGTTGAGTGTGAGAATAGCTTCTGATAGGAAGTTTATTTAAAGTTAAATTTTTAATAAATCAACCATGAGATGCAATAGATAAACGAATAAGTTGTGAGTTCTTTTGTTGATAAGATGAGAATAAACAAGAATTTTGGAAGAGCATTTTTTGAAAAGTTGAATTTCTCGGGGGATATTTTTTTTTATTCAGATGCCTTGATCAATGATTCTATGGAAAAAAAATTGAAAGAAAGTCTATGATTGCATCTCAAAACATTTTCGACGAAACGAACCTCGCGAAATTTTATGGAAATAGCAAGAAGAGTAAATTTTTTCAGAAAAAATGTGATATCATGGAACCAAACCTTTCGCCTATCTTGGAGCTAATTCTAGAGAAGATGTGAAATTTCTTTTTTGCAACTCTTTTTATGGGAATTTTTTAAATGGAAATTTATTTTTCTTCATATGCACACAAGTACTTTTGAACATGGAAACAACACTTCAATGAGGATAAATTGTCACCAGAATTTTTTAATGATGTTTCATCTCTAAAGTCTTTACCAGTCACTCAATTCTTCTTCAGAGTCTTCATCTTCATCGTTACTTTCAGAAACCTCTACATAAGTCTGGATTGGGTCATCTGGATCTGCAAATTCCACTTTTTCAAACATCTCATTCAGAAAACTCCACACCTCCAATCCTTTATCATCAAAGTGGTCTGCAATATGGACTTTTAACGATACATTTCGAATAGCTGGAGCTTTTTTAACTTTTCCAATAAATTCTTCAAAAATCGTGTCGAATGTATCAAACGAAATTTTTTTCACATGAATTGTCAATGTAATTTCCATAGACCTTGGAGAATTTTTAAGCGTCTCCAATAAATCGAGCAATGTCTCATTCGACTTCACAACAATAATGCCCAAGAAGACCTTGGCAGGCTCTTTTAAAGCAGGCTTTTCCATAATTCTAAAAATATTTTGAACTGTTTCAACATCTGAAATGATATTGTTTTCAAGTTGAAGCAGAGTTAATTTGGGAAAATTAATGCCTTCAACTGATTCGCAAGCCAAAGAATACTTCTCAGAGAGACTAAGTTTCACCTTTTCTAGTTTATCACAATAATTTTGAAAAGCTCCAAACATTTGAGTCAAGCTTATTGAATTGTTTTGACTCAAGTCAATCTTGAAGTTTTCATCAGATTCCCAAAGTTGATCCATTTCAAGATCTAAATTGACAAGATTTGGAACACTTTTTAAAATCAGCTTCAGAAAGACTTGAGTAAAGAACCTTTCATCCTTCTCGTGTTCTGCTGATATGCTTAAAGAAACTAAATTCTTCAAATTCTTCCATTGACCAGAAAAATTTGCAAGCCTTTTATTTCCTGTCAAGCGGTCTTCCAATGAAGGCTGGAAAAAATATATGTCTTCTGAAAATAACTCCTCATAACCATCACTCCAACTGAAGGCAGAAAGATTGATCCAGACGTGTTTTATAGAAGGAGGCAAAGCAAAGTTATTGACAAATGATCCAAGATCTTTTGCGAGTATTCTAATTCCTTCAAGATTCTCAAAACTTCCCAATAATTTCAGATAACTACAATGAGAATCTGTCGAAGCCTCAAGAAATGACACTGAAAGAAACGCAAGATTTTTACAGTATTTTGGAAGTTGCTTAAGGATCGGCAGCAACGTGTCTTCGTCTCCTCCTCTCGTAGTTAGGTGAGTCAGATACTTTTGTATATTGCTCTTTTCAAAGAATCTCAAGAGAAGGTTCTCTTCGAGGACTTCACTCAGGTTCCATTCTACTCGAAAAATCTTCAGTCTGGAAAGCATTTTAGGCATTGAGTTTAGTTTTTTCAGAAAACTTGGAGGCGTTTCAGAAGAAATAGCAAGATCCAGACATTTGAGATTGACCATACCTGGCAGGTAGCGCAAGAGATTTTTTCTGAGAAAGTCATCCCAAAGCAATACTTTCGTAACATTTAAGAAAGTTTTGTACTTTTGAAGAGACTCCCATTGATGTCTTTGGGGAAAGTACTCCAGAACAGACTTGAATTTATTCTGTAGAACCAATCTCCACTGGTTTTGAGGAGATCCTTTGCAGTCTTCTATCGACGTAATTTTCTTGATCCTCTTGAGAGCGGGAATATTTTGAGCACGTGTCATTATGTATGACTTCAAAACTCTTGGAGCACATTTAGCAATCTTTTGGTTGTGGAGTGGAGCAGGAAGGCCGATTTCTAGCCTTCCCAAAGATCTTAAGGTTCCAAATTCTTGAGTAAAAGGATGATACTTCCTTGGTATCTTCTT
>Ga0182738_1002970_pt1 | contig 19703 bp, 2 predicted proteins | sample eDN5th30CBELigMG_FD_128876 | JGI IMG/M metagenome (GOLD analysis project Ga0182738, IMG submission 128876) | Enriched Miracle-Growth compost microbial communities from Emeryville, California, USA - eDNA 5th pass 30_C BE-Lig MG (version 2)... ... | reverse complement strand
GGGCTTCAATAACTTGGATGGTGGTTGTGGACTGATTTGTGATTCGGATGGCCCCAAAGCTCATTCCAAAGAGAAACATGAATTGTGAAACCATTGTAGCAATAAAGACGATGGTAAAGATAATTGCTGATAATCGATGTTTTTTCGTTTTGATAGCTGCTTTGACTAATTTGCTAATATTCTTTTTGCTAAAACTGTGAATTTCCAGATTACCATCGATTTTAGCAAGTTGAGCCTCTAAATAATTTTTATCAATATTCTGTTGAGTTTCATCTAAATCACCTGCAGCGGCAGGATTATTGTTTTCTTTCTTTTTGAAACTTTGTGAGTTTATCGGAGATTGGATATCTTCACCCGAGAATTCTGTATTGAGCCCAGATGCATCACCTTCATGGAGAGCCAGCTTGGATTTTGAATCTCTTGTTTTGATACGAGCGCGCTCTGATGTCATCAAATATTGGTTATTTTCAGTTGTAAAATTGACATCTGTTTCGAAAGGATTTTTGTAAGTTAGTAGTAATTCGTTGCCAGTAGAAAGCACATTTTCTTCATTTGGAAGAGAGTTTTGAGGAAAGTAACTTTCTGGTATATCACTGTCGACTCGAAAAGGTCTGATAAGTTTACGAGGTGAGTCAGCAAATTTGAAGGGGAAGGCGTTTTTGGTTTTGCCCTTCCTAAATTTTGGGACACTTGGAGTTTGTAGAGGAGAGTCGAAGTCGGCTCCAAATCGGGTCGTTTGCATTAAAATCTCTTGATCTTTTTCTATGCATTGAGTGAGGGCAACTTTGAAAACAGTGGCACCCTCATAAGAAAAGGGCTGGATTTTTGCTGTATAGACAATTGAGAGAGGTAGTTGAGGTATTCCTTCTGCACTTATGGCAATCCTATTGTTGTTTCCTTGAAGATTTCTTGAAGGGAAAAATGTGATGGGATCCCCTTCAGTGTATTTATTTATGAGATACTGATAATAAAAGCTTTTATTGACAGGAAATCTGTTTGTTGACTGATAGCTTAGATTCATAAATGGATGTCCCGAAGAAGGGCTAAACTGCTCAGCTTGAGTTCCAATAATCTTGCTTTTAAAGACTGAAGAACGATTTTTCAAATTTATAATAGTTTCTGGAGTGTAGATATTCTCGCTCTTTGGAGGAGAGTTTGCAGTTCCAGTCATGGCTTTCATGATGTCTTCAAATTCGGGACAAATGGGTGCGATTGGCCAAGGAGAGTCTGGTTTATTTTTAAGACCCATGGCTTTTGCAAATCCCTCTGAAAAATTCAAGATGTGCCCTTCTTGACTAACCAAGATTCTCTCAACCTCTTCAGTTTGACTTTGATTTTGGGGTTTCATCAGGATATAATAGCACAATCCATGCTCAGGAATAAATCGTACTGAGAGGTAGATAGTCGCTGAGGTGAGGAAGCCTCTTTTGTCAATAAGATACACTTCTCTTGGTAAGCCAAGAGCTTTGATTTGAGCAGATTCATGCACACTTTGCATAATTTTATCATGCCTCTCGGCAAAAAAAGTTGGCATAAGGTTATTAACCGATCTTCCGACCATAAAGTCTTTTTTCAGCCCAAAATACTTTTCAATGTTGTTTGAGCAACTCATGATTTTTCCAAGGGTCTGAGGTGATCCTGAGACCACAAAGTGAAGCGTTTCAGAGGTCAGGAGTTCAATGATAAAAGAATCTTGAGTTTCCTGGATTCTTTTTCGCAATTTAAGCTCATAATAATAATATTCTTGAATTAATTTATCGCCAAATGCAGAGTCGTTTTGGGCAAAAGACAGATAGAAACTATAAATCAGCAATGGCTTTGTATAAAGTGATTCGGTGAAATACTCAAAGTTGTTTGCCCAGAATCTTTGAATATTGTTGCTGATTGCCTTGACTTGAACTGCTTGGGAGACAACATTGTAGACATCAACTTCACTATGATTTAATAGGTTCCAGAAATCAATTTGAGGTTTGAGCTGGCTTAGAATCTGCGTTTTGAGATTTTCAACCATGTTGACAAGTTTGATATATGAATGAACATCTAAATTGCCATTTTCTTTTGATCTGTCAATCAAGTTTTTATTCAAGAAATTATGGAGTTCTTGTTTGTTTAATTTTCTCAACAGTTCCGATTTTAGGTAGTAGACTGAGACTTTTTGACTGAGTGAGGTTGGATTTTCGAGAATTTCATTTAATATACCATCTGCGAGCATATAAGAGCTTTCATTCCTCAAATAGAATCTTGCAAGTAACACTTTGAGAATCCATAAGTCACCATTATCATTGTCTGAAGAGCTTTTGGTATTCACAAAATATTGAAATATATCTGAAGGATTAGGATTTTTCTCTGTTTCAATGATTTCCTCAGCAGCAGAATCTTTTTCTCGTTTCTTGAAAGCTTGAATATTGAAAAACTGTATTTCTGCCATTTTGAAACTGAGGAAATTGTCTTCAATTGTGAGGGTCTTTGGTTTTGGTTTGTTGCTTTGGGCCATGAAATATTTGTAGACCTCCCAATAATGAAGCAAATGATATTTATTGTGTTTGAGACCGATTGGAAGGACCACCAACTGAATCAGGGTTTTCCAGAAATATTTATTGCAAAAATACATGTAAAGGGGGATGGTGACCAAGCAAACTAAGGCTGAAAACTCAAGGCTATTATGAGTATTTTCCTTAGTGATGAGTTTTGGGAGAAGAGTGCTGAAAGCAAAAGCTGTCGTAAGGGCTTGAGATTGAAGAGCAAGTTGGAGCATCCTCACACGGTAAAAGGGCAAGAATCTGAAAAAAGCAAAGTCTTTAACAAGGCAGATTAAGAGATTCACAGATAGCAGAGTTATAAAGAGCTGTTGGGATGCGCCGATGTAAACCCAAAAGATGGGGATACAGATTTTGAGTAAAAAATCAAGAGCTGAGATGACCGAGATGTTTGATGAGAGCAGATTTTTGGTTTTTGCTCTCACCCTGAACAATATAATCTGTGCTCCGCAAAAGATGAAGTTGAAAACTAGCACAAACATAATGAGTGAGAGATGTACGCCTGATGCAATCGGGAGTTTTGAGACCCATCCTTCATCAGATCGGAAAATTTTGTAGATCTTGAGTGCAAAGTAGTGAATTGGGTAGAAAAGGCAATGAGTGTATAGGTATAAATAGGAACACCAGATTTTTTGGGTGAAGCCGGAATGAATGTAGTTCATTTTGAGCGCTACTGTAAAAGAGATGACTGTGACAAGAGTTGTGAAAGTGATGAATAAGGTGACAGCTAAAATGAGGAGTGTAATGTCTTGATATTCTGCAAATTCAAAGAGATCTGCGCCGGAGAAGACCTGATGGAGAGTTTTCAAGGCTTTTTGGAACCAATTAGATTGATCTGGCATGCTGAGTAGAGCAGTTTTGGTCAGCACAGAAAAGGTTTGGAGTTGCGAGCATATGAAAACCAGTATTTGGAAAACATTGGAAAGAATAGCGCTTTCTGAAAACAAAATAAGTTTGATGACAGTGGATGTGGTCAGATTTATGAGCGCAGTCTTTGATGCCATCTTGATGATCCTCTGTTTATTCTTATAGATATTGGATTTAGCCATATGATGAAGAAACTGCGATCTTCCTTTTTGAGTTCACTGACAATATTTATCGTTTTAAACTTCTCGAGTTTAATCAAACAGAGGCACTTTTGATCTTTGAAACAAAGAAATTGGTAACTAATTTGATTAAAGTTTTAGTTGCCGATTTATCAACCCAACTTATTCAATTTCTCAACGCATAGATTATGGCGTGAAAATGGGTATAATTGGGAAAAACTGCTCCTTTATTAAAGAGCTTAGAAGGAGAGATTGTACCATTGATCAAGAAATACTGTGAAAGGACATGGAAACCAAGCTAAATGTGGGAAAACCAAAGTTAGTTTTTTTTTTTGATAAATTAAAATTTTAATTTCTTATCCACAAAATCCTCTTTGCTTGTTCATCTAGCAGAAAAGCCTTTTGTCTCAGAATGAACACCAACTTGATGAAGGAAGCTTATGAGAAAAGGTATTCAGTTCTATTCGAGGTTCATTTCCTGTAACTTACGAAAGGAGATAAAATTCCTCTTGTTCTTTGATGTTATTATTCTTCAGAAAATAAAATAAAATCTTGAAGGATGATTTCGTGCATTCATAAGACGAAATGCTTGAAACACAGCTTTTATTGAAAAGCTTTTTTAAAAAAATGAAACAAATTTTTTTGAAGCCAAATGCTAAATTTTTTTCGAAAGTTTGAGAAAAATCAATTTCCATCCAAAGGACTCTTTTGAGGGTCTTCAAAAAGCAATAAAAAGATCTCGTTGGTGCTTTTTTCTCTCCCACCAGACGACTTTTAAAATTATTGAAAAAAAAAATTTCTCGGAAGAAAATTTTCATTCTGTCATTTCAGGGTTCGAAATTTTGGATTTTGAAAACCAGACCCTTTTCCGGATTAATCCAGGTGCCAATATTAAAAATTTCCGAAAAGTGATTTTTTTATGATGTCGTTCATATTTTTTCCTTCTCGAGTTTTCAAGTTTTCAGAGGGAACATTTAGAGAAAAGATATGGAACATTTTGAGTCAGAGTAATTGTTGAATGTTTAGTTTTATTATCAGGTTGTCTTTGAATTAATAAATTGCGTTCAGAAGACTCAAGTGAAATGTTGAATTGAATTTTGGTTTAAAATTTTTTGATTTTGGAAAGAAATGTAGAGAAAGTTAAGAATTTTTTAGCAAAGAAGTTATAAAGTCACTCTATAAAAATTTCCTCCCATACCTTTTCGTGAGACAAATTTTCGTTTCTTCTGTCTTTCTAAAAAAAAATTTTCTTTTTTTTCGTTCAAAAATTTGGTTTAAGGGCTGGTTTGAGGAAATAAAGCCTTTTTTTTTTGGTAAGGCGATGCCTTACCCCAATGTGCCATAGACTGGATACTCAGTATGAAAATTAGACGATCATCTTAAAGTCTCTTTTCTGAAGGCTCATTTGAAGAAGAAGATGATTTTTTTTTTCAGAATCAAATTTTTCAATTTTTTTCTTTCTTTCAACAGAAATTTCAAGAGGAAATATTTTTGAGGAAAGGAAATTAAAGCGAAGAGTTCTTCCATTCAAGAAAATAAAAAGCTTTGATGCCATGCCTTTAAAAAGAATGGAGAATCTTTAAAAAAAATATTTCTTGAACATTTAGGATATTTTCTTTTGAAGAAATCTTGGTCAATTTTTTTAATCATTCATGAAAAGTCACATTTTATTTAAATAATAAATGAACGAAATTGCCATAATTTAATATAGTTTGCTACGATGATAAGAGAAATATCTACAAACATAAATCATCTCCCTGAAGATTGAGGTTTATTCAAGGACAGCTTTGATTAAAAGTTGGTTTTCACGAATCGTTTTTGTGGGTAGCAAGTTGAAAAAGTCTTTTCTGACCAATTCTTTATTGATGATTTTTCTGATTATAAATTTCCAAGCAAGAGCAGTGAAGAACAAAGACACTAGAAAAGCGCTCATGGTGAGAGCTGTTCTTTGCCGAGAGAACTTATTCCTGAGGTTTTCAGACTCGCTTTGGACAGCATCGACTAGAAACAGACTATAAGCGACACTGGTATCGACTGAATCAATAAAGTCACTAGGTATCTTGTAAAATAAAGCCTTGAGGCTATCTCTAGTTCTATTTGAAGCGAGAAACTCATCTAAATATTGATTCAAGTTGTTGTTCAAGACGGAGTCAATTTGCAAAAGACCAATTGAGCCTGAATATTGAGAGGTATGCATACAAGCAGCAATGGCAATATCTTCGGGGATGGTATAGTCTGGCATGTATGCATCGTTGCAGCTTCGGTTATATAGAAGGTTATAAATATCTTCAGGGACGTTTTTTTGGTCTTTGATAAAAGTATCATAAAGCTCAACAATCGAATTTAGGTCATCTAATTCTTGAGTGACGCTTTCAAGAACAGGGACGCCTTGGACGGTTGTGGTATCATTTTCCATGATGAGGGCTGCGAGTTGGCAGCTTATAAAACTATGCTTTTTCATGTTACTTAGAGCGACATTGACAGCATTTTGCTGCTGCTTGATCGTGGAGATATTATGGACGGAAATTGAATAATAGGCACAGACAACAGCTATCAAAGCTCCTAGTATGAGAATTATGCCAAAAAGATAGTGATAGTTGACATAATAAAGTTGATTCAAGGACCTTGGCTCGATGAGTTTTCTTTGGATTTTATTGTTGGATTCGAGAGGTGGTTCAGATATTTGAATGTCTCGAAAAGAAAAATAGGTGAGAATGGGATTTTCCAAAAGCCTTTTTTCCTGTTGATCTTCTTGGAGCATTCGAGAATAAATGGATAATAATAAAGAGGATTTATTAATTTCATCTGCTTTCACTGTGAGGAGTTTGATGAAGAAAAAGTTTATTATTTTATTCCTTTGACTGATAAAGAGGAAAGAAGCAACTCCAAACAGACAAAGGAAGACTATGATAACAGACAAATATGCAGCCTGTTGAGTTTCCGATGCTGAGAAATCATCAGTTAATTTTTGTTCCATTAGAGTGATTAGATCGTCACTAACAGTAAACAAATCATTAAAACTATTGTCAAAAATGAATCGTGAGGTAGGATCAATAAAATCTTCAAGGGGCTCGTCAGGCATGGTGATTTTGAGGAGCTCATAAGCTTTACTGATGAGTCTGTCTGTAAGCAGAAAACTGTTGTCGATTGAGATTGTGTAAAGACTTTGGTTGTTTACGTATCTATCATAAACTGCAATATTCTTTTCATAGAATTTTGATTGATAACTTGGCTCAAGGCTTGAAACAGCTTCGAGTAAGTTTTTGTTGTACCCCTGCAGGTTTATTATGCTCATGTGTATGGTGTCTAAACCATCTGGAAATGTCCAATCTGATGGGAGCCAGCCACCTCTGATTCCATCTAGAAACCTGATTTCTTGATTTGCTAAATTCACCCACGCGATTCTGAAATGTAAGGCCTCAATAACGTCAGAAGTGCTTGTAGCATTTTTGATAATTTGCGAAGCGGCGAAGCTCATCCAAAGAAGAAATACAAGTTGCAAAGCCATGGTCAGAAGAAAAACGCCAGCGAATAAAATTGTTGATGGACGGAGAGCTCTGTTTTTGATGGATTTTTTAATTCTTTGATTGGTTGCCCTTTTGGTCATAAATTGCGTTTCCCCATCACTTTCAAGTTTCAAAATTCTACTTTCGATATAATTATGATCAATGATTTGTTTGTCATCAAACTCAATAAGAAGGTTTTTGTGATCATCTTTTTGCTGTTGTTGATTTGTCTTTGAATAGGAATCGGAATCGGAGTGAGAATTTATTACCTTGACGACGGCTGGTTGCTCATCATCATCTTCGTCTTCGTCTTCGAGATTTGGAGTGTTATGATCTCCATAATGAGTACGCAATTTATTTTGAGAATTCTCTATGACTGCTAAAGTGCTGACACAATTTGATTTGATAAGTGCAGCTGACGTTTGATTTTCGAAGGTTGGACTATCTGCATCAAAAATATAGTTTTTTGTCAGTAATCCACGGCAAGAAGAAGGAAGTGGCTCATTCGTAGGATAATGGACGAATCTTTGTGTTGTTCCCCCGAGATTATCAGCATCAGTTCGGAGGATTGAAGGGATGTCAGCCCTTTTGACTCGCTGAGGACTTTGAATGGATGTCAAACAAATATCATTTCGAGTCTCTTGATTATTCTGCATTCCAACTCGAGTGAGACTCACTTTGAAGACAATATCTTTGTGGAAAGAAAATGTCTGTATCGTAGTTTTATATTTCACAAAACTGGTGCTCGTGTGGACAAAAATTCTTGATGCTTTTTGAGATTCATGCGGGATTGGAGAGAAGGAAAGATTTGTTCCTTGAGTAAATTTTTGGACAAGAGTCCCATAGGACGAGAGATTTTCTTGAGTATCTGTTTCTGTTGTTTTAAGGCGAATAGAGTGGTTTTGAAACTGGAAAGTTTCATCTCGGCCTAACCACTTGAGATATGCTTGAATAATATCTTGAAATTCTGGGCAGAGAGAATTGATTTTCATGGAAGTGTGAGTTTTAGGGTTGAGATTTAAATCTTTAGCAAATCCTTCTGAGAAGTTCAAGAGATGGCCTTCTTTACTGACCAAGATTCTTTCGGTACCTTGAACTGAAGGAGGCTTTGCAACGATATAATAGCATAAACCATGTTGAGGCATGAATTTTTGGGTCAGGTACACGAGAACTGGTTGGAGGAAGCCTCTTTTATCTTTGAGACACACTTCTCTGGCTTTACCAAATGCTTTGGTTCGAACAATTTCATGTGGTTCTTGCATCATTCTATCATGCCTTTCAGCAAAGAAAGCTGGCATGAGGATATTTGCTGACCTCCCAACTGCCAGATCTTTTTTGTATCCAAGAAATTTATGAATATTACTTGAGCAATCTAGGATTCTGCCAATAGTTTCAGGAGACCCTGAAATGATAAAATGAAGACTTTCAGAAGCAAGAAGTTGCGTGATAAAGGAATCTGGGGTTTCCTGGATTTTTCTGCGGAGTTTGAGTTCTTGATGAAAATACTCTTGGAGCAGTTTATCCCCAGCAATAGTGTCATTTTGAGCAAAGGATAAGTAGAAGCCATAGATCATTAAAGGATGGGCATAGGATGATTCAACAAACTGTGGGTAGTTGATTCTCCAGAATTTTTCAATATTCTTGCTGCTTGTCCTCGCTCGAATTGCTTGAGAAGTAAGAGTTGCTACATCAACTTGGCTGTTACTGAGAATATTCCAGAACTTGATTTGAGGTTTAAGTTGATGAATGATTTGAGTTCTTAAAGTGGTGATCAAATTTGAAAGTTTAATAAATGATTGAATATTCAGTTTTTTCGACTCAACTTCACCTTCTTCAAGGCCTTTCTCGGATAATTTATTTATCAATTGGAGCTTGAGATAGTAAACAGAGGCTGTTTGGGTTAAAGATCGATGATTCCTGAGAATTTTATTGAGGAGACTATCGGCGAGAATATATGAGGATTCATTTTTTAAATAGAATTTCGCAAGGTAAGCCTTTATAAGCCATCGATCGGGGTTTTTAGGATCTGAGGATTTCACCAGGTATTGGAATATCTTGAGAACTTGGTTGATATCCACTAATTCATTTTCATCATGACTGAAGACCTCATCATTATTGATTGAGGTCTGATTGGTCTGGAATTGATTCTCAGCCATTTTGTAAAAGAGAAAATTTTCTCTAATTTTTCGAGCTTGGGATCTTGGGAGGTTGCTGTTCAAAAAGAGGTACTTATACACATCCCAATAGTGAAGAAGGTCAGAAAGCTTGTGAGAAGCGAGTGGGAGGGTAACAATTGATACCAATTTTTGCCATAAGAATTTGTTGGAAAAATAGATATATAATGGTATTGTTACCAAGCAAAGCAGTGCTGAAAAATCCAAGCTATTATGGATGTAATGACTGGTGATGGTTTTTGATAAAAACGCACTCAAAGCAAAAGCTGTTAAGAAAGTCTGGACTTTTACAGCAAATCTAAGCATTTGAATGCGATAAAAAGGGAGGTAGAGGAAGAAAGCAAGGTCTTTGACAAGACACAAAAACAGATTCACTGACAACAAAGGAACATAGAGTCCATCGGACGGCTCAATATATATCCAGAAAATTGGGATGCTCATCTTCAGGAAAAAATCAACGATTAAGGATGTTGAATTACTTGAGCACAGCAGATTCTGTGTCTTTGCTCTCACCTTGAAGAGATAAAGATACCCTATGGAAAGGATAAAGTTGAGAGCAAGGACAAGTAATGTCAATCCCATATATACACCCGGCGCAATTTTGAGCTCTGAAACCCAACCTTGGTTGGATCGTTGGAAAATCTTATAGGCCTTGAGTCCAAAGTAATGAATCGGGTAGCAAAGGCAATGGGTGTATAAACATAGAAAAGAACTCCATAATATCTGCGTGAATCTTGAATGGATACAGTTCTTCTTGAGCGAGATTGCAAAATAGGCCAAAGATGCCACCGTTAGGATGGTGATAGTTAAGGTGACAGCTAAAATGAGGAACGTGATTTCTTGATATTCGGCAAATCCAAAGAGATCTGCACCGGAGAAGATCTGATGGATGGTTTTCAAGGCTTTTTGAAACCAGTTGGTTTGCGTTGGCATACTGAGTAAAGCAGTGTTGATAAGCACAGAAAGGGTTTGGATTTGTGAGCATATGTAGGAGAAAGCTTGGAGAGTGCCCGAGAGAGGTGTGCTTTCAGAAAATAAAATGAGTTTCAAAAGGGTAGAGATATTGAATTTCTCCAAGGAAATGGAGGAAAACAACATTTTTGTCTTAATGTCGTTTTTCCTGGATTTTGAGACCATAGTTAACCTTGTGAATGTCGGGTTTGAGTTTTTGCTAAACTTGGACTTTTTTGGAAGGATAATATTGTCAAAAATTTTTTATTCTTAGATTAATTATGTCCTCAAGGTCGATAATTCAAATATTTTACAGAATAACTTGAGTTTTATTTCTGAGAGATTAATTTCTTTTCTTATTCTTTGAGTCAGTGTGATATTCCCGGGAGCTTCTTTGCTGATGATCAATCCTCTTTTCTTTTTGGGAATACGAAAAATATACTATCGATAAGTTTTTTAATTTTGATTTTGATTGTTAGCAGTTAAAATGAATCACTCATTTATTGAGGAAAAATCTTTAAAAAAACTCATTAAATAATTAAAAATCTCTGGTAGCTGGCTAACTGAATAAAACCTTTGATAAATTTCCAGCGATCCGAATTCAGTCATCAGACATTTTGGAATCTTCACACGTTGCCAAGTCTTTTTTGAAGGTTGTGGTGGTGAATCTAACCTTCTTTGGGAATTCACTCAGTTTTCTTTCACAATAGTTTTTCACCTTTTTCCAGAGCACAAATAGATTGAGAATTTGTTTTCTCCTGAGGTTTTTCAAGCAATTGAAGCAAGACAATCGTGAAAGAAAATCAAGAAGTCTGAATTCAGTCATTAAAAATTAGAAAGACTTCTGAGAAGGTTTTTTATTGTCAAGTAGGCAAGGAAGAAGAAGGAATCTGCTTTACAGAATCTAACTTTGGGGTGAATGAACCCTGAAGGATTTTTTATGCATCCATTGATCTGAGGGATTGAAAAATTAATTTCGAGATGAAAGGAATCCAGTTTTGATTTGAGCCAAGGAATTTAATCCTTCGATTTTAAATTTAAATGAAACTTGTGCTTTTGGTAGGTTCGAAAAAAGAGGCTCAAAAACTGGTTCTTGAAAATTCTAGATTCAACTCCAAGTTCAGGGCGAATGACTTTCAAATTATATGGTAAACTTGGTTTTTGAATTGGTTCAGCCGAAGGGATTTTTGAAAAACCAATGAAACATAATTGACCTGGTTTGAATTTCTTAACTCGATCGGGATACTTCGATCTCAAGGTTGATGTTCTTCAAACGAAATGAGAAAAGTTTCAAAAATTTTGTTTAGGAAAGAATTAAAAAAGCATGATGCAAGGAAAATAGAGTCTGAATTGAATTAATAAGTAGGCAAATTTTTTGATGACTAAGAATTGTCGTCATCTTATCAAAGTAAACAGGTCACAGCAGCAGATCATGAATTTTTCAAACTTTGAATTCATAAGGGGAGAACATTGTGAGAATTTCGTCATTCAAAAAGGAGATCTATTTTCCTGGTCTTTTCATTTCTAAGCGAACTAAGACAAGGGTGATGGAATAACGATACCAACTTTGGTTTCAGGCGAATGAAGCAAAATCAATAAAAATTATTTTTCTTTGATAATCTGCTCATAAAGCGAACCAAATATTTTTTTTGGTTTCTTGTTAATTCACTTTGCTTGCCTACAGATAAGTCATTCATTTGTCGAGAGTTTCCACCCTTGAAAGAGAAAAAATTTGTTGCATGCATTATTTTTTTAATTTAAAAAATGTGTATTCGAAGAGATAATATAAAATAAAATCAAGGGTTTTACGCGAATACGAATTTGTAAAACACTTTATTGTGAGAAGAACTCAACTAGATAGAAACTTTGAAAGCACAAGACAAGATTTTATTTGTTAAAGACATACCTTTTTAATAGTTGATTTTCACAGATTAATTTGACAGGTAATAGTGCCAATATGTCATTTCGGACAAGCTCTTTTTGAATCAACTTTTTAACAATAAAACGCCAAGAGAGAGCAGCAGCAAGGAGCGAGATAATGATGGCAACATATGCCAGCAATGTTTTTTCATCTTGGAATTTTTGATTGAGCTCTGCAGAATCCTCTAGTACCGCATTGAGCAAGAAGAAACTAAAAGCCATACTGGCATCGACTGACCCGATACGTTTTCTGGTAAGATCTACGTTCATACTTTTCAAGGTTGCTCGGCTTCTATCTGAATTTAAGAACTCGTTGACAAAGTTGGTCAGATCAGTCGTCACGAATGCGGCAATTTCTATGAGACCGGAATATCCAGATTGACTTGAGACGGTCATACAAGCTGTTTTAGCGACAAACTCAGGAAGAAGGTATTCAGACGCATAAGCATCTTGACAGCTTCTGTTGTACAGGATTGAGTAAATTTCTGGAGAGACAGTTTGACCTCTAACAAAAGTATTATAGAGCTCGACACCTGAATTGAGGTTCTCAAGCTCTTTGTCGAGACTTTCAAGGATAGGAACATTTTGGAAGGTGGTGGTGGCATTTTCCATGATCATAGCCTCCAACTGAACACTAATCATACTGTGTTTTTTCATATTGTCAAGAGCTACATTCACAGCATTTTGTTGCTTGCGAATGACAGCAATATTGTTTGTAGCTTTTGCATAATAAAAGCAGACAAAGAAGGCGACAATGATAAGAACAGCGTAGAGAGCGAAGAGATAGAGATAGTTTCTACTGTAAACTTTGTAGAGCGAGGACTTTGAAATGGTTTTGCGATTATTTTTGGGGTTATACTCGTTGGAATGCTCTGAGAGCTGTTTATCACGCATTGAGAAGTAGGTTTGGATGGGCTCGTCCGAGAATTTTTCGTTTTGATCTTCTCTATGCAGCATTTTGCTAAAGGTGGTGAGCAAAAAGAGGGTTTTCTTGATTTCACTTGGCTGTGCAGTTTGCAATTTGATAAAGAATCGCTTAACTTCTTTATTTAAGGTAAAAACAAAGGCAAAGGCTCCTGCAGCAAACAAAGTAAGGAGAGTCAGGATAAGAGATAATAAGGCGATGATTTGATTTTTCGAGTTGTCTAAATCAGATGCGAGTTTCTCCTTCATTACCTCAATCAAATTCTCACTGTTAATCAGAAGATCATCATAACTATTGTCATAAATAAACCTTGAAATTGGGTCAATAAAGTCATAAAGAAGATAGCCAAGGTCAGGGATTTGGATGATTTCATAGCCGCTGGCAATAATTTTATCTGTAAGCTGGAAAGTATTATCATAAGAGATGATTTCTAACTCCTGGGCTGAGTCTCTTCCAATTGCTTTGGTATTTTTTTCGTAGAATTTAGCTTGGTATTCTAGAGGAAGGTTGGCAACGCCTGAGATAAGTTCCTTGTTGTATTTATCGAGAGCTCCGTAGCAAATAAGCTGGGTGTCGACAAGATCTTGCCAGCCCCAGTAAGAGGGGACCCAACCTGCGCGGTAGGCGTTCCAGAATCTGGTCTCTAGGTTTGCAAGGTTCATCCAGACAATCCTGAGATGTAAGGCTTCAATAACGGCGGTTGTATCTTGAGAGCTTGAAGAGACTTGGATTGCACCAAAACTCATCCAAATGAGAAACGCTAGCTGAAGCATCATTGTGACCATAAAGGCGGAGCCGAAGACGAAAGTGGATAATCGATATCTTTTTGCTTTAATGCCTTGCTTGATGAAGTGGCACACACTTTTCTTGCTCATGCTATGTAGTTCAAGCTCATAATCTCTTTTTGCAATTTGCTTGTCAATGTAATTTCCATCAATATTCTCTTCTTTGATTGGGTTATTTTTGAAATCCAAGATGTTTTTTTGGCCTTGAGAGCTCGTTGGGCTCAAAACATTCAGAGGCTCTTCTAATGAGACCTCCATCTCTGGATCACACAAATCGCCTCCATGAAGAGTAGGTTTAGTTCTGGGAGACTCAATGAGAATTCTTCGACTTGTAAAGAGGGCTTCCTGACGTTCAGATGAGATAAGGGGCGAGGCATTTTCCTGAACAAGTTCATTGTGGGTTGTGGTTCCGGTTCCGGCGTTCGTCTCGTGCCTTTCAGAGTTGAAATTCAAATCGTTGCGACTTGGTAAAGATTCTGGTTGTTCAGAGATTAAGTGTGCACTCACAGTTGCAACCCGATCATATGGATCAGCAACCCCTAAATTTGCGAAGCGATCAAAGAGGCTCTTTTTATTCATCATAATAGGTTGAGCTTTGTCATGCAAGTCGAAATTGACCGTTCTTTTGGTTGTTCGTCGTCTTCTTCTTTTGGGGCTTTGATTGAGCAGTGCTGTATCATCCATAGTTTGGGGTAAAAAGGCGATAGTGTTCATAACTTCATCAAGTTTCATCAAGACGACTGTAAAGACTGTTTCTTTATCAAAGGTAAAGACTTGGATTACGGCTTGATAGCTAATTGCCTGACCCTTAAATGGGGCCATTTTGTCTCCTTGAGTTGAGCTCACCTTGGATAAAGGATAAAAATTGAGTTCTGCTCCTGCACTGTACTTTTGAAAGATATTTTGATAATACGCATCTTTAGTTGTTTGAAGTTTTGATGTTTGAAAGGTGAACTGCTTTTTCACATTTGGGGAGAATAAATTTGGACTTGGACTGTATGAGTAACTGCTTTGATTTTTAATGAGAGTGGGAGGGCTTGGGAATTCAGTGGGAGTGTGATTTTCAAGAATCTCACTTTTTTCTGGAGTGACAATGACCCTTGACATTGTGAGAGCCTGTATGATATCTTCAAAATCTGGGCAGATTGTAAAGATGGAGTGAGAGATATCGTTATTGTTTTTGAGCTTGAGATCCTCTCCGAACTTTTGAGAAAAATTAAGTATCTGACCGTTTGCATGAACTAGGAGACTTTCTTTGTTTTCAGGAGGAGGCTTAAGAAGCATGTAATAGCAGAGTCCATGTTCTGGGAGGAATCTGATTGTTAGATATGTAACAAATGTCGCAAGGAAGCCATTTTTGTCCAGGACAAAGACCTCTTTGGATCTGTTGATCCTGGCTTGAATGAGTTCGTGCGGACTTTGCATGAATCTGTCGTGTCTTTCTGCAAAGAAGGCAGGGATGAGGTTGTTGATTGATCTTCCAATCATGAAATCTCTTTTGAAGGCGAAAGTTCTTTCGAAATTATTTGAGCAATCGAGAACTTTTCCAAGACTGTTTGGTGAACCTGAAATGACAATGAAGAGGATCTCAGCTGAGAGGAGTTCAGTCGTCATGAAATAGGGATCAGATTCATCATTTTTTCTTTTGTGTTTTAGTGCTTGATGGTAGTATTCTCTGATTAATTTATCTCCAGAATCAAAATCGTTTTGTGCAAAGGACAAATAAAAGCTATATGTCAAGATTGGCTTTGTATAATGTACACTCGTAAAAAAAGGATAATTATTGGTCCATCTTTTATTGATCTTTTTATTAAAATTTTGCACTTGTTCAGCAAGATTAATTAGAGACTGGCAATTAACTTGGTTTGCTTGAAATTTATCCCAGAACTGGATTTGGGACTTGAGTTGCGAAATCATATTTTTCCTCTGGGACTCACACATGTTGACAAGAGTCAGATACATCTGAATGCTTAATTTGTTTTTTCTCAGATCTGCCGTTGTAGTTTGGTAGTTTTCGACAAGTTTTTCTTCAACTTCCTTCTTTTTGAGTTTCTTGAGGAGCTCGAGTTTGAGGTAATATATGGAGGATTTTCTTGGGAGAAAGGTAGCATTTTTCAAGCTTTGATTCAGAAGGTCATCAGCTAGAATAAAGAGACTTTCGTATTTTAAATAGAATCTTGCTAACAAGGCTTTGAGTAGCCATTTGCTAGATTTATCTGAAGTCTGAACAAGCTGCTGAATAGTGTTGACAATTCTATCATAGATGACAGAAGCGTTTTCGTCTTCGTTGAATTGTTCATTTATGATATTGTATTTTTGTTTGGAATCTTCTTGTATATCATGAAGTCGGATACGAGCAATATTGTGATGGAAAAAGTTTTTATCGATTCCATGGACCCTGGGCTTCGGAGTCTTGCAAACATAAGCGTAGTGTTTATAGATTTCCCAATAATGGATCAAGTAATAGACGTTTTGGATTTTGTTAGGATATGTTGCGATTTCGATAAGGAGTTTTTCAAGTAATTTGCTGTAGAAATACACAAATAATGGCATAGCAGTCAAGCAGAGGAGAGCCGAGAAATCAAGGTTGTCATTAATATTTTTGCGGGAAAAGATTTTTGGGAGCAGGAGGGCGAAAGCAAAGAAAGTCAGGACAGCATGGGTTTTGGCTGCTATTTGAAGAGTAAACACTCTATAATAGGGCAAAAAGCGAAAAAAGATGGTATCTTTTGCAAGTGCAGACACAAGGTTGAGTGTTAGTAAAGTGGCGTAAAGTGCTTCAGAATATTCCATTCTCTCCCAGAATATGGGAAGGACAGTTTTTACAAGAAGGTCAATGATGTCAAAAGAGGTAATACTTGAGGAGAGGAGGCTTTTGGTTTTGATTCTGATCTTGAAGATGATTGCAGTGACCCAAGCAAAGAGGGAGTTGAGACATAGGCTCATAATGATGAAAATGACATACAATTTGTGAGGGATTATGTTCTCTTGAACCCAAGGAGCGTTTGATGTGAAGACATCATACATTTTCAATCCAGCATAATGCAGTGGATAAAAGAGGCAGGGCGTATAGAGCCATAAGAGGAGTTGCCAAAGTTTTTGAGCTAATTTAGATTGGGTATAATTCATCTTGAGGGATATTTGAAAGTAGATGAGGGCAATTACTGAAGAGAATATAATAATTAGATTGATGACTAAGACGAGATGTGTGAGTTCTTGATGCTCTTTGAAATCAAAGAGGTCTGCTATTGAAAAGATCTGATGAATTGTTGATAAAGCTTTTCTGAACCAATCGTCTTGACTCGACGGCATGCCAAGAAGAGCTGTGTTTGCAAAAACTGAGAGTATTTGCAAATTAGAGCAAAAATATATCAGTAATTGGAGACACTTTGGTATCATCCCGACTGAGAAGAGGATGAGCTTGATTATAAGCGAAGTATTGAGCTGATTAATCATAGTTCCAGATTCTGAGATGCTTGCTTTAATTTCATTTTGTTCAGTTATTGTTATCATCAAGTTTGTGAGGGATGTTGTTGGGAATATAGTTTGCTTACTTGAACTTCTCTCTCAAATAATACACAGGAGTGCAAATAACTGAGGATTAATTAAATTGAAAACTGAGCTTAAACTTTCCTTTCAAGTTAACGATTTAGATTTTGATATAATTTTTTACACCACCTTTTAATTTCGGTTTAAAAAACACCCTGCCTGGCTCTCTGGAAATCAATCAAGTGTTCTAAAATGGCTTCATTTTTCATATTCAATCTCCCACTTCGCTTTTATTTGAAAAGAAAGGCTACTTTGTCTGAATTGATAAAGGGCAACAGATGATTCATTGAGAATTATAGTCTGGCGACAGATGAATAATGAATGGGGAGAATCAAAGGAGAACTGAAATTTGCAGTTTCAGTTTTGGCAAGAACGAATGGTGGAATTTGAAGTTGAACTGTTTATGCGCATAAATTTGAGTTCGTTAGTAATATAATAATTTCATAAAGCTTCCATCCAAATCAGAACCGATGGAGATTAATTCTGGGTTCGAAAACGCAATATTGCATGGCACGGACGCTGTTTGGAAACATCCAGAAGGAATTTTTTTCCAGAATCAATCCAATTTCTGTTTCATTTCGTAAACGTATCTGATTTGAGATGAGTGAGATATCAGTCAAGATCAATTTCAAATGCTCAAATTTAAAAGTAGAAACGAATTTTTAAAAGAATATAAATGATAACTCTTAATCAATGAAAGAATTTTTCTCTTTCAGTATTCAAGGTACTCTAGTCCTCTTAAAGATGAAAAGGCAATGCTGTTTTATAAGTAATCCTCTCTCGGCTAACTGATAAATAAATTGGGCATCTTATTTTACATGTAGAAATTCTTGTTAAAATATAGAATAAAATGTAACTTTCATTGAAAAGCAACTTTGACTAATGAAGGGTGAAAAAGGGGCATAAACCGAATATTGAATGAAAAACAACCTCCAAACTTTCAATTGAAGAGAGAATTTGTAATGGAGGACTTGTTTTCAAAATTTTTGAATTTTTCTTTTGATGGCTTTCAAATGTTCATGAAATAAGATATTATTCATCTTTCAACATTGTTTAGGAAGAAGGGTTGAAAGGAGATTCCAGCATAGGAGTCAAACTAGTGAGAGAGAAAATAAATGGAAATGTCCAAAGATGCTGATGATAAATTTAGTAGTGAGAATTGATGGTAAACCAATTTTAGTACAATTAATTTTGAATAAAGGTATCAGCAATTACGTAAGCAACTTAAACTTTTAATAAACGTAAAATTATTAGGATTTTATTGTTAAAACTGCCGAAAGCTTTCGAGCATGGTTGAACCAAATATTTTTGCCTTAAAGCCCTAATAAAAAGACTCGTGTGACGGATCGAAACAGAGAATATGAAAAATAAATGAATTAAATTTATTCACTTTGAAGACCAAAGAGCTTTTTCAATTGAGTCTTTCATGTATCCTGACCTGATCCACAATTCTCCTCGAGGGAGTGATGAATAATGAATAAAGACTTGGATTTTTTTTTTCAATTGAGAGAGTTTCAAAAGCTCTGATCCCTTGGTGGGTCTGAAACTTCTGAGGCTTTAAATTAAAATGATAAAATTATGAGATCAATTCCGATATGGCAAGAGATATTAATTTGTCATATGTTTCGCATATTATGTTGAAGAAGTGTTTCCTTATTGAGATATTTTGAGGTCCTTGAAAACTTCCAAAAGATATGGCCTTTCGAACCAATAAGGTTTGGCGAAATTAAAGGTTTTGTAACCTTTGAAGAGAAGAATAAATTTTAATCAAGCGAATCAATTTCATGAATTTACCAAGAAGTTGGAGAAGTTATTTGAAGTTTTCTCAATGGAAAAAGAGGGGAGAGTTGAGCCGTTTATGCTAAACTTCCAGACTTACAGCCTTTGGATATTCTAACTTTGTAAAAACTTGATGTTGAGATGTGGGGAAATTAAAGTTTGGATTTATTTAATTTTATTGAATAATCAATAAAACTTTTCGTTTCCAATAATGAAAAACATTTGTTTCTTATTTTTCTTCTGATCTTTGGCACTTTGGTAGAAAACTAATTGTTTAGTAGCAATTTATTTTTTTCAATGGGTAAAATACTACCTAACGTCATCTTTGCTGATTGAACTGTTGGCTTTATTTTCGAAATAAGCTTTGGTTTAGAGATGATTCAAGATATTTTTAATTAAATTTAACATTTCATTTGTATCGAAGAGGAGATCGTTATTGTTTCCCTTTGAATTGATACATGTTGATTAATCTCAAAAGATGAGGCCTTTTCTACCGTTTCCTCACTCATTTCGCCCATTTAAATTGACCTT
>Ga0182738_1002969_pt1 | contig 19704 bp, 11 predicted proteins | sample eDN5th30CBELigMG_FD_128876 | JGI IMG/M metagenome (GOLD analysis project Ga0182738, IMG submission 128876) | Enriched Miracle-Growth compost microbial communities from Emeryville, California, USA - eDNA 5th pass 30_C BE-Lig MG (version 2)... ... | reverse complement strand
CAAGGATCCCTTGGAGCAAGCGGCGATCTTGCGCCCTTATCTCATCTTGCCTTAGCACTTCTCGGAGAAGGAGAAGTATTTTATAAAGGAAAAAGAAGACCTGCATTGGAAGCTTTACAAGCTGAAGGCATAGAACCAATCAAGCTTTCCGCAAAGGAAGGGCTAGCACTGATAAATGGAACACAAGTGATGACTGCGATGGGAGCAGTTTCTTACATAGAAGCGGAGAAACTAGCTTTGCAAGCAGAACAAATTGCTGCTGTTACGATGGAGGGATTAAGGGGGATTATTGATGCGTTTGATGATGACATTCACCAAGCAAGAGGATATCAAGAACAAATAGATGTCGCTCAGCGAATGCGCGCATATCTTGCTGGTAGTAAGCTAATAACGGTACAAGGGGAACTACGTGTTCAGGATGCTTATTCGCTTCGTTGTATTCCCCAAGTGCATGGTGCTACTTGGCAGACGTTGCAGTATGTGAAACATAAACTAGAAATAGAGATGAATGCAGCGACAGATAATCCTTTAATTTTTAACGATGGGGAAAAGGTTATTTCTGGCGGGAATTTTCATGGTCAGCCGATTGCACTTGCGATGGACTTTATGGGGATTGCGATGGCAGAATTGGCGAATATTTCGGAGCGGCGGATTGAACGATTAGTTAATCCTCAATTAAATGATTTGCCAGCATTCTTAAGCTCGAAGCCTGGATTGCAATCTGGGGCGATGATTATGCAGTATGTCGCAGCTTCATTGGTGTCGGAAAATAAAATTCTTGCCCATCCAGCTAGTGTGGATTCGATTCCGTCTTCTGCAAATCAGGAGGACCATGTTAGTATGGGTACCATTGGTGCGAGGCATGCCTATCAAATTATTGAACATACACGAAAAGTGTTAGCGATTGAATTAATTTGTGCAGCACAAGCAGCGGAAATTCGCGGAAAAGAAAGAATGGGAGCTTTTACGAAAAAGGTAGTGGAGCATGTAAGAAACTATGTTGCTCCAATTGAGGAGGATCGGATTTTCGCGGATGATATCGAAAAGTTAAGTAAAGCATTGAAGGAATCATTTGAAATCGATTCAGAGATTTAATGATGAAAATTATAGCATTATTCTAATGCCTGTCTACTGTTATAATAGTGTCAAAGTCATTATGGATAAGGGAGCAGGTTTTTATGTTTAAAATCTTGATTGCAGATCGTGACAGGCAAGAAGTGAATGGAATAGAATGGCTTGTTTCAAAATATTCATCCCCAGATTTTATCATGGAAAAAAGAAATGAACTGGCAGAAGTATTAGCAGTGCTTGAAACAGATTTACCGGATATTTTGTTTATTGAATTAGATATGATTCCAGACTCCCATTGGAAGATGGTTCAATCCTATATTAATAGATATGCAAAGAAGGTCGTTACTCTTACAGCTGAAACTACATTTGAGCGTGCAATGCAGGCGATGTCCGTCAAAGCAGTTGATTTACTGGTAAAACCATTAACGCCGAATCTCGTCAAGAAAGCCTTTCAAGAATTAATGCGCATGCAATTACCCCTTTTGAACGATGAAAAAAATACCTCGAGAACAGCATATGACTCGAAATATGAAGCACTGTTTATTGATGATATGATTCCGTATGAATATCCAGTATTTCTCATAGAAAGTGAATGGAATGATGCATTGGATGAAATAAGAGTATTTAGTAATGAATTTGATTTTTATTACAAGCCTGTTATTTTTTCAACGAGTGATCATCTTGTTCTTGCCTTTCAACATGAACTGCAGGATGAAATCAATGAAGCAAAGCGTTTCTTAAGAGAATGGGAAATCGAGCATGATGCGCCTCTTGCAATTGCGATTAGTCATCGCGACCAGCATTCTCTCTACCAGACATATAATCACTTAAGAAAAGCAATTAACGTAACGTTTTATACAGGATACCGCCAAGTAATTCTTGCCAATGATTTTCACGATTGGGTCGAAAGAGATCCTTTTTTAACGATGGAACAGCAACGGGATTGGGTCCATATGCTTGATGAAAAGGAAATTAGTGAAATTAAGGCATGGATGTACGGAGAATTTTTCAGTATGAAAAGTCCTTATCCTTCTCCTAGTATGCTTCGAACAAGGTTAACGAGTATTCTTGCACAGGTTCGTCGCTATATGATTAAAAGCGGACTGCAAGATAGCAGCAGTGAGAATTATTATAAGGATGTTTTTAATAAAATCTTAAATTATAGTGTTCTTTATCGAATTGTCCAGGAAATAATTTTGTTTATTGATTACTTATTTGATATCCAAAATCAACGAGTAGAAAAACCGAAGCTGGACATCATGGAAGCAGCGATTACTTATATGGAAAAAAATTATTATCGTTCTGATTTATCGTTAGTCGAAGTAGCAAATCATATCGGTCGTAGTCCATCCTATTTCAGCTATTTATTAACAAACAAAAACAATAGAAGCTTTCGAGAAATCCTGACAAATATCCGTATTCAAAAGGCAAAGGATATCTTAAGCACCTCCGATACACCAATCCAAAACACAGCAAAATTAGTCGGCTTTAATAACCCAAACTACTTCAGCCGCATCTTTAGAAAACAAACAGGACTATCCCCAAGAGAATTTATCAGGCAGCAAACACTTTAATATTCGAAGGATTCTCCTTTTGAGAAATCGATTGCTAGAGGATCCTTGGATTTTTTGTGTTTTTATCATCATTTAAAATCGAGATTGCAATGGAGAGAAATGAAACGAACTATATCTCCTAAAAAAGTTAGATATGTTCTATATCTAATATTTTTATCGAATCCAAAATAATTATCATAAATTTAACCGTTTTCTTCATGCTTGTCAGATATAACCCGTAAATAACTATCCTTTTTCATAAGTTAATTACCTATTATAATTTATTAATTTTGATAAAGTTTAAATTATAAGAAAATTTAATCATTTAGGAGGATGGTACATGTGACACAAATAAAAAGACAAGTCGAACAATATACAGGTACTACATTACACGCGAAAAATTGGATCTCAGAAGCAGCATTACGGATGTTAAATAATAACCTCAATCCAGAAGTAGCAGAAAATCCCGATCAATTAGTTGTTTATGGAGGTATAGGGAAAGCCGCTCGTAACTGGGAATGCTATGAAGCGATTGTAAAGGAATTAAAGCAATTGGAGGAGGACGAAACATTACTTGTTCAGTCAGGAAAGCCAGTTGCAGTGTTTAGAACACATAAAGACGCGCCAAAAGTGTTAATTGCCAATTCCAATCTTGTCCCTGCATGGGCCAATTGGGACCACTTCAATGAATTAGATAGAAAAGGATTAATGATGTACGGGCAAATGACTGCTGGAAGCTGGATTTACATCGGCAGCCAGGGGATTGTTCAAGGTACTTATGAAACTTTTGCAGAATGTGCCCGTCAGCATTTTGGATCCAGCCTGAAAGGAACAATCACACTAACTGCTGGTCTTGGCGGAATGGGTGGAGCTCAACCGTTAGCAGTAACCTTAAATGAAGGTGTTTGTATTGCGATAGAAGTGGATCAACATCGTATCGACCGCAGACTAGAGACGAAATACTTGGATATTTCCACAGATAGTTTAGATGAGGCTATCCATATGGCAAAAGAGGCAAAGCAAAAAGGTCGTGCTCTTTCGATCGGCTTACTCGGAAATGCTGCTGAAATTTTACCCCAAATGTTGGAGAGAGGATTTATTCCTGAGGTACTAACAGATCAAACCTCTTCCCATGATCCGTTGAACGGCTATGTACCTGCACAGATGTCGCTTGAAGAAGCAGCAGAATTAAGAAATACCAATCCAGAAACGTACACCATATTAGCGAAAAAAAGTATTGCAACACATGTGCAGGCAATGTTAGATATGCAAGCTAAAGGGGCAGTAACATTCGACTATGGAAACAATATTCGCCAGGTTGCAAAAGATGAAGGGGTTGAGAATGCCTTTGATTTTCCTGGCTTTGTCCCAGCGTATATTCGTCCTCAATTCTGTGAAGGAAAAGGGCCGTTTCGTTGGGTAGCATTATCAGGTGATCCGGAAGATATTTACAAAACAGATGAGGTTATTTTAAGGGAATTTAGCGACAATGAATCTTTATGTAAGTGGATCAAAATGGCAAAGGACAAAATCAGTTTCCAAGGCTTACCATCCCGCATTTGCTGGCTTGGCTATGGGGAACGGGCAAGGTTTGGAAAAATCATTAATGATATGGTGGCAAGTGGAGAATTGAAAGCACCAATCGTTATCGGACGTGACCATTTAGACTCTGGCTCTGTTGCATCACCAAACCGTGAAACAGAAGGAATGAAGGATGGTAGTGATGCGGTAGCAGATTGGCCGATTTTAAATGCATTAATCAATAGTGTCGGTGGCGCTAGCTGGGTGAGTGTTCATCATGGTGGCGGTGTTGGGATGGGTTACTCACTTCATGCAGGCATGGTCATTGTTGCAGATGGGACAAAAGCTGCGGAAAAGCGAATCGAACGAGTATTGACGACAGACCCAGGTATGGGAGTAGTTAGACATGTCGATGCAGGCTATGAATCTGCTGTGAAAACTGCGAAAGAAAAAGGAATCCATATTCCGATGCTAAAAAATGCGGAGGTGTGATGCTTGACGGATCTATTGTTTATTAAACATGCAGCACAACTAATTACGGTGGAAGGTCATTCTGAAAAGCCAGCTAAAAAACAAGCAATGAGCGAGATTACAGTGATAGAAAATGGAGCAGTACTCGTTCAGGATGGTAAGGTTCTTGATGTTGGAGAAACAAGTGCAATCGAAGCAAAATATTCAGAATTGATTGCGACTGCAAATCATATAGATGCGACGAATAAGACGGTAACCCCTGGTTTAATTGATCCCCATACACATTTAGTCCATGCAGGAACAAGAGAGAATGAATATGCGAAGCGTCTACAAGGAAAAACCTATATGGATATTATGAACGCAGGGGGAGGGATTCATGCCACCACTCGGGCGACACAGGAAGCATCATTTGAGCAATTATATGCGGAGTCAAAAGCTAGATTAGATAAATTTTTAACCCATGGTGTGACAACAGTAGAGGCTAAAAGTGGCTATGGCTTGTCCCTAGAGCATGAAATAAAACAACTCGAGGTTGCAAAAAAACTACAGCAGAATCATCACATGGATATCGTTTCTACTTTTATGGGAGCACATGCTATCCCGCTGGTAGATAAAGACAATCCAGAACGATTTGTTGATCAAGTCATTGACGAGATGATTCCAGAAGTGGCACGTAGAGGCTTAGCAACTTTTAATGACGTCTTTTGTGAGCGTGGTGTGTTTACGCCAGAACAATCACGCCGCATTTTAGAAGCTGGGAAGGAACATGGATTAATTCCGAAAATTCATGCCGATGAAATTGAACCATACGGAGGGGCAGAACTAGCAGCTGAAGTAGGTGCGATATCTGCAGATCACTTATTAAGAGCTTCTAGTCAAGGGATTGAACAGATGGCAGAGCGTGATGTCATAGCTGTTTTATTACCAGGTACCGCATTTTTCCTAATGGCAGAATTTGCAGAGGCAAGAAAAATGATAGATAGAGGAGTTGCTGTAGCCCTATCAACAGATGCCAATCCAGGTTCCTCGCCAACCCTATCACTCCCATTCATTATGAATTTAGGATGCTTGAAAATGGGCATGACACCAGAAGAAGTTATAACCGCAACAACTATCAATGCAGCACATGCCATTGGCCGTGCTGACACAATAGGGAGCTTGGAAAAAGGAAAGCAAGCAGACATAACCATTTTCGATGTACCCAATTACCTAACCCTATCCTATCAGTATGGAATGAACCATGTGGATACTGTGATAAAAAAAGGAATACCAGTCGTTATACAAAAACAGCTTCAATGAAGGTGGTAATGATTTGGTGGAGATTACTAGCCTTTTCTCCACCAAAAGCAATATGTATAAAAAATCATAAAATGGAGGAACTTACATGGAAAATACGGAAAAACAAATCCCTTTTGCAGAAGAAAAAAGCCCAAATAATAGTCTAAAAGTTTTTAAGTTTATTGTTTACAGCTTAATCGGTATTTTTACTTTTTTTATTCCTATTACCATCAATGATAGCTCCACAATTCCACTCGATCATCTAGTCACCTATGTTCAACAATCCGTTCCAGCGGCCTTACCATATTATGCATTACTCATTATCTTATTTGGCGCTATTTATCCATTTGTTAATAAATCATGGAAAAAAAATGCGGTCAATATCGTCTTATCCTTTTTCAAAATCATCGGTCTTGTTTTTGCGATATTTTATGTTTTTAAAGTTGGACCTGCATGGTTTTTTGAACCTGGAATGGGACCATTCCTATTTGATAAGCTAGTGATTCCTGTTGGGGTGCTTGTACCAATTGGCGCTGTGTTTTTAGCATTATTAGCTGGGTATGGATTATTAGAATTTATTGGAGTCCTTTTGCAGCCAGTTATGCGCCCTATTTGGAAAACTCCAGGTCGTTCTGCGATTGATGCTGTTGCATCCTTTGTAGGAAGCTATTCGATTGGTCTGTTGATTACAAACAAAGTGTATAAAGAAGGAAAATACAATATCAAAGAAGCAACAATTATTGCAACAGGGTTTTCTACTGTTTCCACCACTTTTATGATCGTTGTGGCGAAAACACTGGGTTTAATGGACATTTGGAATATTTATTTCTGGGTTACGTTAGTTGTAACATTTGCCGTAACAGCTATCACGGTGCGCATATGGCCACTTAACAGAATGAGTGAGGAGTATTATCAAGGAAATGCGAATCCAGAAGAGGTCATTAAAGAGAAGCGATTTCAACATGCATGGAAACAAGCGATGGAGGCTGTTAATCATTCATTACCAATCTATAAAAATATCGTTAGTAATTTAAAAGATGGATTTATTATGACAATGGCTATTTTGCCATCGATATTATCTGTTGGGTTACTCGGCTTAGTGTTAGCGGAATATACACCGGTTTTTGATATTATCGGAATGATTTTCTATCCATTTACATGGATCCTGCAAATTCCAGATCCGATGCTAGCTGCAAAAGCATCAGCCGTTGAGATTGCAGAAATGTTCTTGCCAGCGGGGCTTGTAGCAGAGGCGGAATTAATTACTAGATTCGTCATTGGTACGTTATCCGTTTCAGCCGTTATCTTTTTCTCTTCTCTCGTTCCTTGTATTCTATCAACAGATATTCCGATAAGTATTCCTAAATTACTTGTCATCTGGATTGAGCGAACAATCTTAACGCTGATTATTGTAACGCCACTTGCATTTTTGCTTTTATAGTTTGTTTTTTTAAGAAATGACAATCTAAAACTCTCCTGACTTTTGGTTAGGGGAGTTTGGTTGTTAATCATAGATTGAAAGAATTACGAGAGGGAGCGAAGGGGAAAATGCTTAATGTAAATAAACAAAGAATAGAACAGAAGCTGTTTGCTTTAGGGAAGATTGGTCGTAATGCAAATGGAGGGATGGATCGGACGACATTTACTCCCGCTGAAATGGAAGCGAGAAATTGGTTGAAGCAGGAGCTTCATTCATTGAATCTAGCTGTCCATGTAGATGAAGCAGCAAATATTTGGGGGAGAAAAGAAGGAACTAATCCAGAATTACCTGTTCTTACATTTGGTTCTCATATTGATTCAGTTCCAAATGGCGGCATCTATGATGGAGCGCTTGGAGTGATTCTCGCATTGGAAGTGATGCGTGTGTTAGAAGAAAATAACGTAAAAACAATGCATCCATTAGAGCTAGTTTCGTTCAGCGCAGAGGAGCCTAACCCATTTGGTTTCTCTACTTTTGGCAGCAGAGCGATAACTGGAAAATTAACAGCTGAAGATATTATAGGTGTAGCAGATACAGACGGAAGATTATTAACAGAGGCTTTACAAGAAGCAGGGGGAAATCCAAATAATTTTGCAAATGCAGTAAGAAGCCCTCGTGAATTTGCCGCTTATTTGGAGGTTCATATTGAACAAGGGAAAAGGTTGCTGCAACGTGATATCCCAGTTGGAATTGTAACGGGTATTACTGGGATTTACCGTGAAGAAGTAACGGTTAGAGGGGATGCGAATCATGCAGGGACAACACTAATGAAGGATAGAGTGGATGCATTTTTAGCAGCAGCAAGCATGGCGCTTGCCCTAGAAGAAATTTTACGAAACTACCCTGATGAAGAGGTTGTTGGGACAATTGGCCAGGTTTTCGTACAGCCAAATGCAACGAATATTATACCAGGCGAAGTAACCTTCTCTTTAGAAATTAGAGGGCAAACGAGGGAGAAAATTCAGGATGTATTAGGAAAATGGGAAGAGAAGGTGCAAATTATTCATAGACATAGAAAGGTGGAGATAAAGCGTTTAGTAAAGCTTGATCAAGCGCCTGTACCGATGGGTGAAAAGTTAATGGCATGCTGTGAGGAGCAGGCGGCTAATCTTGGCTTTCCGTCTTACCGATTAGGGAGCATGGCAGGCCATGATGCTGCCCATATGGCATCGGTCACCGAAGCTTGTATGTTATTTGTTCCGAGTTTAGCTGGGAAAAGTCATTGTCCTGAAGAGGAGAGCAGGATGGAGGACATAGAAAAAGTCGGCAATGTTTTACTGCATTCTATTTTGGCATTGGATAATAGTCTTTAAGGAGGTAAATCGGTGGGGAATTTATTTATAGGGGATAGTGTTTATACGAACGGAACATTTAAAGAACAATATAGCTTATATGTGGAAGATGGAGTGATTAAGGAAATTGGTCCGACTGGTCAGTTAAAGGGAAAGTATAAAGGGGCTATGGTTCATTCATTAGAAGGAAAAACGATTATTCCAGGCACTGTTAATTCGCATAATCATTCCTTTCAAAGTTTACTGAGAGGGATTGCGGTCGATCGACCATTTTTGGAATGGCGAGATGAGGCATTATATAAATATACGCCTTACTTAGATGAAGAGGCGATTTACACTGGTGCTTTGTTTGCTTTTGGAGAAATGCTCCGCTATGGGGTGACAACGGTCAGTGATTTTTTCTATGTGCATAACAATGGGATAGCCTATGATGAAGCAGTTATCCAGGCTGCGAAGGATGTTGGGATCAGACTTGTGTTAGCACGAACAATGTATGATTGGGACGGTGCTCCAAAAGCGTATATCGAGACAATTGATGATGCTGTTTCCAGAACCTATGCGCTTGCGAAGAAATATCAAGGCAATTCGATGATCCATATCCAACCAGCGCCGCATAGTCCACATGCTGCATCTCCGGAAATGATTAAAGCCGGGCATCGTCTTGCTTGTGAGATTGACACACCGTTCCATATTCATGTAGCAGAAGAACCCTTTGAGGTGGAAGAGACGCTAGCGAAATATGGGCTTAGACCAGTCCATTACTTAGATTCATTAGGAGTAGTGGATGAGCGAATGATCGCGATTCATTTGGTTTGGCTAGAACAAGCTGAAATAGACCTCCTTGGTTCTAGAAACACCTCTCTTGCTTATTGTCCATCTAGCAATATGTTTCTAGCTGATGGAATTACAAAGATTCCTGATTTGGTGAAGGCAGGTGTGAACATTACATTGGGATCAGATGGTGCATGTAGCAATAATCGCATTTCTGTTTTTGAGGAAATGCGAATGTGCTCGATTTTGCAAAAGGTTGATAGATTGGATGGAACGGTTGTAAATGCCCAGCAAGTATTTGATATGGGCACAAAAAATGCTGGAGATATCCTTCGTTTACCAATCGGAAAATTAGAACAAGGAATGCAAGCTGATTTCGTAGCAATCGACACCAATGATTTGTCCCTACTTCCAAAAACTAATTTAATTGCAAATATTGTCTATTCGATGCAGCCAAATGCTATCAAGGATGTGTTTGTGGAAGGGAAGCAGATTGTCGGTGATGGTAAGCTTTTGACCATTTCAGAGGAGGCTATTGGGAAGAGGGTGAATGCTTTTTTTGAAAAGACGAGAGAGTAAAGAGTTAAAGGGGGGAAGTAAAGGATTTGTCCCTTTTTCCCCTCTATTGACTATATAAAATATATTAAATATAATCTATTTAACGTCGAAAGGCATGTATCATATCTTTACTTAGTTTTCTATTGTGATGTAAAAATAGTATACGTATTATTCATTTTAGGGGAAATAAGTAGGCAATTTTCGGTAATAAAATAGCTTAAATAGAAAATTTACGTAGGAATTTAATAAAACGGAATTTATTTAAAAACGGAGTTGGACGTATGAAAACAATTGCGGATATCGCACGATTAGCTGGTGTAGCTAAAAGTACAGTTTCACGTTATCTAAATGGAGGTTCTATTAGCGAATCAACCAAAATGAAGATTGAACTAGTTATTAACGAAACAGGATATGTACCAAATACTTTTGCTCAAAGTCTTAAAGCAAAAAAAACTAATATAATTGGAACTATTATTCCTCGTCTTGATTCCTTTGCTACGACTCAAATGCTTATTGGTATTGATGAAAAATTGAGAGATTTAAACTATCAAATGCTAATTGCAAATTCTAGCCAAAATTTAGAACGTGAAATTGAGAGTATTTATAGTTTGTATAATCAAAAAGTTGCTGGAATAATTTTACTTGCTACCCAAATTACAAATGCTCATTTAGAAGCCTTTGATGAAATAAAAATACCTGTTATTCTTGTTGGTCAACAAGAAGACACCATGTATAGTTTAGTTCATAATGATGAAGCTGCTGCCTACGATTTGGGGAAATTTGTACTAGGAAATGGACACAAAAAAATTGCATATTTAGGTGTAACGGAAAAAGATATAGCTGTTGGGGTAAAACGAAAAGAAGGGTTTAAAAAAGCAATAAATGAAGAGGGTGATTGTGAAGTTGGTTATTTTGAGACTAGTTTTACAGTAGAAGACGCAGAACAAAGAGCTTTAGAAATAATCGATGCCTTTCAGCCCTCCATTATAGTCTGTGCTACTGATAATATTGCACTTGGCGTATTAAGAGCTGCCCAATTAAAAGGTTTAAAGGTCCCAACAGATTTATCTATAACTGGATTTGGAGGTTATGATATAACAGGAATTTTTCACCCTAGCATTACGACAGTTAAAATTTATTATAGAGAAGCTGGACAAAAAGCGGCAGGTAGTTTAATAAATCTAGTAAATGGGAAAGCTATCCCCCAATTAATTTTATCAAACTACAAGATTATTGAAAGAGAAAGCGTTGACAAAAAAAGTAGACTATAATATAATTTTTTTCATAAAACTAGTTTTCTTTTTTAAAGCATTTTGGGAACCGGTTCCAAAAATGCAGCGTCAGTTCCTTTGCAAAATAAATTAAGGGAGAGAAGGAATAATGAGTTATAAAAAATTAGCTGAAAACATTCTCCAATTAGTTGGTGGAGAAGAAAATGTAATTAGCCTTTCTCATTGTGTTACAAGACTAAGATTTATACTCAAGGATAGTAACAAAGCGGATAAAGCAAAGCTTGAAAAATTGGATATTTTGCAAGTAGTGGAAAGTGGGGGACAGTTCCAGGTTGTAATAGGAATGCATGTTGCTAATGTATATAATGAGATAATTAATATCAGTCATTTAGGAACAAATTCAAGTGAGTCAGAGGAAAAAGGAGAAAAAAAGAAATCGAAAGTCTTTGATATAATTTCAGGTAGCTTTACGCCAATTATTCCAGTTATTTTGGGTTCAGGTATGTTGAAAGCCTTTTTATCTATTTTGTCTATGTTAGGCTGGATTTCAAGTGATAGTGGCACCTATCACATTCTGTCAGCAGCTTCAAATGCTATTTTTTACTTTTTACCAGTAATCTTAGGGATAACTTTTGGTATGAAGATGGGAGTAAATCCTTATATCGCAGGTGCTATTGGAGCCTCACTATTGGAACCTAATTTTACTGCATTATTACAAAATGACGCAACCAACTCATTTCTAGGTATTCCAGTTGTGTTGATGGATTATTCTTCTTCCGTTTTTCCTGTTATCGGAGCTGTTTGTGCATATGCCATTTTGGAAAGACTGTTAAAAAGAATTATTCATAAGGACTTACAAATTTTGTTTATTCCGATGCTGTCATTAATGATAATAGTACCATTAACAGCTTTAGTCTTTGGTCCTTTCGGTGTTTATGTTGGAAAAGCACTCGCTTCCATTATTGTTTTTGCTATGGATAAAAGCGCTTTCGTAACATGTCTTATATTAGGTGCTATTGGTTTTCCAATGGTAATACTAGGTCTTCATTGGGGAATTATTCCAATTATTATTTCAAATCTTGCCACTACAGGTATAGATTATATGTTGCCAACAGTGCAGGCAACAGCATTTGCAGCTGCGGGGACTGCATTTGGTATATACTTGAAAACAAAAGATAAGAAGACAAAATCTACTGCATTTTCTAGTTTTGTTCCAGCTTTTTTATCTGGAATAACTGAACCAGTTATTTATGGTTTGCTTTTCCAATTTAGACGTGCCTTTATTTATGCTATTATTATGAGCGCTATCGCTGGTGGACTAAATGGTGCCTTTGGTGTGGCAGCAACTCAAATGGCTGGAGGAATATTTGTAATTCCAACCTTCCATCCAGTTTTAGGTTATATTATAAGTATGAGTGTTGCTTTTTTTGGAACTATTTTACTTAATTTGTTTTTTGGATATGAAGATAAGAAGGATAAAAATAAAGATATGGGAAGTGAAAAGTTACAAGAGAAAGTACTAACAATTGAAAGCCCTTTAACTGGAGAGGTTAGAGCTTTAAGTCAAGTAAATGATCCTGTTTTTTCTTCTGAATCAATGGGGAAAGGCGTTGCAATAGAACCTAAGATTGGAAAAGTTTCCTCACCAGTAAATGGTACAATTTCTACAATATTTCCAACCGGACATGCTGTTGGAATCATGTCAGAAGATGGCATAGAAATATTAATACACATTGGTATTAATACTGTTGAATTAAATGGGAAGTATTTTGATGCTCAAGTTAAGCAAGGTGAGCAAGTAAAGCGTGGAGATCTGTTAGTTAACTTTGATTTAGACCAGATCAAGGAAAGTGGCTACGAGGTAATTACACCAATAATTATCACTAATTCGAACTCTTATAAAGAAATAGTTGGAACTCAAAATGAACTAATTCAGACTAAAGATCCTTTATTAAGATTAACAGTGTAACGGTGTCTCTAAAGTAAAAAGGTATCATGGAGTAATGAATTTTTTGAAGAATTATTTTATCTAAGGATTGAACCGTTTTCAATTAGTCATTTATAATTTAGTCTAATTGGAACCGGTTCCTCTACAATGGAAGTAATTTAATTTTATATGAAAGAAACACTGTAAAAAGGGGCTTGAGATATGTGTTATAAAAAAAAGAAATACTCTCGGTTAGAGGACATGAGTGAACAAGAATGGAATCAATTGGTATCGAGAGTTAATAGTTGTCCTTGGAGACAAACTTTTCATATTCAACCGATTTCGGGGCTACTCAATGATCCAAACGGTTTTTCTTTCTATAATGGAGAATATCATTTATTTTATCAATGGCATCCATTAGGTCCTTCTCATGGATTAAAATATTGGTATCACACTAAATCTAATGATTTAGTAAATTGGGAAAATGTGGGGATTGGACTGGAACCTGGTGATTATTTTGACAGCCATGGAGCATATTCAGGTAGTGCTATAGAGCATAATCAAAATCTTTATTTATTTTATACGGGTAATACTCGAGATGAAAATTTAGTTAGACATCCATATCAATGTTTAGCAGTGATGAATTTAAATGGTGACATATCTAAATTTGAAAAGCCAATTATTGAAGAAGTTCCTAAAGGATATACTGAACATTTTCGTGACCCTAAAGTATGGAAAGAAGCAGGTAGATTTTATGCTGTTATCGGGGCACAAAGAACAGATGAAACTGGATGTACTGTTTTATACAGTTCTGTTGATTTAATAGAATGGATGTTTGAAGGAGAAATTAAGACAAAATTAGATAACTTTGGTTATATGTGGGAGTGCCCAGATTATTTTGAATTACAAAACAATGGTGTATTGTTATTCTCACCTCAAGGCTTAAAAGCTAGTGGAGAAAACTATCGGAACATTTATCAATCTGGTTATCTAATTGGTGAAAAGTTAGATTTACAACATAAAGTATTTAATCATGGGAGTTTCATTGAACTGGATAAGGGATTTGATTTTTATGCTGCTCAGACAATGGAAGATCCAAATGGAAGACGTATTTTAATTGGCTGGATGGGATTACCTGAAATTAATTATCCAACAGATGAAAATGGTTGGGCCCATTGTTTGACTATTCCAAGAGAAATATCCATTCATGGTGGAAAATTAAAGCAGTCACCTATTTTAGAGCTAAAATCTCTTCGTAAAACTGAATTTAATGCTGCTGATTCAATTTGTAATGAAACAAAAAGATATGATGGATTTTCAGGAGTCGCATATGAACTTGTTTGTGAATTTGAGAATGGTAGTGCCGCTGAATTTGGGATAGAATTTCGAGCAAATTCAGATGAAAAAACCATTATCAAATATGATGCTGTTCAAAGAAAAGTGATATTAGATCGAACTTTATCAGGAAAAGAGTTTGGATTAGATTATGGAACAACAAGAGCATTTGACATTTATTTAGAAAAAATAAAGTTCCATTTATTTGTAGATTCTTCGTCTGTAGAAATTTTTGTAAACGAAGGAGTGGAAGTTTTTACTTCACGAATTTTTCCTAGCGAAAACAGCATAGATATTCGTTTCTTTGCAATGGATGGAAAGGCTTCTTTCAAAGCAGTGAAGTGGGACTACTAGGGGGATTCTAAGAAAAACGAGGTGCGTAATTAATGGGGAATTTATTTTCAATTGGTGAAGTGTTAATTGATTTTATTCCATTACAAAAAGGAAAAGCCTTAAAAGATGTTGTAGCTTTTGAACGTGTGGCAGGAGGGGCGCCAGCAAATGTAGCAGCTACTGTTGCAAAACTTGGTGGAATGGCTACATTAATTACTAAAATAGGAACGGATGCTTTTGGCGATTATCTTTTAGAACAGTTGAGATGTACTGGTATTAATACATCTTTGATTTCCAGAACAAAAAAGGCAAATACAGGTTTGTCTTTTGTATCACTCCGTGAAGATGGTGAACGTGATTTTTCATTTTACCGTCATCCTTCCGCTGATTTACTACTTTCAAGAAAAGAAATAGAAGAAAGATGGTTCAATAAAGGTGATATTTTACATTTTGGTTCTGTGGATTTAGTAGAAAGCCCTATGAAGAGAGCGCATATTAAAGCAATTCAATCTGTGAAGGCTCGTGGTGGAATAATAAGTTTTGATCCGAATGTTCGCTTATCACTTTGGGATAGTGCTAAAGAATGTAGAAATACTATACTAGATTTTATCCCCTTAGCACATATAATCAAGATTTCAGATGAAGAGTTAGAATTTGTTACTGGTATAACAGCTGAAGATGCGGCAATCAAATCACTATTTGTAGGTGATGTAAAGATAATTGTTTATACTAAAGGTTCAAATGGTGCGGAACTGTTTCTACAAAATAAAAAGTACACCTCTTCAGGATATCCTGTTAAGGTAGAAGATACTACGGGTGCAGGTGACGCTTTTATTGGTGGTTTTTTATATAAACTTTTATATAACGATGTGAATCAGGACAATTTAATTAAGGTAGTTAATAAACATTATAAAGAAATTCTTTCATTTGCTAATGCAAGCGGTGCACTTACGACAACTAGAAAAGGGGCTTTAACGGCTATTCCGTCAAAAGAAGATATATTTTTATTAATCAATAATCAAAATTTTTAATTATGAAAGGATAACTGATATGAAGGTACAAGAAGTTATTGATGCAATTCTATTCGATACATTTGGTAGTTCTAGGCTTGAAAAAACGTGTGATCAGTTAATAAGTGGGGATTATGAAACTCAAGTTAAAGGAATAGTAACAACCTATATGGCAACAATTGATGTTATTAAGCAGACTATTGAGGTTGGAGCAAATATGATTATTACTCATGAGCCAACATATTATACAGGGAAGGATTCATTGGATTGGCTAGAAAATGATCCGATCTATAAAGCCAAAATTAAATTAATTGAAGACAATGATATTGTTATCTGGCGCTTCCATGATTATATGCATTTAGGGAAAACAGACAAAATATATGATGGATTGATAACGGAGCTTGGATGGGAAAGTAATTTAGTAGAAGCTAGTTCCCCATACATATATAGAATCGATGAATTAACTCTGGAGGAATTAGCTGCATTCTTCAAAAAGAAATTATCTATGAGTGTTATACAAATCGTCGGCAATCCGGAGATGAAATGCTCAAATGTCGGGATTTTGGTTGGCGGAGGAAGCTTAGGTTTAGGCAGAGAGCAAATGCCTATGGAATTAATGCGGGATAATGACTTAGATGTTATTATTTGTGGAGAAATCACAGAATGGACGCTTTGTGCCTATGTCAATGATGCAACTATGCTTGGACTTAATAAGGGAATGATTGTTGTTGGACATGAAAGAAGTGAGGAGTGGGGCATGAAACATATGGCAGAATGGTTAGTCCCGCTGGTACAAAATATTCCAGTCGAATTTATCGATGCCAAAGAACCTTTTATCTACAGATAAAAACAAGGTAAACTAAATATAAACAATAACTAGGTTATATACAGAATTACAACTGATCTCATATTCTTATTTTTGTATACTAGGATAGATGCAATCTTAAGAATAAATCTTAACTAGGAATGCAGAAGCATAAATACCTAACCAAAGAGTTTCTATTTATCTAGAAAATCTAAAACATCCCCTCTATGGAAAATTTACTCATACAATGCTATGCCTCTTTAAACAAGGAAGTAGACTAGGCAGAATCTGTTCTTGTGATATTGGGGTCTTATTATATAAGTTTGTTCAATATTGTTAGTAAGGAGACTCGACGAGCTGTATTTTTCGATGAGAAAAATCTCGCCGGGTCTTCTTTGTATCCTTATATTAGGAATTTATATTCTTTTGCACATTTGGAAAATAGAATATGGTATTATTTGTTATAGAACTAATGGTAATCGCTTACAATGATATCAACCACTAGTAAAAAATCTGTCATAAACCTAACCAATAGAAGAGGTGTTTATATGGAATTTACGATTAACAGAGACATGTTAAAAAGTGTAACAGCAGTTGATCATACTGGCTCCTTATTTTACCAAGAAAAAGAGGCATATAGTGGAATACATAAAATTGCTAGAAAGGTTATGGGGGATGTGGAGTTAGTGTTTGGCTATGCACCACAAGCGACTTCGGATAGAAAGAAGCTTGGAAAGCATGCTGTTTTATATGGAACCTTGAACCATAGCCCAATGCTTCATGAATTGGAAGAGAAACAGCTGATTGATCTGTCAGAAGTGAAAGGAAAGAGGGAAGTTTATTTATTTCAAGTCATTGAAAATCCCTTTGAAGATGTAGAAAAAGCACTAGTAATCGCTGGGAGTGATAAGCGTGGAACAATCTACGGGCTATTTCATTTATCAGAGCTCCTTGGCGTTTCTCCGTTGGTGGATTGGTGTGATGTTAAACCAAAGCATAAAGAGTCTTTCTCATTGAGTGGAGATTTAAAATATCTTTCGAAAGAGCCGTCTGTGCGTTACCGTGGTTTTTTTATCAATGATGAATGGCCTGCTTTTGGAAACTGGACGACGAAGAATTTTGGCGACTTTAATGCGGAAATGTATGACCATGTTTTTGAATTATTGCTGAGATTGAAAGGAAATTATCTATGGCCAGCTATGTGGTCTGCTCGTTTTAGCGAGGATGGACCAGGATTGTTAAATGCAGTATTAGCAGATGAATATGGGGTAGTCATGGGGGCGTCCCATCATGAGCCTTGTTTGCGAAATGGAGAGGAATATAAATATTTGCGTGGGAAGGACTCTATTTATGGAGACGCCTGGAATTTTATTGCAAATAGAGAAGGGATTACGAAGTTTTGGAAAGATGGTCTGAAGCGGAACGGAAACTTTGAAAATGTCATTACGGTTGGGATGCGTGGGGAAGCGGATACAACTATTATGGGGAAAGATGCTACCCTTGCAGATAATATCGAATTACTGCGAGATGTCATCCAAACGCAAAATCAATTAATCCGAGAAAATATCAATCCAAATCTTTCCGAAGTTCCAAGAATGCTAGCGTTATATAAAGAAGTAGAACCCTTCTTTTATGGGGATGAACATACGGCTGGCTTAATCGGATCGGAGGAGCTTGAAGATATCATTCTTATGCTCTGTGATGATAACCATGGAAATCTGCGTACATTGCCAACAGAAGAAATGCGCAGCCATTCAGGTGGCTATGGGATGTACTATCATTTTGATTATCATGGTGGACCCATTTCCTATGAATGGATAAATAGTTCGTATCTTCCGAAGATATGGGAACAGATGACAATGGCTTACGATTTTGGTGTTCGGGATTTATGGATTGTAAATGTAGGAGATATTGCTACACAGGAATTCCCGTTATCTTATTTCTTAGATTTGGCTTATGACTTTGAAAAATGGGGAACCTCTGCCAAAAATAAGACAGATGATTATACGAGAAAATGGATTGATACCCAGTTTGACGGTGTATTTAATAAGGTGGAAAAGGAGAAGGTTTTTGAACTCCTAACAGGCTACACGAAAATAGCCCATAATCGCAGACCAGAGCATATGAATGCAGAAGTCTATCATCCTGTTCATTATAGGGAAACAGATCAGACATTACAGCAAATCGATTATCTTTTAAAGGCTGCAGAGGAACTATATAAACAAGTGGATTCAGAGAAATTACCAAAGTTTTTCTCTTTAGTCTATTATCCTGCTGTAGGAAACTTGAACTTGCAGAAGATGTGGCTTCTTACCGGGAAAAATCATGATGATGCCAAGCTTGGTAAAATGGAAGCAAACAAATTAGCGGAACAAATTAGAGCGTGTTTGACCAGAGATAGAGAACTGGTTGAGCAATATCATACCATTGATAATGGGAAGTGGTATGGAATGGGGATGTCTGAGCATATCGGTTTTACGAACTGGAATGAAGAAGGCTGTCAAAACCCAATTCTTATGCAAGTGATCCCCGCTAATAAACCGAGATTAATTGTTTCCATAGATGGGACGAATCAGCATTCGGAAGGCCCAGCATGGCATAATAATACACTGTATTTAGACGCATTTCTACAGCCACATATAGAGGAAGCGACATTCACTATTTCTAGCTTAAGTGACAAAAATGCAGACTTTACGATTACTTGTGAAAACCAATGGCTAACCTGTTCGAAAACGAGTGGTAGTTTAGATGGTAAAGATAAAACATCAGAAGTCATTCAGGTGAGCATTAATCGTAAGGAAATGGGAGACGATTCAGAGGGTCGTATTGTCGTAGAAATGCCTTGTGGTAGGTGTACCATTCTAGTATACGCAGCCCAAAATGATTACAAAGAATTCCCTGAGCGGACTTTTATAGATACGAATGGCTATATTTCGATAGAAGCCGAGCATTATTTTCTAAACAAGGAAGCAGTGAATCAACAGGGGGACATGTATCGATTTGAAGTGCTTGAAGGCTATGGCAAAACATTATCTGCCATGAAGGCTTTTCCAACAACCAAGCATTT
>Ga0182738_1002968_pt1 | contig 19711 bp, 23 predicted proteins | sample eDN5th30CBELigMG_FD_128876 | JGI IMG/M metagenome (GOLD analysis project Ga0182738, IMG submission 128876) | Enriched Miracle-Growth compost microbial communities from Emeryville, California, USA - eDNA 5th pass 30_C BE-Lig MG (version 2)... ... | reverse complement strand
TCGTCCTCGCCGCGGTCTTCGCGGCGCTCGGCGTGCTGCCGCTCGTCACGCTCGGGCAGCTCGGCCTCATCGTGGGCCTCGGCGTGATCGTCGACACGCTCGTCGTGCGCACGGTGATCGTGCTCGCGCTCTTCGCGCTGGTCGGCGAACGCATCTGGTGGCCCTCGAAATCCCGGGCACTCTCGGGCCGAGAGCTCGAGTGAGGAAACTGGTGGTCCTACCGGACACCGACGAGAAGAAATGGGCTGAGGCCCTTCTTGCGGCGCGCCAAATACTCGCAACCGGGGCGAAGCCCCACAGAACCGCCCCTGACTATGAGGGAAAGGTCTCGATTAGTCAAGAGCAGCACCGACTCAAGCGAGCCGACGTCGAGGCGCTCCTGTCCGACTATCGCAGCGGAATGTCCACCTACCAGCTCGCCGCCAAGTGGCAGCTCCACCGCCATACCGTCACCGCAGTCCTCGACCGCAACGGCGTGAAGCAACGTTCCTACGCCGCCAAGATCACCGAGGCCGAAATCACTGAGGCCCAGGCGCTTCGTGCCGATGGTTGGTCCGTGAATGCCCTCGCCAGGCGTTACGGGATTGCACCGGGAACAATGAAGAAGCGCCTCGTGGTCTAGTTAACTCTCGGCAACACTGAGGTCGGCTACCGGGGCCTTCTTTACCGGTTCGAGCTTCTTCGCTGATCGGAAGACGCCGAGATAGTGATCCCGCAGGAGCACCGTCGATGCTTCGCTGAGGTGCGTGATCACGGTGATGTGGGTTCCGCCCAGTGACGTTCCGATCATGAGTCCTTGGCCGGATAGAGGCAGCGCGACTCGGTCGTGAACATCCTTCTTGTCTGCTGCAAGTCGGAGCTCCGCTCCGTTCTGGCTCGCGCCGAGAGCGATCGCTAACTGTGATTTCCGGTCGGCCCTCTTGATCCCGGCAGCGTCTTGATCAACGGTGAGAATCTTCGTGACGTTCCCCAGCTCGACTACTTGGAGCAGATCGTCCGGCGGCAGGTACGGGTCGACAAGTATTGCCTCGTCAAGCTTCTGAATCTCGATCAGCAGGCGGGCGTAGACGACAGGATCGCTTAGGCGGCCGACCACCTCAACCGGTCGGGCTGGATCGAATCGGCTCGCAGGATCTTGCTCATTCTCGTTCGTCGCAGCGAGCAATCCCCGCCCGAGGTCGCTGATCTCTACACCGTTGGTGCTGAGGTGGCGATGGACGAGACCAGCCTCTGCGATGTAGCGGCCCACCTCCCCTTCGGGTGTCCCTCTACCGAATGCCAGCCCATACACTGCCGATAGTGATGCCCCGAAGTATCCGTTGCGGGGCGGCTCGGCCCGAGCGAACTTGTCGACATCTTCGAGGGTTGGGTAACTGCCAGCCGCATTGAGCGCGCGCACGAGCTCCAAGGCTCGTGCTACTGCTGGCGTGATCATGGGACGAGGCTACAAGCGGTGGCGCGACCCCTACTATCTCGAGCGCTCATGCCAAGAGTCAGCAATGAACTCCGCCGCCGCAACCGTCGCGTTGAAGACCAGCCGGGCGTGCTTCGGTGTGGCAGGGCTGAGTTCCTCCGAACCGTGCCCGTCCCCGATGGAGTTACGAGCTTCCGCGATCGACTGAACAGTAGTCGAGAGTGCTCGCATCGCCTTCCGCATCGCCTCGCTCCCCCTCTGATCGCCAGGCACCGCTTCGGCGTTGATGTTGAGCAGCGCCGCAACCTTCGCAAACAGACCCGGTAGATCGTCGCGGTCCGAATACTCAACACCGAGATCGCTTAGCACGATCTTGCATTGGGTCTCGATGAGGTTCTTGCACGACGAGATGGCAGCCGCAGGATCAGACGTCAGGTCGCGCTTGATGTGGTCGAGATGCCGGCGCAGCACGCCATTCTCGGTGAGGTCGGGCGTCTGAGCGAGTGTGACCGCCGACGGCTCGTGGTAGGCCTGGATCTCGCGCCACGAGTAGATGCTCTGATTGCCGAACCGATCGCTCACATAGAGCTCGAAGCCGTCTCGCCGAATGGTGTCGTTGTACGCAGCAACCATTGCCGCTGCCGCCTCTGGGTCGTTGCGAACGATCGGATGGACAGTCTCTGCGAGGAAGTCCAGGAAGTTTCCGTCGGTACCGTCCCGGAGGTTGAAGCGATCGTCGCCAAAGACCCAGTCGTCATCCCAGTCCCAGTTGTTGACCATGTGCTGGTGAATGTCGCCCGCCGCGTTCGCATAGCGACTGTCCCGACTGGGCAGACTCTCGAGGTCATAAAGGCGACTCAGAAATGCTGGATGCTCAAGCCTGCCTGACCACTGATGTTCGGATAGCGACAGCCAATCAAGGACGTTATTGCGTGTCGCGCGAGAGAGTCGATTCGAACGCGGCGCAGCCATGCGCAAAGGCTATCCAGCAGTAGTCGAAGTCGACCGGGCTTGCTGCTCACCTTGTTCGACTCGGATCGCAAAGTTCTGAATCGCCAGCCCAAGCTTGACTGCGTACTCGCCGATCTGGCTGTTGAGCGGGGTGAGCTCGGTACGGGACAGGCGCCAGGTCGACATCGCCCAGGCGATGCTTGCGTCCATGCCCTTACCCTTGTTGAGCCCGTGGTGTGCCGCTACTCCGTTGCGGATGATCGTGAGGCCTTTCATGAACTCCTTGTCGTCTCGGATGAGCTTCGCGGCGGCGCGATACTCCTTGGAAGCCTCGTCAAACACCTGGACATCGAGCTTGGATGCGGTCGTCGGCTTGGACAGCTCTATCCGCGCCCGGTTGATCGCCTTGGGTAACGTCTCCAGCGCCTCATACACCTCCAAGGCTAGGAGGGGTTCCCATACGGCACGGTTGTCGGCGTCGGTCAGGAACTGCAAGAGCAGCACCTTGATGTCGTAGTCCAGACGGCAGAGATAGAAGAGCAGCTCCACAACTGGCCGATGGCTGTCCCAGTCCGGCCGGGACGGGCCGATCTCGAAGAACTGGGCAACGATGTTGACCTGCCCTCGTGCCTTCGGGATTGAAGCACGCAGTCCCTCTTCACTCCATTGCTCAGCTTCCACGAGCCCACGGTAGCGAGCACCGCCGACACGAGGGGCTATCGGGCGCGATAGCCGCGATGGGTGTTCTGCTTGATGAACTCCAGCAGCGATTCCCGGGAGACGTACTTGCGGGTCCCGATGGCTGTCCATTCGAGGTCGCCCTTGGTCGTGAGTTCGTAGATCATCGAGTAGCTGATGCCGAGCGCCTTGGCCGCGTCCTTGAGGCCAAGCAGCATCGGACCCGAGGCCGAGAGCGGGTTCGGGGTGATCACCGTGGTCTGCTCCGACTCGACGACCTCGACCTCGGAGGCGGTCGTCTTCCAGTTGCCGAAGTAGCCGTAGGGGCGGTCGAACTCTTCCTGCACTTTCTTGGCGGCGTCTTCCTCGTCGGTGGCGCGCACCCATCGCTCTGCCACCTGGACTCTCGTGACCTGGACCTTGTACCGCATGAATGTCTCCCGCTTCTCGACGACGGTGATCTTGGGGGCTTTCCGCTTTGGGCGGTTGGCGAGCCGGCGACCCAGCCGGACCGATGCGTCCGGCCTCGGCGCATCGGACGAGTGCGGCGGCGGATCATCCGGCGCCGCACCGTAGGACCCGGCTCCCGAGCGCCTGCTCAGGCGGCGCTGATGCTCCTGCTCGTCTACCTCGCTCGCTTCCGGCCACAGCTCTCCCCGCGGCGTGAGAGTCGCCACCCAGGACTTGCCGCGCCCCCGGATCTCCACCAGGCCGCGGCTCGCCAGCGCGCGGGCCGAGATGCGATGCGTGTAGTCCTCGTCGTCGTAAACCCCGTCCGGCCTGCCCGCCTTGATCCACTCGAGCACAGCGACCTGGCGCTCGTTGAGCCGGATGAAACTACGGGGCGACATGACTCTCCATAGCCTGGCATCACCGAGCGAACGAGCGGCAATGTCGGTGGTCAGGGCGAAGATCACTTCATGGATCACCAGCTCGTTTCGCTCACCGAGGGAACCGACCGCCGCGGCTACCAAGCCGTCGTTTGGGTTTGCTCATGCGGACGGCGCGGATCGGGCAGCCGAACGGTGCCGGAAGCGCAAACGGGATTCCTGAAGCACGCGAGAGGTCGAGCGCGCGCAGCGGCTGGCTACCCGACCAGGCGGAGAGTGCGCTCCCGCAACTGGTAGCGCGAATTTCTGCGCTACGCCCGATGTTTGTCGGTGTCCCTGAACAAGAAAAAAGCAATCGATATGAAAACCATCATGGTCGGATACGACCTCAACAAGCCGTCGCAGAACTACGAGGCGGTCTGGGACTACCTCAAGGGCTTCGGCACTTACTGGCACCATCTCGGCAGTACTTGGATCATCAAGACCGAGAAGACGGTCGTTGAAGTGCGCGATGAAATCAATGCGCTGGGCTTGGATAGCAACGACGAACTCTTTGTTGCCGAACTCAAAGGCACCGCGGCCTGGAGCGGCTTCAATGAGAGCGGAAGTAAGTGGCTTAAAGACAACCTGTGATCAAGACGTTGTTGTGAAATCCACAACGAAGCCGAGATGACGGGTGCATGAGAAGCGCCCCTGACCCATACTCACGGTAGGCCGTCGAGCACGTCTGCTCCGGCCCACTTCCTCGATTCACTGCGGCTTCCTTTGGAGAACCATCCCGGTTCGCCGGCCGCAAAGGAATCGAGGAGGTCGTCACCATGAGTGACCCCACCACCAACGGCCGTCCGGTATTCACCGGTCAGCCAGTACCGCTCGCTGTGCGAGTGCCCGAGGAGCTGGCTACGTTCCTCGAACTGCTCTCGGACATCAACGGACGCAGCAAGACCGACGAGTACCGCGTGGCACTGGAGAACCACGTCATCGCGGCCAAGTCGGACAAGCACGTCCAGGACCGAGTGCAGCAGGTCATGGAAGACATCGACCGCGAGGCCAAGGCCAAGCGCGACGTGCTCTCGTCCATCCTCGGCCCCGCGAAGGTCGCTCCCAAGCCCGCCACGAAGACGGGCGTCGCCAAGGAGTCGGGTCAGCCAATCGAGGCACCCACCGGCAAGTGAGACGTGGCCGGTCTCGGTTGAGGCGCTGGACCTCTCCCAGTGCATCCCGAGACCGGTCACCCCAACTACAAGGAGGTGCAAAATGGCATTCGGAATCGTCATCAGGGCGCTACGCGGCGTCCCGCTCGAAGAGGTATCGCTCGAGGAACTAGCTATCCGGTCGGAGATGTTGGACATCGCTCGACTAGCAGAACCACTTAGAGGGCAAGATGCTTCATTGCTGGTGCCATTGAATTTCGACGCCCACCACGACACGCCTTATAACCGGCGCGCAACGTTGCTCTGGTGGTACTTCAACGGTCGAGGACTCGTCATCCACGGCGACGTGGTGGTGATAGGGAGCTCATCAGGAGACGGAAACGTGCCTGAGCCTTTGCGCCGGAACCTGCTCGAGGAAGGTTGCTACGGGATACGGGTTCGACTGCGAGACTCCGACTGGATCTCGCAAGACCGGCAGTTCGGCGATTACTTCACCGCACTGTATGAGGCGCTCGTCCTCCAGCGCGACTGGCAGGATCTCCTCATCGATCTCGAAGTGTTCGAGGTTCAGTGACGAGCTCGCCCCCGCGGCTAACCGCGGGGGCTCTTCACGTCTACCGCGCGGCGATTGCGGTCCAATCGGCCACGGCGAACCATGCCTTGATGCCGTCCATGTCGAGCAGCGTGAGGCCGTTGAGCGCGGAGAGGAACTGGGAAGGGGCGACCGATCTCGGCTGACCCGCGAGGGTGGGCACTACATCCGCGTATGACACAACGACGCCGTGACGGGCACGCGACGCCATCACCGAAAGGACACGGGCTTCCTCGGCGACCTCCTCGTCGCTCTCCGCCTTGAAGAACGGAATGTTCCCGTGTTCCGCCCCAATGACCCAGACCCAGTCGAACTGCTGGCCCTTGCCGACGTGCCCAGTGAGCAGGTGAACCCCGGCCGCAGTGAGGAGCGTTGTCTGGTCGCCCACCTTGATTCGCTTCCGAATCGCGTCGGTCGACTCACCTTGGGCGAGTAGGTCAAGGCACCAGGTCAACGCTTCGCCGAGCGCCTGCCGCGTGCTCGGGTCCTGGATACCGTCGAGGTCGGCTGCTGCTCGCAAGAACTCCAGCTGGTTCGCGGCGAGATTGAAGGCCGACATGTCGAGTCGCTGCAGCAGGCTCTTCATGAGTTTGGCGGCATCGGTGTCCATGACACCGTCGTCCCATCGGAAGGACGGCAGATCCGAGCTCGCGACCGCCGCGTCAACGAAACGGCGCCGACTGGCGATACGGGAGACCACCCCGATGCGCTGGCCCGGCGCTCGACTCAGGACGGACTTCGCAAACGCGACGACCCAGTTCGCTTCACTGTCCGCGTCAGTGAAGCGAACCAATCCCGCCAGGCCGCCCGATGGCCAGCTCCACGGATCGGCGGCAACGAGCGCCTGTCCGCCGGTAAGAGGAGCCAGGGCATTCACCACATCCAGCACGGCGGGCGACGAACGGTGCGACTCGTTGAAGGCGATCTCGGTGCTGCACTCTGCCTTTACCGCTCGATCCACTTCCGTGGGGCGCGCGCCAGCGAACCCGTAGATGCCCTGCGCGAGGTCACCGGCATAGGTCGTCTTCTTGTAGCCGATACGGCTCACGATTCGTAGCTGCTGTGGAGTCAGGTCCTGGAACTCATCGACAACCACCGCGCCGAAGTGCTCCCGGTACAGCTCTGCGACTCCGTCGTTCTGCAGGATCAGTTCAGCAAGCCGCGGCAGGTCGTCATAGGTCAGGCGATTCTCGCTGAGGCGCAGCTGCTCGATCTCTATCGCGTTCTGATTCCGGCGAGCCGCGAGCTGCTGTTCGACCTCTATGTCATCGACAGCAGCTTGTTTGATGGACCGCAGGATCTCCTGGACCCTGCCCTGCTCGTTGAAGTCGGCCCTTCGAGCGCGCAGCTGATCTCCGACCCAATCGCCGTCAGGCAGCACCATCTCGGGGTCAAGACCGATCACCGAGGCGTGCGCGCGAAAAATGCGAGCCGACAAGCCGTGGAAATTCGACACCGTCACCCGATCACGAAGTTGGGCCGGGGTCAGGTAGCTCCCGAGGCGCTCGCGGATGTTGTCCCGCGCGCGGTTCGAGAATGTTGTCACCAGGATTCGCCGGGGAGCTACGACTACACCGCGATTGAGTAGCCCTTGAATCCGGAGCGCAAGCGCCTCTGTCTTCCCGCACCCAGCGGGCGCGATGACCCGAAGATCGAGGTCCGGGTGGTCGCGAATCTCGATCTGCCGGGGCGTTGGCGTGACCATTTACGGCTGTGCCACCTCGACGAGTAGCTGGTCGATGCTCGCGATCCGCCGTGCAGTGGTGTCCGTAAGCATCCCTGCGACGACCAGCGCCGCCTTCACCTTGTACATGCGACAGAAGGTCGCCAGCTCCGAAGCAGTCGGCGTTCCACCCTGGCCGCTCGTGCCGCAGTTATGTCGCTCTCCATCCGTGAAGATGGTCGACGTCTCGATCTCGCTCCATAGGTCCGTCTCACCGATCGCGGCGACGTACTCGTCCTCCAGGTCCGCTCGGGACACCCAGACGGAGTTGGCCGGTAGGTCTGCGAGGTCGACACCCAGCCGCTTCGCGGTCTTCTGCTCTGCGTCCTCGTCGATGAGCTGCGACAGCGGTACGCCGAATCCAGTCGAGCCGAACAGAGTCTCGATCGCGCCCATGCTCCCCACTCCGCCCGTCTCCACGAGCGAGACGCCGAGCCGGTCGAGATTGCGGTCCGTGAGGTCGGCAGCCCGCTCGACCACGATCCGATCCGAAGGCCCCTCCACGGCGGCGACGCGACGCGACGTCAGCGGTTCCAGGCGATCTCGTACCCACCACCGGACAAAGAGCTTCTCATCGTTTGACAAGAACCCGGCGGCTGGCTGCACGAGCAGACCGCCTGCGCGTACCACCACGATCGAATCCGGGTCGAACGCCCCGACGATGTCCGCGGAGTGCGTCGCGATGACCTTCTGATTCGGGTTGTCCTTGAGGAGTCGGGCAAGGCTGCGCTGGCTCGTCGGGTGCAGGTGCACCTCCGGCTCGTCGATTGCCACCATGTTCGCCCCGACGCTCATGAGGTCGTAGAGCGCGATGGCGTACATGGCGCGCGTACCGTCCGACTGCTGGGAGAGGTCCCGCGGGACGCCTGCCTTGGAAACTTGAAGTCGCACGTCGCTGAGTACGTCGTCGTCGGCCGCAGCACCCGGCACGAATGACAAGTCATCCTTCTCGATCACCTCCGGCAGCGCCTTGGAGAGCTGACCCGCAAGCCCCTCGCGAAGGTCGCCGAGCACTTGCGATTCCCCGAGCTTCGTCGCGAGCGATGTCGCGATCTCCTCGAAGCTCTGTCGCTCGGCGCCGAGGTCAACTGACTGGAGGATTTCATCGAGCGCGGACTTCCGGTCTTCGCGAAGGTCACGGGTCTGCGCGGTCGCGCTCAGGAACTTCCAGCCGAAGCCAAGCACCTGCTCACGCGAGAGCTGTCGCGCGGTTCCGGCGCCCGCCGCACGGCGATCGATCGCGATGGTCTCGCTAGCGTCGATCGTGGCCGTGACGACGACGGTCATGGACGTATCGCCCGTGGTGGCATCGACTGCGATCTCATCGGGATAGAGCGCCTGGTCGTCAGGTGAGAAGCCTGCGATCCTGACCTCGATGATGAGCGGCTGCTCCTTGTCGCGGAAGTCGTCCGGCGTGACCTGGGCGTAGAGCTGGGCCGTGCTGGAGCCGAGCGCGAGATCGAGGCATCGGAGGAGTGAGGACTTGCCGACATCGTTCGCACCGACCAGGATGAGGTGCCCGCGTACCTCGATTACGGCGTCATCGAGGCGTCGATGATTCTCGATCTTGATCCGCGTCAGGTGCATCCCTACGCCTCCAACTTCGTCGTTGACTCCGCCCGCGTCCCATCGCGATCCGCATTCAGCGACTTGGCGTACCAGTAGATGTAGATGATGACGAGGGCGAGCCCTGCCGTGAACATGCCAACGAGCGTCCAGGTGAGCCAGGCGTCGATCGCGGTCGGGAAGAAGGCCATAGCGACCACGGGAGCAACGATCCCCAGCACCGAGTAGATCCCGAGAATCCAGACAGCGGACGTGACGCCGAGGGGCCTGCCGATCTGCCCGATCGCCGCGACGAGACGCGCGACTTCAGTCTCCAGGATCGTCTTTCGGCTAGCGAGCTGCTGTTCCTCACGGATGGACTCGTCCAGCCGACGCATGTCGACCGAGAACACAGCCGGGCTGGTAATCGGCGGCAGCACGAGCGGCTCGAACTGAGGGAGAGACAGTCCGCCCAGGCCCATATTCACGCGGCGCTTCGGCATCACGCTCTGGAGCATGTAACCGATTTGCTCGTAGATCTCACTCTCGGAGTCGGGGTAGGTCAGTCCCCGCTCCCGCAGATCGTCCAGGTCGATGCTCACGGTATCTCCCTGGTGCATGTACTTCTTGAACTCAGCCTTGGCAGTATTGATCCGGTCGACCAGGGAGTCGAGGTAGTCCGACATCTCCTGCCGACTACTCCCGCGCGGGATGTTGTTGTTGATGAGTTCTTCAAGATCGAGGTCCTCATCCGCCTTGACCAAGTCCTCGAGTACGTCGTCGAAGAAGGCGGCCTGGCTGTTCTCTAATCGGTAGGCATGGGCGTCTTCATAGAGGCGCTCGACGTGCTGGAGTTCACCTTCTGCATCGGCGAGCCGACGACGGAGCCCCTCCTTCTCGCTGGAGAGCTGCACCAGGCGACTCACCAGGAACCCGCCGATGATCGCCACGATCGCAGCGGTGGACTGCGCGAGAGTCGAAAGGAGCCAGTTCGGGTCGCTCATGATTCCGCCGCACCCCGTGCGAACCGTCCCACCTCGGTGATGGCACGGTCGGAGGCACCTATCGAAGTCCCGCTCGGACTTATCGCGTTGTCAATGCCCTGCACCGCTTGCTTCCTCCGGCTCCGAGTATGGCCCGAGGAATCGCTCGCCGTTCAGGTGGATCATGTGAGTCGGCTCGTCGGCGTTCCAGACCTCCGTCTCCCATGCCAGGTCAGCCAAGTACTTCCGCATGGTGCGGCGGTCCGGGAAGCAGGAGACGTAAACGAGGCCGGCAGTGGCCCCGGCAAAGAGCTTGCTGAGTTCCCCATACCGCTTGGCATCCACCGGACCGTGCGTCGAGGCCGCTTCCATCAGGAAGAGCCAGTTCGTATCCGGCTGATAGACGACGAGGTCCGGCAGCTTGCCGTGGTGGTCGACCGTTACGCCAAGCCCGGCGAGCTTCTCCTCGTCGAACACCGCGAGCTTGGAGTCCGCGTCGCCTACGTAGACGACCTGTCCACCCTTCACGAAGTAGCCGCAGAAGTCCTCGACCATCTGCTTGATGAGCACGTTCTGTCCCCCGCCGCTGAGATCCAGCGACCGGCCGTCCGGAAGCGTCACGGGGATGCGCGCGAGGCTTCGGGCGGCGGAATACTTCTCCTTGAGACCGGGCAGTACCTGGAGGTACTCGGCGAGCGCAGGGGCGAACTCGGGTGTTCCCTGGAGCTTGATCACAGCGAGGGCTTCGTCGGTGATGCGGTAGTTGTTCCACTGCGAGTTCACCGCCCGCTCGGGCTCGTCCTCGTTGTAGATAGCGAACCCGGCATCGACGAACTGATGAAGCGTGAACCGGCGGATCGTCTCGCGGCTGTTCGGTGCGTAGGTCTTCTCCCAGTACCGGCTGATGTGCTCCATGATCGCCACGGTGCGAAGCCGTGCCGACTTGGCGTCGGCCCAGGCGTCATCCGGCTTGAGGTTGAGAAGTGCGAAGAGAACGAGCGCGGCGCGCTCGTTGGTCTGCGCCGAGTCGAAGCCGAACTCCTTAAGGAGCGTCCGGGCCTCTGTGATGCGAGTCTCAATGCTCATGCCGCAGCCTCCAGCGTCGAGAGGACCGTCTGCACCAACTCGTCGATCACGGTCTGATCGGGCATCTCGCTTCGTCCTTCGCCCAGTTCCCGGAGCACTTCGACGGCCGGGAAGCGCATGCCACGGAGGTCCGTCGCGTTGACCTGCGTGTGGCCCGAGAAGGTCCGGAAGTAGTCGTCGACGACGGTCGAGTTCAGCCAGAGCGCTAGCCCGAATGCTAGCTCGCGATCGAGGCCCTGCCCGGCCGCGTGGATGTAGTTCAGCTTGTTATCGAAGGCGACCGGAGTGGCCCGCTGGAGCGCGTCGTCCCATACGCCTGCGACGATGCGTCGACGCTCTTCCTTGGCCGAGAACCGCTTGATGAGCACATAGATCCCGCTCGGGACAAGCCACTTCCGGTCGTCGGCCTCGGTGATCGAGTACCACTGGGGCTTGCCGGCGGTTCGCGGGTGCGTGACGGCACCGCCCGAGATGTTCGACGGATAGACCATTGGGTAGTGCTCCGCCAGCGCGGGCTCAACGAGCTGGTCGCGGCTGCGGAAGTCGACGACGCGGCCGGTACTCGCCTGCACACCGAGATCAGCCAGTCGGCTTGGAAGCTGAGCCATGAGGCCGACGATCTCAGTGTCGCTCGTGGCGGCGGGAATCCGGATGTACTGGTGCGCATCGTCCGGGTGGACGATCTCGTCGTACCGGACGGTACGGGCGGTGCCGATCTCGTGGTGGTCCGTCGACGCGGTCAGCGAGACCGTCCCACGCGAGCCACCGCGGGTGACCGACCAGATGATGTTCTCCTGAAGCACCCCGGTGTCGGCGAACACGGAACTGCGCGAGCCATAGATGTGTATGCGGTCGAAGGAAGCCTCGGCGAGTAGCCAGCGACGGAACGGCTCGAAGTAGAGCCCGTTCGTAAAGGAGCGTGGCGTGATGGCCACGAGCTGGCCGGCGGTCTTGAGATTCGAGATGCCGAGGGCGATGAAGGCGGCGTAGATGTTGGCGGGGTCGACGAGTGCCACCGCGACCTTGCGCCGATCCGGGTCGCCCGCCGCGAGCTTCGCATACGGGGGGTTCATGACCACGATGTCGAAATCAGATCCAAGGGTTTCTGCGACGTCCACATAGCTGCCCTGAACGACCTCGAAGGTCAGGCTCGCGCCGAGGCTCTCAGCGGTCGCGGCGCATGCTGTGAGCGTCTCCCGAAGTGCCGGCACGACACTCGGGTCGAGTTCGACGGCGGTGAGGTCGATCGACACTCCAGGTGCCTCCGCGAGCAAGCGGGCAATAAGGGCCGCACTAAGGGCGCCAGAGCCTGCGCCCGGATCAAGGAGTCGCACAGACCCTTCACGGGGCAGACGCGGCATCGACGTCAGCAACGACGCGGTGCGCGAGTTCGTGAAGAACTGCCCGAGCTTCGACTGACTGCTCGGCTCAAGCTGCGCCAGTGTCCGGACGCGGACCGACTCGGAGCGATCGAGGAGGTCGGCTGTCGCGGTCATGCTCTGAGCGTAGCTAGGAGGTCGGACACCCGGCCAAAGGCGCGTCGTGAGCAGAACCAACGTCTGCTTTGGCGGAACCTCCAGGTAGTGCTTGGTTGGGGCGCTGCTCATTTCTGCCCTGACTATGAACCAGTCGACGAGGGCTGTCAATATGCGTCAGGGGTGGCAGTGTCGGTGGTTCACTTCACACTGGTCACTCTCATGAGCACCTGCCAGAAGATCCGCTACCGTGACCGCATCGCAGCGCTCATGGCGCTTGCGAAGGTGCAGCGTCAGGACAAGTCGTGGCTGGGCAAGCTCGAGCAGCGGCCTATCGATGTCCGGACTGCGGCGGCTGGCACCTGACGTCCGAGGAGCGTCGGCATCGGAAGCTCGCCTGATGCGCCGACATGAAAGAGGCGCCAGCCCGCCCGGACGAGACCTCGTGAGTCTCAAGTCCGGGCGGCTGGCGCCTGGTTAGTTCCCACCGCTCGTCGGCAGCGGCGGGATGGGGCGGAGTGGCAATCGGCTCGCCTTGTCGGCGGGCACGACGTCCACGTCCTCGATCTCCGGCTCGCGCGAGAGCTTGATCATCGCCCAGTGAATCGCCTCCCAGTAGTCGCGATTGACGACTCGGTTGGCGAACCAGTCGCCGCCAATCTTCATCGAGACGACATGGGGTGCCAGCTCGGTGAGCAACTCGAGCACGTCCTCCGGCATGTCGGTGGTGTCGCCCTCGTGGTCGGGGTAGCCGACCAAGGCGACGTCGCCGAAGAGCGCCGAGTGGTCTCGGGCGTGCGGGACGTGAAACCACCAGAGGAACGTGGCGCGCAGGTTCAGCCCCAACCGCTCCGCGATCCCGTTCTCGTTGACGTACATCGTGATGGGGCCGAAGCCCGGGATGTCGACGGCTTCAATCCATCCGCCAACCGCAGCTTGGTAATCCTCGAGCCGACGGTATTCCCGTCGCTCAACCGGAACCGTGGCGGCCGCCGGGATAAACAGTCCTTTGACCATTCCTTCCTCCTTGATGCGTGCGGCCGGCGATCTGGGAGATCTCCGAAGGAGCCGCGGCTCAGCAACGAGGGATGGGATGGCAGACAGCCGCGCGCCGACGAACCGAGAAAGTCATGAACTGCAAGGCAGCGGGGGCTCGTGCGCGCGGGTCTGCCGGAAGGTGCTTCCCTACGCGGCACAGCGCCGGAGGGATATGCATCACTATGCGACCACGGCGCAGTCGAGCCAACCGTTATCTCGGCTCGTTGTGACTTTCACAACGCCGACCCCTGGTAGCACGATCCAGAGGGTTGAACGAATCCGCCCCTTGATTCATAGTCAGGGGCACATGGCGCGAAGGGCATCCCGCACCAGTTCTGACTTTGGGGCAATCTCACGAAGGATTGCAGTCTTCGCGATGGCGAAGCGCCGTGCCCTCATGTCTTACTCGTCATCGGGAAGGTCTGCGCAAGCGGTCGGTGACGAGCGGGGCCGCATGAGGGCTCGCGGTTTCACGATCGTGGAGCTGCTGATCGTCATCGTTGTGATCGGGATCATCGCGACGATCGTGGCGGTGTCGTACTCGGGTATCACTGAGAGCGCCCGGCTGACTTCTCTCAAGTCTGATCTCCAGGCCGCAAACACGTCGCTGGGCGGGGTAATGGCGTATTCCAAGGGGGTATGGCAGCCACAGACCTTCCCGGAAAGTGTGCAGGTCAGCGACGGCAACTACATCGAGCTGACAGCCCCAACTGCTGCGGGCGTGAGCGGTCACTGCGTCAACGGCATTCGCACGAACCCCACGGCCGTGTACTCCTGGCACTCTGAGTACGGCTTCTCGGAAGGTCTCTGTCCCTACCTGCCCACCGGGGACTCCAGAGGGACTGCGCCCAACCCGCTGATCCCACGCGGCGTCAACGTTGCGCCGTCGCTGCGGGAGTGGTCGCCCCGCCCTGGAAGCAACACCGCCAACGTCACCTATGACGTGGCGAAGCAAGAGTTCGTCGTGAATCAAGTGAATAGCTCAGAGACCATCTGGTGGTCGCCACCGATCCGAGTCGACGGCGCACGGACGCTCAGCGTTCGGATGACCGTCTGGCCGACTGCGGCTTCGACCACATTCACGCCGCAAGGCGGTATCTACGGTGGCACCTACTACTTCGCAGCAGACTGCGTGACGCCGGTCTACAACCCGTACTACCAACCTGCAAACAACTATCACTCGAATGGCTTCGCCAGGGGCGCCGCCGTCAACACCTGGACGGACATTGAAGCGGGGTTCTACCTCGATATTGCCAGTGGGGCGACGAACACGGTCCAATGCTTCCGAGTCGGTGTCATCTCCTACCAGAACTCCATCTACACCCAGGGTCTCTTGCGGATCAAGAAAGTCGAGGTCCTCGTTTTCGACTAGCACGCGCACCGCAGTGGTCGGCCGTGAGCTGTGCATTCAGCCTCATCATGGCGGACCGGGCTTCGTTGACCAGTTGCTGGATAACTGCCGGAGCGCCGACCTCGATTTCCAGCTCGAGTCCTTCGATCCCTCTGCCAAGTGCCAAGCTGACGGACTCCGCCTCTGCCGGAGACAGATGAAGGGTGATGAGGTGACCCGCGTCCATGCGCCTGAGCGTAGCGACTGGCTGCGGACCGTCCGAGTGCCTCCTTGCCTGACGCTCGTTGGTCAGGTCAGGACGGCACAACAATCACGTCGATGAGCGCGATGGTTCGGTAGACGCTGAACCGAAGCCGTATGCCACTCCGGGCGGTCCGGTGGTCTTCGATCGCGACGGTGCGCATCGGGGCGTCGCGTCCCTCGATCGACAAACCGATGAGCAGGGTCTCTTCCGACGCAGCCGCGTGCTCGGGAATCTCGATATGGACGTGGTGTCGGCGCATGACACGACCGTCTTTCTCCGCCGCGCGCACTGGGAGGGGCTCCAGATCAACCTCCGGGCGGTTGTCCTCCTGCGGTTCGTCGTCGATGTAGCGCCAGAGCCGCACCAAGGGGGCTATGGCATCAAGTGTGGCGGTGCTCATCTGGTCGATGATCACGCGCAGTTCTCGTTGTCCGCCGTCGTGGATCTCGATGCTGAGCAGTTCCGTGCCGAGCCTGCCTTGCACCTCGGCGAAGTAGACGAGGTCCGCGGCAATAACCTCCAGACCCCGGTCACTCCACCTCCGGGCAGTGCGCTGGTCGCGAAGCCGACCGTCTTGCGGCAGATGACCCACGGCGTGCTCGAGACGGTCAAGGACGGTGTCCGCAGGAGCCGTGATGGAGATGGCAGCTGCCGCTTCGTCGCGACCAACCGTCTGGTAACGGCGAAGTTCTCGTTCGAAGAGGAGATAGGCGTCGAGCAGGTCGCCGCCGCCGCAGACTCTGACGAGAGCCGGATAGCCGGCGAACTTCTGGGGCGTCAGGCGTCCCCATTGACCGCGAAGAGCGATGAGTTCCTCATAAACCTCGTGGACCAGGCCGTCGTGATCACCGAGTGCCTCGCCGATCGTGCCATCCACGACTCTCATTCTTCAGCGGATCAGGCCACCGCGTCTCGTGCACTTTCCTGTCACGACAGTGAGGTGCCCTGGCGGATTTTATGGGCTCGTGGCTCCGGCCGGAGTCGCTCTCCTGATCCGAAGGAAGAATCTCATGTCGATGAACGCGCTTGTCCCCGCGGGGGACGAGTACTCCAACAAGGCGCTTGGCAGCATGTCGCCGCGTGCTCAGAAGGCTGTCAGTCGCAGTCTCGATCGCGTCAAGGGGGCCGCGGCGATCGCCGCGGCCGAGAAGGCGGCTCAGGTGTCGCTGGCGATGATGCACGAGCAGGGTCGCGGGCTGATCGCCAACGCCGCCATGAACGAGGTGGCGGCCCTGTCGGCGTTCGAGCAGCACCTCGCCCAGACGGTGCCCGCAGCAGCGCCGCGGGTTGCCGCGATCGCGAACGCCTTCACGACCGGCGCGGTCCAAACGGTGATCCGCTGGTGAGCGCGCCGCAGTGGGTTCCGCTCGCCGTCGTCGGCGTGGTCATCCTGATCGGCGTGGCGATCGCTCTCATCGTCGTACTGCGCGACGAGGCGAGCGCGCGTAAGGCGAGGCGGATTGCAGCGATCGAAACCGAACTCGACGAGAAGGCCGAGCAGATGCGCGCGACCATCTACGAGATCGCCTCGGCCCTGAGCAGCAGCGGCCACCAGGCTCGCAAGGACATGATCCGCGAGGCCTACCTCCAGTCCGGGCGTCTTCCGGACTAGCTCGCCCACCGGCCCCGCCAGGAGGGGCAGTCCGCACCGCGGGGCTGCCTCTCCTGTCATCTCCGACCCCTGCTACGCGACGTCATGAGCCGAGATGACGGGTGACTCAGTAGCGCCGCGGGTGCTCACTAAGGGGGCTTACCGACCGCCCTAAGAACCGGAAGCAGAAAAGAGGTTCTCTATGACCAACTCCAACACCAAGTCCACGAACACCATCAACGACGAGGCGGCGAAGGTGCCGCAGCCGGACGTCAAGCACGCGTTCGGCTGCCTAATCGTCGACCCGCCGACCGATGTCTTGCAGAAGGGATCGCTCGGCGCGATTCAGCACTACGACCTGCTCCCGATGGAACGGCTCAAGCAACTGCCCGTCGGGGAGATCGCGCAGCACAACGCCCACCTGTGGCTGTGGTCGACGAATGCTGCGCTGGAGGCAAGCTTCGACCTCGCCAGGACGTGGGGCTTCACCCCCAGGTCGCTCTTCACCTGGGTGAAGCCGAAGTTCGGCCTCGGCAACTATCTGCGCAACGCCACCGAGCAGCTGATCTTCGCCACGCGCGGCAAGGCGCCCGTGCGCTTTCGGAGCCAGCCGAACTGGGGCTTCTATCCGGTGCAGGATCACAGCCACAAGCCCGAGGAGTTCTTCGCGATGGTGCGCCGGGTCAGCCCGGGGCCAGTCGCCGAGCTGTTCGCCCGCCGCAAGGCTCCGGACCCGCAGATCCGGGTGTGGGGCAACGAGGTCGATAGCGACTTCAGCCTCGCCCAGTGGGGCTTCCCCGTCCCCTCCGACGCCAAGTTCATCACGGAGGCCGCCTCGTGAGCGACCCGGACTTTCAACGCGGCCCGGCGCCGCCCGAACATGAGCACGAGCACGAGCACGACCAGTTGACGATCTCCAGGGACCGGGCCGAGCGCATCATGCACGGCTTCTACGCCGATATGCCGACCCGCAAGGCGGTGCGGCGACTCGCTGACCTCTACGAGAGGCTCGGCCCGCCGTTCGCCATATTCCTCACGTTCCCCGGGGTGGACGCGGCGACCGACGACATCGAGCAGCAGTTCCACGGCCACTACTTCGGCAGCCACTCCCGCGACGAGGTCATCCAGACCGGCCTGGAGTTCGGGGATCACGAAGTGGCGCTCGAACGGTTCTTAGAGGAGCGCGGTCTACCGGACGACGCACTCGATTGGAACTTTGACGCCCTGTGGCCAGCGCTACGCGAGCAGTTCTTCATGGTCCGCGAGGACCACTACTTCCACGTCTTCGACTCGGTACTGGCACCCCCGCCTGCGAACGAGCAGGAGGCCGACCAATGAGAAGGAGCAACACCCATGCACGAACCGAGGTCATTCATGACGATCCTGTGGAGCGCCGTCTGGCTCACGCTCGCCGTGCTCATCGTCGGCTCGCTCTTGGTGAGCTTCGTCAGCGCGAACTGGGGCTGGCTGCTGCTGGTCGCCGCGATTGTGATTGGGGTCGCCGTGCTGGTCGCGTGGCTCAGGCGGCGAACCGACCGCTGGTAGACGAAGCGACCTACGACCTCTGTCTCACGCCGCTCATGCTTGACATTTCGTCGACAGGGGCGCATACCAGGGGCACAACGAGGCGTCCCGTGTCGGGAGCTTCCGAGCAGCCGAGGGTCACGCCTCGCTGTTCAGGAGAATCCCCATGACCGACCGTAACCCTTCCCGCGGCCGTCCGAAGAGGGATCGCCGCTTCCACCTGGAGGAGGTACCGACGGATCGTCGGGACCTCCGCAAGCTCGCCCTGGCCGTCCTCGCGATCGCCAGAGCGCGCGTAGTTGAAGACGTCCCTGAACCACCTCACCACGTCGCCGACGATGGCAACACGGAGCCCGCGCCATGAACGGCGTGGTGTGGAGCCAGCTGCACTGGCCCAACCCGACCGGCTCGGACCAGTTCACCGAGCTGCTGCACCGGCTAGCCGTCGAGCACGGGCGACCGCCGCTCGTCTTGGAGGCGATCGGGCAAGACGGTCTGGTGCGCCACCGCATCGGCACGATGGCGAAGCACGCCGGAATCACCCGGCATCTTGTCCACGCGCTCGTGCCCGGCAGCCTCCTGACCGGCGACGAGCCGCGGCCGCCCGTCGATACGGCGCTTCAGCTCTTCGTGCGAAACGCCGACCTCGGATTCCGCACTGAGGCAGCCGCGCTATCCCGCCTGCTGCTGACCGCGCTGGCGGACACCCGTGAGAGCGAGTCGCTGGTCGTGCAGGTCGTCGTCGGTCGTGGCTATCCGCCGCAAGTCACGCCGCGTCGCCCCTACGATCCCACCCAGAGCTTCTTCTCGGCTGCGCTCTTCGGCCCTCGGGCTGCCAGCAACGAACACGGCAATCTGCTGCGTCGACGTGCCAGCCAGCCAAGCATCACCCTGGCGATCCGCATTGCCGCCGCCGCGACGACCCCTGCCCGCACGGCAGTGCTGCTGCGCGGCGTGACGTCGGCGCTGCACACCGCAGAAGGCACTTCGTCGCGCTTCTACTTCACCGGCGCCGATGCACGTCGTCTGGACGAGTTCCCCGGACGCGGCTACATCCAGTTCACAGTGAATGAGGCCGCCGGAATGTTCGGCGTACCGCTGGATAGCGACGGGCTCCCCGGCGTTCCCGCCACACACCCGCGACTGCTTCGCCCGAAGAGCCCGCCTGCGTCGACGCGGGTGTTCGGCGAGACCACCGCACCGGGGACGCCGCTTCAAATCGGTCTGGATATCGACTCAGCGAAGCAGCACCTCGTGGTCATCGGCCCGACCGGGTCGGCCAAGTCGACGCTGATGCTGAACCAGATCGTCGCGGACATGAAGGCCGGCCGTTCGGTGGTCGTCATCGACCCGAAGACCGACCTCGCGATGGACGTACTGGCCCGCGTGCCCAACGGCCGCGAGGACGACGTCGTCGTGCTGGATCCCACGCACGAGCAACCCGTGGGGCTGAACTTCTTCGCCTCGCCAAGATCGCCCGAACTCATCGCCGACTCAATCCTCACGGTGGTACGCGAGCTATTCCCGACGAT
>Ga0182738_1002967_pt1 | contig 19713 bp, 11 predicted proteins | sample eDN5th30CBELigMG_FD_128876 | JGI IMG/M metagenome (GOLD analysis project Ga0182738, IMG submission 128876) | Enriched Miracle-Growth compost microbial communities from Emeryville, California, USA - eDNA 5th pass 30_C BE-Lig MG (version 2)... ... | reverse complement strand
TGCACTTGCTGGTCGAAAGCGATGCCGACGGCCGGAGACATGTTGGCCGCGATGTGCTGCCCGGTGGGGCATAACGTCACGAATGACAGGTACCGGTCAAACATACGGTAGTGCAGGCGATTGCCGCTGTGCGTTTCCAGCACCGTCAACTCATCGATGCCGGACCTGCCGTCATTACCCGGCGTAAGGGCGGCCACGATCTGCTTGCCCGAGGCCGTAAACGCGGCTTGCAGCACAGCTTTGTCATGATCGAAATAGCTGCGGAGTTTTTCGCCGGTGTTGAGATCCCACAGTACGAGCGAACCACCGTCGCCGTCGTACCAGTTGCCGGTGGCAGTCAGCAGGGTTTCGCCGTCGGGCGAGATGGCAACATCGGTGAGGATGCCCGGTTCGTTACCATCACCTTCGGCCGGCCCTAGCTTGAAGGTTCGCCGCACCTTGCCCGATTCGATCTCGACCAGCGATACCTCGTCGCGCGTGCCTAAGGCCAGAAGCTTACCGGCGGGATGGAAAGCCGCTACGTACCCCGCCGGCAACAATCGTGCGAGTTGGCCGGCAGCGAGATCCCACAGGGCAGTGGGCTGAAGATCTTTGTCGTGGCGGCTATCCCCGCTGATCAGCCAGCGGCCATCGTGTGAGAAGGCGAGCGGGTGATGATCCCGCGGCGGCCGTAAGGCTGCTGCCGGCAGTTCGATCTTTTGGTGGTCAGGGGTAGGCGGTATCAGCGTTGCCGCTGGTTGCTCGCCATCAACGTGCAGCACCCAGTGGTTGGGCGCGACCAGCCAGCGCTGCTTGGGTGTGTGCGAATCGGTTGGCCAATCTTTGCGGGCGGGCGGTTCCTCGTGCCGGTCGGCGGGCCACAGCTCCCGGCGGCCGTCGGGGTATGTCAGGGTAAGCTGCTCGCCCACAAAGTAGGCAGCAATCGTCGCCCGCGGAATCACCTGTAGCGGGCAAGCCGTTTTGACATCCCATACCACCGCACGGAGCGTGTGCCAGTACTCGCCCGATCCGCAGGTGACGAGGCGGGTGCCGTCGTGGTTGAAAGCCGCCTGCCGAATCTCGGTAGGCGCCAGGAAACGATGGCGAAGTACCGCCTGCTCAGTGTCGCAGAGGAAGCCAACGCCGTCGTCGCAGCCGGCCAGCAGCAGACGATGGTCGGGCGCGAACGCCAGCGTTCTCACATGCCGCTCGACGTTGAAGGAGCATAGCCGCTGGCCAGTGGCGGTATCCCAAACGGTGACGAGGCCCTTGTAGCCCGCGGCGGCAATCCGGCGGCCATCGGCCGAGACATCGACGCAACTCAGCACATCCGCCACATGGTACGTTTTGAGAACTTCGCCGCTGGCGCGATCGTGCAAGGTCAGGCGGTCGGGCGTGGCCAACAGCACGGTGTTTTCACCAACGAACCGCGATGCGACCACGTGGCCTGTCGCAGCGTAATGCCGCAAGGCCAACCCTCGCCGCACATCCCACAGCACGGTACCGCCGTGGAACTGGGCCAGCAGATGGTTTTGGACAGGATCGAAGTCGATGGGGCCGGCGGCGCCGGTCAGTCCCCAGCGCTGAATCCACGCTTCGTGCTGCTCATCGGCCCAGGCGGCAGGCCCGGCAAACAGCAGCACGGCCAGAGCGAGCAGGGCAGGGCGGAGCGATGGCATGGGATGGGCACCTCGCTTGCGCACCAGAGGGGAAACCGCGGCTAGGTCCTCAGTATACCACGCCCGTAGGGTCCGCTGTGCGGACCAGAATCCGCAAAGAACCATGATAAAGCGCGGCACAATAAAGCCCGCAGCGCGAGCAAGGGAAGGTGACCCACCACGACCAATCACCGGATGCAAGCATCCCGGCCACGGATTGGAGGCACGTTCGTATCCGTGGCATCCCCCAAAAAACACCCCGCAGCGCCGCGTGGGCGCTGCGGGGTGATGAGGTTTAACAACCGTGTCGGGCTGGGGGGTTACTCGGCAGTAACTACTCGGCAGAGCCGTCGCCGCCCAGCAGCGATTCCAGGCCGCCAGTACTTGAGGCTTCGCTCTTGGCCGCCGAACCGTTGCCGTCCTCCAGCAGCGGGAACCGCTGTTCGGAGGTCGTGCTGCGGCTGGAGGTCAGGGCGTCTAGCGCCTCGGCCCGGATCCGCACTTCGCTGTCCTGGTAGGTGCGGAAGCCGGTACCGGCCGGGATCAAGTGGCCCAGGATCACGTTCTCCTTGAGGCCCACCAGGTGGTCGGTCTTACCGGCCAGGGCGGCCTCGGTAAGCACCTTGGTGGTCTCCTGGAAGCTCGCGGCGGAGATGAAGCTGCTGCTTTGCACCGCCGCCTTGGTGATGCCCAAAAGCTGCGTGCTGGCCGTGGCCGGACGCGGCTTGCCGCCCTTGGCCGGCTCACCGCCTAGCGCTTCGATCTGGGCGTTGGCCTGCTCCAGGGCATCCTTGGGCACGATCGATCCTTCGGCGAAATCGCTGTCGCCCCGGTGCGTGATCTTCACGCAGCCAGCCAGCTCCTGGTTCACCTTCCGGAACTCGAACTTGTCCATCAGGCTGCCGGGCAGCAGGCTGGTATCGCCGGTGGACTCGATCCGCACCTTCTGGAGCATTTGCCCCACGATGATCTCGATGTGCTTGTCGTTGATGTCCACCCGCTGGCTGCGGTACACGTTCTGGATTTCGCGGACCAGGTACTGCTGCACGGCTTCTTCGCCAGAGATGCGAAGGATATCATGCGGCACCAGCGGCCCGTCGACCAGGGCTTCGCCCGCCTTCACAAACACCGTGCCTTGCACGCGGAGACGCTTACCGTGCGAGACCAGGTGTTCGCGCTCGATGCCGCTTTCGCTGCGGACGATGATCGTCCGCTTGCCGCGGCGCTTCTCCTTGGACATCTCGGCGATGCCGTCGATCTCGGCCATGATGGCCGGGTCCTTGGGCTTGCGGGCCTCGAAGATTTCCGTCACACGCGGCAGACCACCGGTAATGTCCTGCGTACCGCCGGCTTCGCGGCTGGTCTTGGCCAGGATGGCACCGGCCGTGACCATGTCGCCGTCGTTGACTTCGATCGTGGCCTTTTCCGGGATGTAGTAGAAGTCGAGCACCTTGCCATCGGGGCCTTCGATCACGATCTGCGGGTGCAGATCGCCTTTGTGCTCGATCACCGTGCGGCGGACGTTGCCGGCGGCGTCGCGCGTGAGGCGGATCGTTTCGCCCTCGATGATGTCCTCGAAGCGGATCTTACCCGTCACCTCGGCCAACACCGGGATGTTGTGCGGATCCCACTTGCAGAGGATGGTGTTGGGGCCGACCTCTTCGTTTTCCCTCACGTAGAGGATGGCTCCCGGCGGAACCTCGTACTTCTCCAGTTCGCGTCCGCGGGCGTCGACGATCGCGATCTCGCCGTTGCGGCTGAGCACGATCTGCTGACCCTCGGCGTTCTCCACCAGCTTGAGCTTGGCCGTGCGGCAGATACCGCCCTTCTTGGAGCGGATTTCGCTCTCGGCCACGCTCTTCACGGCGATACCGCCGATGTGGAACGTACGCATCGTCAACTGCGTACCCGGCTCACCGATACTCTGGGCGGCGATGATGCCCACGGCCATGCCTTCCTCGACCAGCGCACCGGTCGAGAGGTCCATGCCGTAGCACAACCGGCACACGCCCAGCGCGGCGTCGCAAGTCATCGGGCTGCGGACCTGGATCTTCTCCAGCCCCAGTTCCTCGATCTTGCGGGCGATCTCGCGGGTGATCATCTCGTTTTCGCGGACGATCACTTCGTCGGTGATCGGGTTGACGATGTTGGCCCGGCTGACGCGGCCGTAAATGCTGTCGGCCAGGCTTACCTCAACGCGCTCACCACGGTAGATCACGCCCTTGGTAATACCTTGCGGCGTGCCGCAGTCGTGCACGGTGACGACCACGTTCTGGGCCACGTCGGCCAGTTTACGGGTGAGGTAACCCGAGTCGGCCGTCTTGAGGGCCGTATCGGCCAGACCCTTACGGGCACCGTGCGTGGAGCTGAAGTACTCCAACACGCGGAGACCTTCACGGAAGTTGGCCTTAATGGGCGTTTCGATAATCTTGCCCGAGGGCTTGGCCATCAAACCACGCATGCCGGCCAACTGACGAATCTGCTCGACACCACCACGAGCACCGGAGTGCGCCATCAGGTAGATGGGGTTCACATAGCCGGGCTTGCGGCGGTCGTTCTTGAGCTGCGACATCATCTCTTCGGTGATCTGCTCACGCGCGTGAGTCCAGGTATCGAGCACCTGGTTGTAGCGCTCCATATCCGTGATGATGCCGCGGCGGTACTGGCCGAGGAACTTGAGCACCGTCTTCTCGGCGGCCGCGATGATCTTGGTCTTGCTCGGCGGCGTGATCAGGTCGTCGGTCGCGAACGACAGACCGCTGCGGGTGCTCCAGCGGAACCCAAACCGGTTCATGTTGTCCAGCAGGTCGATGGTGGCCCGCCGGCCTAACAACTGGTAGCAGTCCGAGATCACCTTGGCCAACTCGCCCGAGCGCATCGGCAAGTTGTAGAAGTACATCCGGTCCGGCAGCATGTCGTTGAACAGCACGCGGCCGACGGTGGTTTCCACCACGGCGCCGGCAGGGCCGAGCTGATCGCCTTCTTCCTTCAGCCGGCGGCTGGGCGGCAGCTTGACCTTGATCCGGGCGTGGGTATCCACCTTGCCCTGGGCATAGGCCAGTTCCACCTCGGCCGGCGAGGAGAACACCATGCCGTCGCCCTTGCGGTCGGACACTTCCATCGTGACGTAGTAGCAGCCCATCACGATATCTTGCGAGGGGCTGATAATCGGCTGGCCGTTGGCGGGACTGAAGATGTTGTGGGTCGACATCATCAGCGTGTGCGCTTCGACCTGGGCCTCGATTGAGAGCGGCAGGTGAACCGCCATCTGGTCGCCGTCGAAGTCGGCGTTGAAGCCGCGGCAGACCAGCGGGTGCAGCGTGATGGCGTTGCCTTCCACCAGCACCGGCTCAAATGCCTGGATACCGATACGGTGCAGGGTCGGAGCACGGTTGAGCAACACCGGGTGGTTGCGGATCACCTCTTCCAGAATGTTCCACACCTCCTCATCCTTGCGCTCAAGCATCTTCTTGGCGCTCTTGATGGTGTCGGCGTGGTTCAACTCCTTCAGCCGGCGAATGATGAACGGCTGGTACAACTCCAGCGCGATCTTCTTGGGCAGACCGCACTGGTGCAGCCGCAGCTTGGGACCGACCACGATCACGCTACGAGCCGAGTAGTCGACGCGCTTACCCAGCAGGTTTTCGCGGAAACGGCCCTGCTTGCCCTTGATCATGTCGGTGAGCGACTTGAGCGGGCGGTTGCTGCTGCCCAGCACGGGCCGCTTGCAGCGGTTGTTGTCGAACAGGGCGTCGACCGACTGCTGGAGCATCCGCTTTTCATTGCGGATGATCACTTCCGGCGCGTTGAGGTCGACCAGCTTCTTGAGCCGGTTGTTGCGGTTGATGATCCGGCGGTACAGGTCGTTCAGGTCGCTGGTGGCAAAGTTGCCGCTGTCCAGCAAGACCAGCGGACGCAGGTCCGGCGGAATCACCGGGATGACGTCCAGCACCATCCACTCGGGCTTGTTGTCGCTGTCGCGGATGGCTTCCACGATCTTCAGCCGGTTGATCAGGTCCTTCTGCTTCTGCTTGCTGCCGGTTTCTTCCAGGTCCTTGCGCAGCTCCTTGGAGAGCTGCACCAGGTCCAGGTTCATCAGCAACTGGCGGATCGCCTCGGCGCCCATCTCGGCCTTGAAGCCGGGCTCGCGATCCTTGTACTCCTCACGGGCGGCGCGGAACTCCTCTTCGGTGAGCAGTTGCCGTTCCTTCAGTTCGGTGTTGCCCGGGTCGACCACCACGTAGTCCTGGAAGTAGATCACCTTTTCCAGGCTGGCGGTCTTCATGTCCAGCAGGTTGCCCAGCCGGCTGGGAGGGGCCTTGAAGAACCAGATGTGGACGACCGGCGCGGCTAGTTCGATATGGCCCATCCGCTTGCGGCGGACGCGGCTGTGCGTGACCTTCACGCCGCAGCGGTCGCAGATCATGCCCTTGTATTTCATCCCGCGGTACTTGCCGCAGGCACATTCCCAGTCTTTCTCGGGGCCGAAGATCCGTTCGCAGAACAGACCGTCGCGCTCGGGACGGTAGGTGCGGTAGTTGATCGTTTCGGGCTTCTTGACCTCGCCGAAGGACCAACTGCGGATATCTTGCGGGCGCGCCAAGCTGATCTTGACGGAGGCGTAATCGTTAATCCGATCGTAAGAGCCTTCGACAATGCTCATGGTCTACGCTCCTATCGGGGAGAAAAGCGTTTCCGGAGGAATTGGGGGGCTGGGACGTCCGGCTCAAACCAACCGCTGCTGGTGCGGTTGCCGCTTGCCTGGGGAGACGCCTCGTACCGGGAAGTGTGCCGGTCGAGGGAGCCGCCTCCGCTCAGCAATCGCCTGCGGTATGGTTGGCCGTAATCCCCCCCTCCGCTGGAAACCTTTGGTGAATCAATCAGTAAAACCGTTGTTGCCCCGCGGCTGTGAACAGGCTGCTGTTAAATGCTGCCCCGCCGCTTTTCCAACTGCATGTTCAAGCCCAAGCCGCGGATCTCGTTGGTGAGCACGTCGAAACTGGCGGGCGTACCTGCCTCCAGCGTGTTCTCGCCTTTGACCATCGACTCGTAAATCTTGGTACGGCCTTCCACGTCGTCGCTCTTGACCGTGAGCAGTTCCTGCAAGATGTAGGCGGCCCCGTATGCTTCCAGGGCCCACACTTCCATTTCACCGAACCGCTGACCGCCAAAGCGGGCCTTGCCGCCCAGCGGCTGCTGGGTGATGAGCGAGTAAGGACCGGTGCTGCGGGCATGCACCTTGTCGTCCACCAGGTGGTGGAGCTTCAGCAGGTACATGTAACCCACGGTCGTTTCCTGCTCCATCGGCTCGCCGGTGCGGCCGTCGTAGAGCTGAGCCTTGCCGCTTTCCGGCAGGCCGGCCTCGCGGAGGCAATCCTGGATCTGCTCCTCGCTGGCCCCGGCAAACACGGGCGTGATGGACTGGAAGCCCAACTTCGCCCCGGCCCAGCCAAGGTGTGTCTCCAGAATCTGACCCACGTTCATACGGCTCGGCACGCCCAGCGGGTTGAGCAGCACTTGCAGCGGCGTTCCGTCGGCCAAGAACGGCATGTCTTCGCGGGGGAGGATCTTGGAGATCACACCCTTGTTACCGTGGCGGCCGGCCATCTTATCGCCCACGCTGATCACGCGCTTGGTGGCGATGTAGACCTTGACCATCTGCAGCACGCCGCTGCGGAGCTCATCGCCGCGCTTCATGCTGTTGAGTTTGCGGTCGCGGTCGTCGATGGCGGCTTCTACCAGCGGCCACTTGGCGCGGTAGACCTTCTCGGCCTCGCTGCCCTTCTTGCTGGTGCCCAGGTCCAACCGGCGGAGGTTGAACCGCACCGCCTGGCCAGCCAGGTAGTCGGTGTCCTTCTCGCTGCTGAGGGAGCGGCCGTCCTCGTCCTTCAGCGGCCGATCGAGCACCTGCTCCATCTCGCTGATCATCGACGAGAACAGTTGAGCAATCCGCTTGTTGCTCTCGGACTCGACTTCCTTGAGTTCTTTCTCGAACGCCTTGCGTTCCTCTTCCGAGAGGCTCATCCGCCGCGAGAACTTCTGGGTATCGATCACGATCCCTTCCACGCCCGAGGGCACCTCGAGCGAGTCGTTCTTCACGTCTTCGCCGGCACGGCCGAAGATCGCGTGCAGCAGCTTTTCTTCCGGCGTCAGCTCGGTCTTGCTCTTGGGCGAAACCTTGCCCACCAGGATGTCGCCGCTGCGAACGTAGGTCCCGATGCGGACGATACCGTTCTCATCGAGGTTGCGGAGGGCCTTTTCCGAGACGTTGGGGATGTCGCGAGTGAACTCCTCGCGGCCCAGCTTGGTCTCGCGGATTTCGACATCAAACTCCTCGATGTGGATCGAGGTGTAGGTGTCGTCCTTAACCAGGTCCTCGCTGATGATGATGGCGTCTTCGAAGTTGTAGCCTTCCCACGACATGAAGCCGACCAGCACGTTGCGGCCCAGGGCCAGTTCGCCCTGGAAGGTGGCGGCACCGTCGGCGATCACCTGGCCTTTTTCGACCTTGTCGCCCGGCCGCACGATCGGCTTCTGGTTCTGGCAGGTCCGCTCGTTGAGACCCACGAACTTCCGCAGGACGTACACGTCGTCGCCAATCTCGATGCGGTCGGCGTCGACATACTTCACCTTGCCGGCCCGCTTGGCGCGAATGATCATGCTGCTGTTGCGGGCGACGTCGCGTTCCATGCCGGTGGCCACGATCGGCGGCTCAGTCACCAGCAGCGGCACGGCTTGCCGTTGCATGTTGGAACCCATCAACGCGCGGTTCGCGTCGTCGTGTTCCAGGAACGGAATCAGGCCGGCCGACACGCCCACCATCTGCGAGGGCGCGACGTCCATGTAGTCGAGCTTGTCTACCGGCACGATCTCGAAGTCGGCCCGGTGACGGGCGACCACCGTATCTTCGATGATCTTGCCGCTCTCGTCCGTTTCGATGTCGGCCGGAGCCAGGTAGGCCTCGGCTTCTTCGTCAGCCCGCAGCCAGACGATGTCGTCGGTCAGCTTGCCTCCCTTGACCCGCCGGTAAGGCGTAGCCAGGAAGCCGTACTCGTCCACGCCGGCGTAAATGGCCAGGCTGGAGATCAGACCGATGTTCGTACCTTCCGGCGTTTCAATCGGGCAGATACGGCCGTAGTGCGAAATGTGCACGTCGCGGACTTCAAAGCCGGCCCGCTTGCGGTTCAAACCGCCGGGACCGAGGGCCGACAAGCGGCGCTCGTGGGTGAGCATCGAGAGCGGGTTGGTCTGGTCGACCACCTGGCTCAATTCACCGCGGCCGAAGAAGTACTCAATCGCGGCCGAAATGCTCTTGGGGTTGATGAGCGAACGGGGAGTCATGTCCTCCACGTCCTTGAGGCTCATCCGTTCCTGCACCGTGCGGCGGAGCTTCAAGAAGCCCTTGCGCAACTCATCGCAGGCCAACTCGTCGATCGTCCGCAAACGCCGGTTGCCCAAGTGGTCGATATCGTCGACATGGGCCGAGCTACCGGGCTGGCGCAGCTGCTGGAGATACCGGATCGCGTAGATCAGGTCTTCGGGCCGCAGCGTCATCTCGCTTTCGGAAATGTCCAAACCGAGCTTGCGATTGATGCGGAACCGACCGACCTTGCCCAGGCGATAACGGTTGGTGTCGTAGAACTTCTCGTGGAACAGCGCGCGGGCCTTCTCCAACTGCGGCGGGTTACCCGGCCGCAGCCGCTGGTAAATCTTCAGCAGGGCTTCTTCGTGGCTGCTGGTGTTGTCGTCGGCAAGGCTGTTGAAGATCAGCGGGTCCTTGGGATCGTCCATCACGTCGACCTTCTTCAGGCCGCTGGTGGAGATCAGTTCCGCTGCGTTCTTGGTGATCTTGTGGCCGCCTTCGACGATGATCTCCCCGGCCTTCTCGCTGTCGGCCGGGTACACGATGTCGGTGACGGCGATCAGCCCTTCGAGCTTCTCGGGGTGGTTGGGGTCCACCTTGTCGACGCGGGTCTCAAAGAACGACCGCAGCAGATCCTCGTCCATGCTGTAGGCCGGGTCCATCGCCCGCAGCAGTGTCATCGCCGAGAACTTACCGCTCTGGTCGATGCGGACGGCCAGGCTTTCCTTCTTGGTGACGTTCAGCTCGATCCAGCTGCCGCGCTCGGGGATGATGCGGCAACTGTGCATGTCGCGCTCGCCCTCGGTCTCGACGATGAAGTCGACACCAGGGCTGCGGTGCAACTGGCTGACCACGACGCGCTCAGCACCGTTGATCAGGAACTCGCCGCCGCCCAGCATGATGGGCATGTCGCCCAGATAGACCTCTTCCTCGATCGGCTCTTCCTTGGTAAGGCGGAGCCAGATCTTGAAGGGCAGGCCGTAAGTCAGACGAAGTTGGCGGCATTCCTTCGGTTCGTACCGCGGTTTGCCGAATTCGTAGTACAGGTACTCCAGGCGGAGACTCTTGTCGTAGCTCTCGATCGGGAAAATCTCGCGGAGCACGCTCTCCAAACCGGTGTCCGTGCGCTTTTCGGGCGGCACGTCAGCCTGCAGAAAGGCCGCGTAGCTCTTGGTTTGGATCTCGGTCAGGTCCGGAATCTCGAGTTGCTCGTGCCGGGAACCAAAACGGCGAACATCTTTGGGCATCAAACGGCGTACAGCGGAGGTAGCCATAAGCTCTATAATCTCCTAGCGAGACACCGGTGAGTGAGCGCGCACCTTCACCTGGGCAGCGACCGTGCGCACGCGATCGCGGGCTTCTAGAGTAGCTCGAAATGAGAGCAACAACTGGGCCAAAACCGGCTAAGCGCCTATCCAAGAACCAGCAGGCGCAGGCACACGCCTGCGCGACAGACCGAGGCATCGGGGGCAGCGCTCGCTGCACTACCTGAGCCCGGCTGACCAACGCACCCGCCATCATCCTGACGGATCGGACCGCTATCGGATAGTCTATTTGTTGCGCGGGTAAACAGTCCAGCGAGCGCCGAACCTTTTGCGGCGCGGCGCTCGCTGACGACGACGTTAGCAGCTGAGTGCGACTACTTCAGTTCGACGGTAGCGCCGGCTTCTTCGAGCTCCTTCTTGAGCTTCTCGGCGTCTTCCTTCGAAATGCCTTCCTTGACCTTGCTGGGGACGGATTCCACCAGGTTCTTGGCCTCGGTCAGGCCCAGGCCCGTGGCCGCCCGCACGACCTTGATCACGTTGATCTTCTTGTCGCCGAAGGCGGTCAGCACGACGTCGAACTCGGTCTTTTCCTCGGCCGCGGCAGCGCCACCGCCACCTTCGCCCGAGGGAGCCGCCATCATCACGGCGCCGCCAGCGGCGGGCTTGATGCCGTACTCGTTTTCCAGGTAATCGCTGAGCTCTTTCGCCTCTTTCAGCGTGAGGTTCGCGATCTTGTCGCCCAGATCTTTGGTGATGTCGGAGTAGGTGGCCGCAGGGGCATCAGTCGACATGGCGAGAGGTTCCTTTCAATACTGTACGGTCGGCGGCTGCTATCCGAGCTACGGGGGCGAAACCGGACCGGAATACGGGATTAACTGTGCAAAACCTTAAAAACCGTGAGGCACTCTTCGGCGGGTCCGCTACGACTCGGCTCCCTCGCCTTCTTCTGCCTTCTGCTTGATTTGGCTGGCCAACGCACCGCCGGCACTGAGCAGCTGGCTGTTGAGGTTGGCACCCGGCGACAGGATCTGGCCGGCCAGGATGCTCAACTGCTCGGCCCGGCTGGGCCATTTGCTGACCTTCTCGACGTCCTCGGCCGAAAGCTTCTGGCCGTCCATCGCCCCGCCGCGTGCCGTGAAGCCCTCGAACTGCTTGTCCTTGGCGATCTTCACGACTTCTTTGGCCAGGGAGACGATATCCTCGCCACCCCAGAGCACGGCGGCGCTGCCGTCGAGCCCTTCAAACGCCGGGTTCAGCAGCGTGCCTTCGGTGGCCCGCGCCGCCAGGCTGTTGCGAACCACCATCAGGTTGATGTTCTTGCTGCGAAGCTCCTTGCGAAGCAGATAATCCTGCCCCGCCGAGAGCCCCACGACATTGACCACCAGGGCGGATTCCACACCGTCCAGCCGCTGGCGAATGGTCTCGGTCAGCAGGTTCTTGACGTACTTGCTCATGGGACTGCCGATTGCAAAACGGCCGTAGGGCCAGGATAACCTTGTTGTTTCATGTACCGCGGAAGGAAAGCGACGCCACCCTAACGCAGCACTTGTTTTGTCTTACGCTCGCAACACGCGGCTGAAATCGGTTCGCGTGAGACACTTAGGCGGGAAGCTACTGCGACCGCACCTTAACAGCCAGAAGCCCTGCCTCTCCCCGCAAACCGCTCGCGCGACGCTGCCATCAGCCCGCAGCGGCAAAACCGGCGGCCGCTCAGGTGGCCGTTACCGGGATGCCGGGGCTCATCGTGGCGCTGACCGTCACCTTCTTCACGTAGGCACCCTTCACCGCTTGCGGCTTCAGGGCCTTGATGTAGTCGATGAAGGCCGCGATGTTCTCCTGCAGCTTCTCGGGCGGGAAGCTCATCTTGCCGACGATGGCGTGGACGTTGCCGCCCGCATCGTTGCGGAACTCGACCTTACCGGCCTTGTACTCGCGCACCGCCTTGGCGATGTCGGGCGTGACCGTGCCGGCGCGGGGACTGGGCATCAACCCCTTGGGACCCAGCACGCGGCCCAGCGGACCGACGATACCCATCATGTCGGGCGAGGCGATGCACACGTCGAAGTCGAGCCAGCCGTCCTTGATGCGTTTAGCCAGGTCCTCGGCACCGACGGCGTCCGCGCCGGCCTCTTCGGCCTCGGCAGCCTTGTCGCCCTTGGCGAACACGACCACCCGCAGCGTCTTGCCGATACCGTGGGGCAGCACGACCGAGCCGCGCACCATCTGGTCGGCCTGCCGTGGATCAATGCCCAACGACATCGCCACTTCCACCGACTGGTCGAACTTGGTGTTGCCGAATTTGCTCAGCAACTGCACCGCCTCCGGCAACTCCCGGGGCGTTTTGAGATCGAGCCCTTCAAGCAGGGTCCGATAGCGCTTCGATTGTTTGGCCATCGTCGTGATGAATGATCGGGGTGACGGTGATGCGGTGGACAGTATGTTCGGTGGGGACGGAGACCGCTGGCGGCCGCCGCACGCCAGGGGCATAGCCCGCGGCTGTCAAGCGAATGCGGTGCCATCTGGCATCCGAAACCAGTGATTCTATAGCGGCAAGCCCTCCGCTACCAGAAGGGCCAAGCCGATTTTTCGGTGATTTTCTTTGACCGGCCGGTTGCCGGTCACACCTGCTGCAGAGGGCGGGGCGGCCGCGTCGGGCTTAACCGTCGACGACGGTGATGCCCATGCTCCGAGCGGTGCCTTCAACCATCCGGCAGGCGTGTTCGACGTCGCGGGCGTTGAGGTCGGCCATCTTGGTCTGGGCGATCTCTTGCACCTGCGCCTTCGTCACTTTGCCCACCTTATCACGGTTGGGCACGCCCGAACCCTTGGCGATACCGGCGGCCTTCTTCAGCAGGGCCGCGGCCGGGGGGCTCTTGGTGACGAAGTCGAACGAGCGGTCGTTGTACACGTTGACGACCACCGGAATGGGGGTACCAGCGGCTTCGCGCGTGCGCTCGTTAAACTGCTGAACGAACTGGCCCAGGTTGATACCAAAACGGCCCAGCGAGGTGCCGACCGGGGGGGCCGGGGTGGCCTGACCGCCGGGAACCTGGAACTTGACGGTGCCAACAAGCTGCTTGGCCATGCGATCTGTACTTTGCTGATGTTACGTTGGAATGATTGTTTCGACGGTTGCTGCTGCTCTCGTGCCCAACACGCGGCTGGGTCAGCCGCCCGTGGGCAGTGCCGGCCAATGGTTCCCCGGCGGTGATTCAGCGGGGCACGTTTGGCGGCTCAGTCAACCTCCTGCTCTGGAGTGTGCCATCCATAGTGCGGTGTGTAAACCGCGTGGTCGGTGTCTTTTCGGCCGATATTGCTCTGGCAAGCCGCAAAGTTGCCGGTTGCGAAGCACAAGGCGGCGAGAATCCTGGCGGGCTGCCCTCGGTTTGGGGGTGAAGGGCGGGAAAACTCGCTCTGCTGGGAAAAGTCGCGGCCGGTTCAACACCAAGACCGACCGTCAACTTCGCCTGCGGCTGGCTTCGGGGCCCTGCTGCGCCAAGCCCTGCCGGCTATATCCTTTTCGGCTCGTTCTTATACCGCCTCCACCTGCCAGTACGGTAACTCGACCGGAGTCGAGCGGCCGAAAATGTTGATCATCACGGTGACCAGGCCGTTGGCCTCGTCCACGCCTTCCACGTGTCCCTCGAAATTCTGGAACGTGCCCTCGTTGATCTTCACGCGGTCGCCGGCCTTGAACGAGATCACCGGGCGAGCCTTGTCGGGCTTCTCGGCGGGCGGCCGGATCAGGGCCAGCACCCGTTCCACCTCGTGCTCCTGCATCGGGGTGGGGCGGCCGGCAGCACCGGTAAAATCGCCAATGCCAGGCGTTTCACGCACGACGAACCAGGTGTCGTCGTTGATGACCATGTGGGCCACCAGGTAGCCGGGCCAGAGCTTCTGCTTCTTGGTCCGACGCTTGCCGTTCTTGTATTCGGAGATCGTTTCGGTGGGGACGATCACTTCGTTGAAGTAGTGCTCCAGGCCTTCGATCTTGGCCCGCCGGAGCAGGGCGTCGCGCACCGATTCTTCGCGGTTGCTGGCCACCTTGAGGATGTACCAGTCGAACTTTTCCTCTTCGCCTTCGGCGCCTTCTTCGGTCTCGCCGGTGGCGGCGGTCGAAGCGGCATCGCCGCCTGCCGGGGTCTCGTGGACGTCCTCCGCGGAAGATTCGCCGGCGGACTCCTCCACGCCCTGGGGCTCGGCGTCCCGCAGTTCATCTTCGGGTTGTTTTGGTTCGTCCGTCATCGCCCTAATCCCCCCGGGCGGCCGCCGCGGGTACTTTGTATGTCGTTTGCTCCGGCCTCACCGGTGCAGCTACTGCGTATTTGCGATGTTCAGCAGGTCCATCAGGAACCAGCGCCAGAACATGTCGTACAGGAACAGCACCGTGGCCAGCAGAAAGATGGTAATCAGCACAACCGCCGAAGCGCGAATCAGCTCGGTCCGGCTGGGCCAGGTGACTTTGTTCATCTCCGCCTCGACGGCGATGAGAAAGTCGGCAAACCGGGGCCAGTTGACCACGCGGAACGCCAGGAACCAGCCCAGCAATAGCAGCAGGCCCGGCACGCCGTACTGAATGGCGGTCCCGTAATCGCGCAGCACATCGGACAGTTGCCAACAGCCCAGCAGGACCGCCAAAGCAATTGCGCCGAAGGTAGCTTGCCGGGCAATCCGGCCTTGGGTCCGCTTGTATAGTCCGAATGAAAATAGCTTTTGCATCACGGCGTCCACCGCCTTGTTTCAAGCCGACCGACCCACACCGCTGCATAACGCCTGCAAAGCAGCCCAATCGGTCGCCAGTGGCATCCCTACCCTCGTTAATTCCAAGAGGGGAGCCACTCGGTGGAGCGGCTCCCCCGGTTCGTTTGCATCGAAAGAGCAGGGGCGGCGGGAATCGAACTCGCAACCTCTGGTTTTGGAGACCAGCGCTCTGCCAATTGAGCTACGCCCCTAAAGATCGAGCGGGGGCTCGACCTCCTCCTGCTATTCGTGCCCGCCACACCGGGTTGAGACTGGTAACACGGCGGGCCAGGAGGATTTAGGTATCAGGATCACGCAGCGGCAGAGGCCTTTGTTGAGGGCCTCTGCCGCCACGGTTGCGACTTTAAGTCGGCGTTACTCCAAGATCTTGGTGACGACGCCACGACCGACGGTGCGGCCACCTTCGCGGATAGCGAAGCGGACGCCTTCGTCCATGGCGATCGGCACGATCAACTCGACTTCCAGGCGGGCGTTGTCGCCGGGCATGCACATTTCGGCATCGCCCAGCAGCTTGGCCGTACCGGTCACGTCGGTCGTGCGGAAGTAGAACTGGGGCCGGTAGCCGCTGAAGAACGGCGTGTGGCGGCCACCTTCCTCCTTGCTCAGCACGTACACTTCGGCTTCGAACTTCCAGTGCGGGGTGATCGAGCCGGGCTTGGCCAGCACCTGGCCACGCTCGATGTCCTCACGCTTCACACCGCGAAGCAGACAGCCGACGTTGTCACCAGCCTGGCCCTGCTCCAGCGTCTTGTTGAACATTTCAACGCCGGTGCAGACGACCTTGCGGGGCTTTTCCTTGCTCAGGCCGACGATTTCGACTTCTTCGCCAACCTTGATCACGCCGCGCTCGATACGGCCGGTGGCCACGGTACCGCGACCTTCGATCGAGAACACGTCTTCCACGGCCATCAGGAACGGCTTGTCAACCTGCCGCTGCGGCTCGGGAATGTAGCTGTCGATCGCATCCATCAGCTCGCCGATGCACTTGTTGGCTTCCGGATCGGTCGGGTTGTCGTAGGCCGGCTTGGCGGCACCACGGATGATGGGCACGTCGTCGCCGGGGAAGTCGTGCTTGTTCAGCTCTTCGCGGAGCTCCAGCTCGACCAGCTCCAGCAGTTCCTCGTCGTCGACCAGGTCGCACTTGTTGAGGAACACCACAATGGCGGGCACGCCCACCTGGCGGGCCAGCAGAATGTGCTCGCGGGTCTGAGGCATCGGGCCGTCAGCGGCCGACACGACCAGGATGGCGCCGTCCATCTGGGCGGCACCGGTGATCATGTTCTTGATGAAGTCGGCGTGGCCCGGGCAGTCGATGTGGGCGTAGTGACGGTTTTCCGTCTCGTACTCCACGTGGCTCACGGCGATCGTCACCGTCTTCGTATCGTCGCGGACGGTACCGCCCTTGGCGATATCGTGGTACGACTTGAACTTGGCCATCCCCTTCGCACCCTGCACCGCCAGGATCGCACCGGTCAAAGTGGTCTTGCCGTGGTCAATGTGTCCGATCGTCCCGACGTTTACGTGCGGCTTCGTCCTTTCGAAGATTTCCTTGGCCATGGGTCTGTTACCTGTCTCCTGCGAGAATGAAACTGGTTCCGTTTGATCGTTTGTTGTCAGTCGGCAGCAAGCGCCGCGGATTGACCAGGCAACTGCCTGGCTACGACGCCTTCAGGCCGCCCCCTCTGCGTGCCGGATTTGCACCCGTTGGCCCCAGCCAAAACCCTCTGGACCGGACCGCATTGTTCGGAATCGCTGGGCCCCGCGGGGACTGCGGAGGCCCACTGCCGCCGCGCGCCTGCACACGCGACGGAAGCTCCGTCAATCAACCAAGAGCTGCTGATGGGATTCGAACCCATGAACCTCGTCCTTACCAAGGACGCGCTCTACCAACTGAGCTACAGCAGCATTGTTTGCCTAAGGTTAGGCACGTTGTTCGTATCGCCTGTTGGTCGCCTGCCGACCGTGCTTTATTCCCCGCCCGTTAGGCCGCAAGTTGCTTGCCTTGCCGGGAGGAACTTTGCTCTGCCGCCCCTCTTTGCCGAGCCAGCTATCACCAAGCCAGAGCGGGTGAAGGGAATCGAACCCTCGTAGCCAGCTTGGAAGGCTGGAGCTTTACCACTAAGCTACACCCGCTTGTTCAGCCGTGGCCGCCTCTGAAGCGGTTTTCGCCTGGGCGACCCGCTCCCAAAGCTTGCGCCAGCGCTAATCTTACATTATCTCCTCACGGCAGGCTACGCCCACTGGCGACCTGCTGTGAGGTGTTTGTGGCCAAGTGTCTTTTCTGGTCAAAAGCCGCCCTGGCCAGCGGGGGTAAAACCGCGGCCACGGCGGCTATACCTTGCTGTTTTTTCTGGGCTGCTGCATCGGGCTGGTCGCCGCAGCCGCCGGGCGAACCGGCACCGCTGGACGATCTGGCTTAAGTGGGGGGTACAGGATTCGAACCTGTGAAGGCTAAGCCATCAGATTTACAGTCTGACCCCTTTGACCGCTCGGGAAACCCCCCAAGTCTTGGCCCTATTTGATCATGGCAACCATCACCAAAAAGGCCACTCCTTGGTTGTCGTACCAGCAGTGCCTGCCGGTTCAACATTGTTGCCGATCACCGCGCCACTTCTGGCTTACGGCAGTCGGCACTTGCGTCTCGCAGTGCTTGCGACTCTCACGGCTAGCGCTTGCGGCTCCCCTTGGGGCGGGGGTGGCCGCGGTGGGGAGGGCCAAAGGAACCTCCACTGCTCCGAATGAGCTAGCGGAGGGACTTGAACCCACAACCTGCTGATTACAAATCAGCTGCTCTGCCAATTGAGCTACGCTAGCCGATGAGTTCCGCCGCGAGAATCCATTACTATAACGATCGCCGCAAACGCCGCAAGACGGGTTATTGCTAGAGAATTCGCTTTTTGCCCGGCTTGCCGGCGCCAGGGTAAAACCCGCGGCGCCGCCAGGATGACGCTTGGTGCGAACGTCCACGTGGCGAGGTCGACCACGCTTAGGACATCTCGACGTCGAAACGCTGTTCTTCGACCGCTTTGCGCAGTTTGGTGAGCGCCCGCGCCTCGAGCTGCCGGATCCGTTCCTTGGTGACGCCCATCTCTTCGCCAACTTCCTTGAGCGTCTGAGGTTCCGTCCCGCGCAGCAGCCCAAAGCGGCTGATGATAATTTTTTGCTCGCGTTCGTCAAGCTGCTGCAAAATCCGGCCCACCTGTTCCTCGCGCAGGGCTTGTGCGGCTTCCTGTTCGAACTGGTCGCTGCGGGTGTCCGAAGCGACCTGGAACATCTCGTCCTGGCTGGTCCGGAAGCGGTCGCGGTGGCGGTTCTCGTCCGGAATGGTCCGGGCGAAGTTCTTCATGATGGCCCAGGTGGCGTACGTGCTGAACTTGTTGCCCCGGGCGAAGTCGAACTTCTCCACGGCCCGGATCAGCGACACGTTGCCGTCGCTGACCAGTTCGAAGAAGTTGTCGCGCGGTCCGACGTGCCGCTTGGCGATCGAAACCACCAGCCGCAGATTCCGGCTGACAATCTCGTTCTTGACCGCGACCACGGACTCGTAAAGCTCCTCAATCTGGTCCAGCACGCGGCTTTTGACCCGCGTGGGGTCGAGCTTGCCCTCGGGAGCCAGCCGCTCACGGAGCTTGGAAGCCTTGTGCTTCAGATAGTTGAACTTACGGAACAGGTGCTGTTCCTGCTCACGCGTCAGCAGTGGCACCTCGTACAGGCTGGCCAGGTAGCTGGGCAGCCCCGCCGGCGGACGCGTCTTGCGGACCGTCTTATCCTCGCCCGGCATGGGACCCAGGATCTCGGGCTCGATGCCCGCCTGGTCGAACATGTCGTTGGGGATGTAATCCAGCGGCAGCTCCAAGATCCGCACGGCCCGCATCTCGTTGATGACGCGGTACACGCTGGTGCGGGTCCGGCAGAACTGCTTGGCCAGCGCCTCGACCGAAGTGCCGCGGCGGTACTGCTGGTAAATCTTCCGCTTGGCCTCGTCTGACAGCGGGCCCGCGGTGCCAGGGAAAATCGCCAGTTCCGGGTGCTGCTGATCGAACTGCTTGAGCGTGTAACGAATGGTTTCCACGCTGCGGCCCATCTTGGCAGCGATCCGCCGGGCGACTTCCGAAGGGCAGCCGCCGGCCAGGGCCAGTCGCCGAGCGCGCTGGATGATCTCCTGCCGTTCCTCAGCCGACAATTGGCTGAACTTGCTGCTCTGCTCCACCCGCTCGCCGTGGCTCTCCAGGAAGCGGTTTACGGAGCTTTGCAGGAAGCCCACCCGCTTGCGCCCGTCGAACACGAACCGCCGGCTGACCAGGCCGCGCTGTCGCCAGCGGGCGATGGTCTTGGTCGAAACGCGGAACCGCTTGCTCAAATCTTCCACGGTGAACACCGGTTCGCCGGCGGCGCTGGCATCGACGGCGGCCGCGTCGGAAATGTCCTCGACAAACAGCCGCAGGTCGTGCCGCGCTTCCTCGCCCTGCATTTTCAGGGTGGGGAACTGCCGCGGACGGTACTCGGTGATCCGGAAGCAGATGTATTCGTACGTGTAGGTCTTGCCTGGCTCGAGCTCTTCCAAGAGCTTTTCGGCCCGGTCAACTTGCGCGAGCTTTTGCTCCCGCGGGGCATAACGCAACTGATCGCGAAGCTGCTTCAAGGCGGCAATGCGGTAGCTTTCGTGCATTCGCGAGTCCTCCTCGCC
>Ga0182738_1002965_pt1 | contig 19718 bp, 19 predicted proteins | sample eDN5th30CBELigMG_FD_128876 | JGI IMG/M metagenome (GOLD analysis project Ga0182738, IMG submission 128876) | Enriched Miracle-Growth compost microbial communities from Emeryville, California, USA - eDNA 5th pass 30_C BE-Lig MG (version 2)... ... | reverse complement strand
TTTCCAATCGTGGAGCGACCCCTTCGTCATCATCACCGCGCTGCCGGCCGCGCTGGCCGGGATCGTCTGGATGCTGTTCGCGACCGACACGACCCTGTCGGTGCCGGCGCTGACCGGGGCGATCATGTGCATGGGCGTGGCGACCGCCAACTCGGTACTGGTCATCAGCTTCGCGCGCGAGCGGCTGGCCGAGCTGGGCGACGCGACGGCGGCCGCCCTCGATGCCGGCTTCGTGCGCTTTCGCCCGGTGCTGATGACGGCGCTCGCCATGATCATCGGCATGGCGCCGATGGCGCTCGGCCTCGGCGAGGGCGGCGAGCAGAACGCGCCGCTCGGCCGTGCCGTGATCGGCGGCCTGGTCTTTGCGACCATCGCCACGCTCCTCTTCGTCCCGGTCGTGTTCAGCGTCATTCACCGGAACCATGGGAAGGCGGTCGCGGCCGCGCCCGCCGGTGGCCACGGAGCGTCCCATGCCGTTTGAGTCAGCACCCCCTCCCGCCAAGGTCACGCGCCGCGGCCTGGCGCTCGCCGGCCTCGTCGCCGGCCTCGTCCTCGCCTTCGTGGTCGTGAACGGCGTGTGGAGCCGCAACGCCAGCGAGGCCGGGCTCAAGGAGATGACCGACACGCACTCGGTGCCGACGGTCGCGGTGATCGAGCCGAACCTCGGCGGCAACAAGTCCTCGCTCGACCTGCCCGGACGGCTCGTGGCCTACTCCCGGGCGCCGATCTATGCCCGCGTCAGCGGCTTCCTGAAGGCGTGGTACGTCGACATCGGCGCGTCGGTGAAAGCGGGCGACCTCCTTGCCGAGATCGAGGCGCCCGATCTCGACCAGCAGCTCCTGCAAGCCAAGGCAGCGCTCGCCTCGGCACAGGCGGCGGAGACGCTGGCGACGGTCACGGCGGAGCGCTGGAAGACGCTGGGCGGCAGCAACGCGGCCTCCAAACAGGCGGTCGACGAGAAGGCCGGCGACCTCACCGTCAAGCAGGCGCTTTCGAAGGCGGCCCAGGCCAATGTCGACCGCCTGCTCGTGCTGTCCGATTTCAAGCGCGTGGTCGCGCCGTTCGACGGCATCGTGACGACGCGCAACACCGATATCGGCGCGCTGATCAACGCCGATTCCAGCGCCGGCCTCGCGCTGTTCGTGATCTCCGATACCCAGAAGCTGCGGCTGAACGTCAGCGTGCCGCAGAACTACGTGCCCGCGGTGAAGCTCGACACCAGGGTCGAGATCACCGTGCCGGAGTACCAGGGCAAGATATTCCACGGCACGGTCGAAGCCTCGGCGCGCTCGGTCGATCCGGCGTCGGTCACCACCCGCATGCAGGTCGTGGTCGACAACAGTGCCGGCGAGCTGATGCCCGGCGCCTTCGCCAACACCCGCATCGAGCTGCCCGAGAATTCGCTGGCCCTGTCGATCCCGGCGGGGGCGCTGATCTTCGGCCAGAAGGGCCTGCGGATCGCCGTGGTCGATGCCAACGACAGGGTGCGGCTGAAGAACGTCACGATCGCGCGGGACCTCGGCCAGGTGGTCGAGATCGCGACCGGCCTGGAGCGCACCGACCGCGTGATCGACAGCCCGCCGGACGGCCTGTCGGACGGCGATCCGGTCCGGGTCGTCGCGGCCGCCAAATAGACGATTTCCGCGAGTTGAAAGAGCGCAGCGCTTCTTCCATAACCGGACGGCGTGTGTGCGGGAGGTTGGGCCGGACGTATGTCGCAGATGGATCAAGTTCCCTTCGGCGCGAGTGAATTTGCCGAAAATCCGGAACCCCGGTGCCCCTGCCTGCTGTTGCTCGACACCTCGGCTTCCATGGAAGGCGAGGCCATGGAGGAGCTCAATCGCGGGCTCGCCGCCTTCAAGGACGAGCTTTCCGCCGATACGCTTGCGATGAAGCGGGTCGAACTGGGCATCGTGTCGTTCGGCCCGGTGCGGGTGCTGGCCGACTTCCACACGCCGGACCTGTTCCGGCCGCCGCTGCTGAACGCCTCGGGCGATACCCCGTTGGGGGCGGCGATCACCGGCGGGCTGGAGATGATCCGGCAGCGCAAGGATGCGTACCGGGCGAACGGCATTTCCTACTATCGGCCCTGGATATTCCTCATCACCGACGGCGCGCCGACCGATGCCTGGGATCGTGCCGCCGAGATGGTGCGCCAGGGCGAGGAGGCCAAGAGCTTTTCCTTCTTCGCCGTCGGCGTGGCCAACGCCGACATGGACGTGCTCGCCCGGATCTCGGTCCGTGCCCCGCTCAAGCTGGCCGGCCTGCGCTTCGCCGACCTGTTCGCGTGGCTGTCGTCGTCGCTCGGCAACGTGTCGCGGTCGCGCGCGAACCAGCCCGTGAGCCTGCAGCCGCCGGGATGGGCGCAAGTCTGATGCCGGACTCGCCCTGGCGAGTGGCGATGGCTTCCTCGATCGGCACCTCGCATGTCGCGGCGGCGCAACCCTGCCAGGACGCCCATTTCCATGTCGAGGCGATCGGTCCGGACGATGAGCGGATCATGGTGCTCGCGGTATCCGACGGCGCCGGCACCGCCGCCCTCGCGGAAGTGGGCGCGGCGCTGGTGTGCGATACCTTCGGTCGCCTGGTTGCGGCCTATGTCGGCCAGGGCGGACGGGTCGGAACCATCGGCCGGCCCCTGGTGGAGCGCTGGATCACGGGCGTCATCTACCGCCTGGAGCTGCATGCCAGGCAGACGCGCGCCGCCGTCGAGGACTATGCCTGCACGCTGCTCGCCGCCGCCGTCGGCGAGCGCGAGGCGATGTTCGTGCAGATCGGTGACGGTGCCATCGTTCTGTCGGCCGGCGAGGGCTGGAAGCACGTCTTCTGGCCGCAGCACGGCGAGTTCGCCAACACCACCAACTTCGTCACCTCGGCGCATCGTTTCGAGGCGCTCGAGCTCGAGGTCTCGAACCGGCGGGTCGAGGAGCTCGCGATCTTCACCGACGGCCTCGAGCACCTGGTGCTGCAGAAGGCGGCGAAGGCGGTGCATGCGCCCTTCTTCGAAAGCATGTTTCCCGCCGTCCGCCGCTCGATCGCATCGGGCGTCGACGCGGAGCTATCGCGGGCGCTCGGTGGCTACCTGTCGAGCGCGCCCGTCAACGACCGGACCGACGACGACAAGACCCTGATCCTGGCCTCGCGACGGCGGGCGTAGGCATGTCGGTCGCGTTGCCGGTGCAGGAGGTGGTCGAGGCCGACGGCACGCGGGTCCGCCTGGGCATCCGGCTCGGCCACGGCGGCGAGGGCGCGATATACGAGCTGGAAGGGCGGCCCGGCGTCGTCGCGAAGATCTTCCACCAGCCGTTGCCGGAGCGGCGCGCGGAGAAGATCCGGGCGATGGCAGCCTTGCGCACGCCGGCGCTCGAACGGCTGACGGCGTGGCCGATCGAGCTGCTGTCGCTGCCGGGCGGCCAGCCGATCGGGGTGAAGGTGCCGCGCGTGATCGGCCATCGCGACATCCACCAGCTCTACAGCCCCAAGAGCCGCCGCACTGCGTTCCCCCGCGCCGACTGGCGCTTCCTCGTGCGCGTCTCGGCCAACGTGGCGCGCGCCTTCGCCACGGTGCATGCCGAGGGTGCCGTCATCGCCGACGTCAATCACGGCGGCATCCTGGTCGGCACCGATGCGCGGGTGCGCCTGATCGATTGCGATTCCTTCCAGATCACGGCCGGCGGCCGCTGCTTCCCATGCGACGTCGGGGTGCCGATCTTCACCCCGCCGGAACTGCAGGACCGCAGCCTGGCCGGCGTGATCCGCAGCGAGAACCACGACAATTTCGGCCTGGCGGTGATGATCTTCCTGGTCCTGTTCGTGGGCCGCCATCCCTTTGCCGGCCGCTATCTGGGCGAAGGCGACATGCCGATCGAGCAGGCGATCAAGGAGCATCGCTTCGCCTATGGACGGGACCACGACTTCGCCGCCATGGAGCAGCCGCCGGGAACGCCGCCGCTCGACATCGTGTCGCCGCCGGTGGCGGAGCTTTTCGAGCGCGCCTTCGCGATGTCGGCCGCCAGCGGCGGCCGGCCGACGGCGCGGGAATGGATCGATGCCCTCGAGACGCTGGCCGGCAAGCTCGTCGGGTGCCCCATCGGCGCCACGCACTGGCATCTCTCGGGACTGCCCCAGTGCCCATGGTGCCGCATCGAGGCGGCGACCGGCGTGCCGCTGTTCTCGACCGCGGTATCGGACGAGACGGCCAGCCTGTTCGACCTGCCGGCCTTCTGGCAGCAGCTCACCGCGATCGAGCATCCCGGCCCGGCACCCGACGTGACGGCGAGGGCGAAGACGCCTCGTCCGTCGCCGGTCGCGCGCCGGCTGCTGTTTCGCCGCGGCTGGCACGGCACGATCGCGCTCCTCGCGGCGGTCGTTCCGGCCGGGCTGGGCTTCAGCGTCGACCTGCCGCCGGCCGGCCGCAGCTTCTTCTTCCTCGCGGCGGCGGTGCTCTACGTGCTCGTTCGGCTGATCCTGCGCACGACGGTCGTCACGACGCCGTTCGTCGTGCGCGAGCACGAATGCCGCCAGCTCTGGGAGTCGACCCTGGCGGAATGGGAAGCCAGCGCCGGCCCGCGCAGGTTCGACGACAAGCGGCGCGAGCTCGAGAAGCTCAAGGACTGGTGGGACGAGGCCGCGAGCCAGCCGCAGCAGCGCGCCCGCATCGAGGCAGCCATCCGGCGCGCCTTCGACGACCTGCAGCAGATCGTCGGCCAGATCCGGTTCGCCCGGATGTCGTTGCGCGAGAATGTGGAGGAGACGTACCAGCTCCTGCTCCAGACGCAGGTGGACCTCGCGGCCGTGCAGAAGAAGCGGTAAAGCGAATCGTGGCTGGGAGCACGCCACTCATGGGCGCTAACGTCAGAACTCTGACATGGACCAGTGTGGGAATGTCCGGCTTGGTCGGCGCGGACACGATCGAGGCCGCAGCCTCACTGTTCCAGCGAGGCTACGCCTCGGGCCGACGAGAGCGTGCGCCGGGTCATCCTCATTGGACCGCGCGCATCCTGCGCGCTCATGATTCTGAGCGCGCAGGATGCGCGCGGTCCACTGATCATGATCGGGCACGGCTGCGCCTCGGCCCGACCGGGCGGGTCCAGCCCGCGTCCGGCGTTGGAAATCTGACGCGTCTGCATGCGGTTCCGCGACTCGAGCAGGCTAGCGAGGCTACGCCTCGGACCGACGAGAGCGTGCGTCGGGTCATCCTCATTGGACCGCGCGCATCCTGCGCGCTCATGATTCTGAGCGCGCAGGATGCGCGCGGTCCACTGATCATGATCGGGCGCGGCTGCGCCTCGGCCCGACCGGGCGGGTCCAGCCTGTGTCCGGCGCTGGAAATCTGACGCGTTTGCATGCCGTTCGGCGACTCAGGCAGGCCAGGGCAGAGATGGATTCTCGGCGCGAAAAGCCGGACAGGTAATGGGCCTCACCCTCTCCGGCTGGAAGGCCAGCATTTTCCGGTCTCCGGGCGGGCCATGTCAGGAGTTCTGAGGTTGGCGCCTGAGCGCGCCACTGAAATTGTCCACCTACGATCGCGCAGACCCTCGGGAATGAAGCGGCACTCCGAACGGCGGCTTCCTCCCCGCGCTGCGGGCCGGGAAGAAAATGATACCTATTCGTGACGCGCTCCCGGCAAGCAGTTCTTCCGCTCAGCTCTTCCTGATCGCCGTAAGCGCCACGCCCGAGGCGACCAGCGCGTCGATCTCGGTCGCCGAATAGCCGCACTCGGCCAGCACCGTGCGGGTATCGAGGCCGAACTTCTGCGGCTTGCTGCGCACCGCGGGCGGCGTGCGCGACAGCTTCACCGGGTTGCCGACGTTGCGATAGCCGTCCTTCTCCCAGACCATGTTGCGATGCTTCGTATGCGGGTGCTCCATCACGTCCGGAACTTCCTGCACCGCGCCCGACGGCACGCCGCTCTTCATCAGCTCGTTGGCGAAGGCCTCGCCGTCCCGGTCCTTCGTGAGCGCGCGCAGCTCGGCTTCCATCTCGGCCTTGTGGGCGAGCCGGTCCTTGTTGGTCCTGAAGCGCGGATCGTCGGCCAGCTCCGGCTTGCCCAGCATCTGGACGAGCTTGCGGAACTGCCCGTCGTTGCCGGCGCCGATCACGATGTTGCGGCCCCTGGTCGGGAAATTGGCATAGGGCGCCAGGTTGCCGTGGCTGTTGCCATGCAGCTTCGGCTTCTGGCCGGCCATGAAGTAGTTGGGCGCATGCGGCTGGTGCAGCGCCACGGCGCTGTCGTACAGCGTCGCGTCGACGAACTGGCCCTTGCCCGAGCGGTTGCGCTCGTAGAGCGCCATCAGGATGCCGATGCAGGCATTCATGCCGGTCGAGAGATCGACCACCGGCACGCCGATGCGCACCGGCCCGCCGTCGGGCGAGCCGTTGACCGAGACCAGTCCCGCCGTGGCCTGCACCATGGCGTCGTAGCCGGGAAAGCCGCCGAGCGGGCCGTCGGCACCGAAGCCCGAGACGCGGGCATGGACCAGCCGCGGAAATTTCTCCGACAGCCCCTCGTAGCCGATGCCCCACTTCTCCATCGTGCCGGTCTTGAAATTCTCGATCAGCACGTCGGCATCGGCGAGCAGCTTCAGCAGCACCTCGCGGCCGGTGGGCTGCGACAGGTCGAGCGCGATCGTGCGCTTGTTGCGGTTGATGCCGGCGAAATAGGCCGAGATGCCGTCCGCGTCGAACGGCGGCCCCCACAGCCGCGTCTCGTCGCCCTGCGGCGGCTCGACCTTGATCACCTCCGCGCCGTGGTCGGCCAGCATCTGCGCGCAATAGGGACCGCCCAGCACGCGCGACAGGTCGATGACTTTCAGGCCGTCCAGGGCGCCCATGCGTTCACTCCTCATCCCGTGTCGCGCTTATAGCGCAACGGGTGTGGCTTGCGCAGGGAAGTTGACGTTATTACATTGGTCATAACAGAGGATCATGCATGATCGAGCTCAAGGTGCGCAAGTTCGGCAACTCGCTCGGCGTCGTCTTGCCCAAGGAGGTGGTCAAGCGCTTGCAGACCGGCGACGGAGAGCCCTTGTTCCTGATCGAATCCCCGGACGGTACCTACCGGTTGACGCCGTACGATCCCGCTTTCGAGCGAAAGATGGCGAAAGCCGGCGACATTATCGGACGCTATCGAAATACGCTTCACAAGCTCGCAAGGTGAAGACGCCCGAGTGGATCGACGAGCGCGACGCTTTGGCTCTACATGAGCAGCTGGTCGTCTTGCATGGAGGCAGTCCCGGCCTGCGTGATGCGATGCTGCTCAAGTCTGCCTTGGCTCGACCCTTGCAGCACCATGCCTGTCGTCCTGAGGTCGACATCGTGGAGCTGGCCGCCCTCTATGCGGCTTCCGTCGTTTCGAATCATCCTTTCGTCGATGGCAACAAGCGCACGGGCTTCGTGATCGGCATTCTTTTCCTCGAGCTCAACGGCTATCGTTTCACTGCCAGCGAGGAAGCCGCGGCCCAGGCCGTGATCGATCTGGCAGCGGGAAAGCTGGACGCGGCGGAGTACGCTGCTTTCCTGCGCGCCAATTCGAAGCTGGCGAAGGGCAAGTGAGACGATCGTGCTGTTCGGGGCGCGCCGCCGGAGTGGCACGATCCCGGCAGATGCCATCCTTTTTCTTCTCGCCCCGCCGTTGTCTGGAGGACGACCACATGGAGGAAACATCATGCTGAACGGAATCCACGGCCATCAGGACATCGAGCGAGTCGTCTACGGTCGGTCGGCCGGCGCGGTGTTGCGGGCGGAGGCCGAGCGGCTTGGCGCGCGCCGCGTGTTCGTCATGACGACGAAGTCGGTGGCGCAGAGCGCGCTGCTGGCCGACGTGATCGAGGAGCTGGGCGACCGCCATGCCGGCGTCTATGCCGGCATCACCGCGCATTCGCCGCGACCCTGCGTGATCGAGGGCGCGCAAATGGCGCGTGACGCGAAGGCGGATCTGCTCGTCGCGGTCGGCGGTGGCTCCGCGATCGACGCCACCAAGGTCATGCTGATCGCGCTGTGGCAGGGCGCGACGAAGATCGAGGACCTCGATTCCTACAGGGCAGGCCGGCCGAAGGAGGGCGCCGCGCCGCCGTCGGAGGCGATCAGGCCGCCGGCCGATGCGATCCGCATGCTCGCCGTGCCGACGACGCTGTCGGCGGCCGAGTTCAACGCCTACGCCGGCATCTCCGATCCGCGCCACGGCATCAAGGAGAGCTTCGGCCATCGCCTGGTCGTGCCGCGGGTGATCGTGCTCGATCCGGCGGCGACGCTGGCCACGCCGATGGACCTGATGCTCTCGACCGGCCTGAAGGCGGTCGACCACGCCGTCGAGCGGCTGTGCTCGCAGCAGGCCAATCCCTTCGCCATCGGCACCTCGAGCGAGGCGCTGAAGCTGCTCTCCCGGGCGCTGCCGGCCCACAAGGCGAAGCCGGACGACATGGAAACGCGGCTGAACCTGCAGTTCGGCATGTGGCTGTCGATCGGCGCGGGCACCTCGGGCGTGGGCGTCGGCGCGAGCCACGGCATCGGCCATGTGCTCGGCGCCGCCTGCCACGTGCCGCACGGCCACACCTCCTGCGTCATGCTGCCGTCGGTGCTGCGCTGGAACCTGCCGGCGAATGCCGATCGCCAGAAGCGGGTGAGCGAGGCCTTCGGCAAGCCCGATCAGCCGGCGGCCGACCTGGTGGCCGGCCTCGTGGCGACCCTGGGCCTGCCGCGCCGCCTGGGCGAGGTCGGCGTGGGCAAGGACCGGTTCCGCGAAATCGCCGAGAAGTCGATGCACGATCGGGCCGTGCTCAACAATCCGCGGCCGATCAAGGGTCCGGCGGAGGTGATGGAAATCCTCGAGCTGGCCGCGTGAGGTGGCATGACCTCATGAATTCTTCTCGTGAGCGAAGGGTCTTTCGCGGCGTATTGTGCCACCCGACGTAGGGAGACGAGGTTCATCCATGAAACGGGTGCAATATGCCTGATATCCGAGTTCCTGACTCCGCTGCCGAGGGCGGCGTCGGCCTGACCTACGTCGACGCGCCGGTCAATTACCTCGCCGATCTCAGCGTCAAGCCGGTGACCTACAATCCGCCGCCGGGCACCGGCGTGCCGCAGCGCAACGGCAACTACCGGTTCTTCAAGGTGCGCGTGCACAACGCGCGTCCCTATGCCGACGAGCTGTCGCTCGACAGGCAGGCCTTCATCCTGACGTCGCACGATACCAAGGTGCACGACTTCTATGACGAGGCCGAGCTCGAGGCGGTCTACTACGCGGAGGTCGAAGCGCTGATCAAGCGCGAGACCGGGGCCTCGAAGGTCGTGGTGTTCGACCATACCGTACGGACGGGCAATCGCGCCATCGAGCGCGGGCTGCGAGCCCCGGTCCAGTCCGTCCACAACGACTACACCGAGAAGTCGGGCCCGCAGCGGGTGCGCGACCTGCTGCCGCCGGACGAGGCGGAGGTGCGCTTGAAGAAGCGCTTCGCCGAATACAATGTGTGGCGCAACATCGCCCACGACCCCATCGAGGCGATGCCGCTGGGCTTCGTCGATGCCGAGAGCATCGCACCGCGCGATCTCGCGGTCTGCGACCTGGTCTATGCCGATCGGACCGGCGAGATCTACCAGGGCGTCTACAATGCCGATCACCAATGGCACTACTTCCCGGCGATGACGCGGGACGAGGCGATCCTGATCAAGTGCTACGACTCCGAGAAGGACGGCCGGGCACGGTTCTCGCTCCACTCGGCCTTCGACGACCCGGCCTCGCCGCCCAACGCCAGGCCACGCGAGAGCATCGAGGTCAGGGCGTTCGCGTTCTGGGACTGAGCGCCTTTCGAGACGTGACGGAGACGGGGAGACTGGAAAGGCGTCGTCATTGGACCGCGCGCATCCTGCGCGCTCATGATCGAGCGCATTCACAGGCGCGTATGAGCGCGCAGGATGCGCGCGGTCCACCCGAGCGGAGCCAGGTGGAGAGAAGGTCTCTCCGCGCGGCTCCTTGGGCCTTGGTCGAGACGGGTCACATGCGATAGCCCTGCGCTAGGAGTTGCCACCTGCCGCCAAGGCTTGCGTGAGGTCGGCGATCAGGTCGTCGGGATGCTCGATGCCGACGGACAGCCGGATGGTCGTGTCGAGGACGCCGATGCGGTCACGGACCGCAACCGGCACACCCGAGTGCGTCATGGCGGCCGGGTGGCTCGCCAGCGACTCGGTGCCGCCGAGGCTGACGGCAAGCTTGAAGACCTGCAGCGCGTTGAGGAAGGCGAAGGCTTCAGCCTGTCCGCCCGCGATGTCGAACGAGAAGGTGGAGCCCGCGCCGGTGCACTGGCGGGCATAGGTCGCCTGGGCCGGCGAGCCGGGCTCGAGGAATTCGAGATAGTGGACCCTGGCGACCCGGGGGTGGTCGCGAAGATATTCGGCGACGAGACGGGCGTTCGAGTTGGCGCGCTCCATCCGGATCGCCAGCGTCTCCAGCGAGCGGCCCAGCATCCAGCAGGAATGCGGGTCGAGCTGGGTGCCGACGCTGCCGCGCAACGCCTTGATCGGCCGCATGATCTCCCTGGTTCCCAGCGCCGCCCCGGCGATCAGGTCGGAGTGGCCGCCGACATACTTGGTGAGCGAATAGAGCGAGACATCGGCGCCATGGTCCAGCGGATGCTGGAACACGGGCCCGAGCAGCGTGTTGTCGCAGGCGAGGATCGGCCGGAAGCCCTGGGCGGCGCCGATCTCGTCGGCGATCCGCCGCAGCAGCGCGATGTCGACCAGCGTGTTGGTCGGATTGGCGGGCGTCTCGACCAGGATCATCGATACGCGACCCTTGGCGCGCGCCGCCCGGGCGGCCTCGCGGATGGCCGTCTCGTCGACGCCGTCGACGAAGCCCACGGCACCGATGCCGAAGTTCGCCATGGTGGTGGACAGCAAGGTCTCGGTGCCGCCGTAGAGCGGCTGCGAATGGAGGACGACGTCACCGGGCCGGACGAAGGCGAGAATGGTCGTGGTGATCGCCGCCATGCCGGAGGCAAACACGCTGCAGGACTCCGCGCCTTCGTAGACCGCGAGGCGGTCCTCGACGATCTCGCTGTTGGGATGGTTGAAGCGCGAGTAGACCAGCCCGGCGGTGCTGCCGGCCTGTGGCTGCCGTCGCCCCGACGTGTAGTCGAAGAAGTCGCGGCCTTCCTCGGCCGTGCGGAACACGAAGGTGGAGGTCAGGAAGACCGGCGGCTTGACCGCACCCTCCGACAAGGAAGGGTCGTAGCCGTAGCCCAGCATCAGGGTCTCCGGCTTCAGGACGTGGTTGCCGATGCGGGTCTTGGAGGGACGGGGTGCAGCCATGGCGGTCTCCTGTCACAGGGGTGGGTGACAGGATAACGCCTGTCAGGACCGCGCGATCGTCTCGAGATGCTCGGCCAGTTCCTCGGGCTTGCTGTAGAACGGCGTGTGGCCGCAATCCATCGTGATCACCTTGCACGGGATGACCTTGACCATGGCGCGCTGGCGCGCGGCGCGCAGGGCGTTGTCGTGCGTGCATTCGATGTACCAGCGCGGCACCGAGCCGTAGCGCTCCTCGGTGAGCGTCACCGGCGTGGTCGAGATCGAGATCGGCTGCGGGCGCAGCCGCTCCATGGCGCGATAGAGGTCCTCCGGCGAGACGTCCTCGTAGAACAGCGCCGGCAACTGGCTGCGCGCGAACGTGTAGGTGCGCCCGTCGGAGCTGACCTCGCGCGAGCGGCGGAACAGCATGTCGGGATCGCTCGACGTCATCTCGCGGCTCGCCATGCCCGACGGCGGCATCAACCCGCAGACATAGACGAGGGCCTTGATCTTGCGCCGCCGCGCCTCCGCGGTCTGGCTGATGGTGACGCCGCCCAGCGCGTGGCCGACCAGCACGACCGGCTCCTCCATCTTGTCGAGCAGGCGCGATATCCTCTCGACATTGTCGGCCAGGGTCACGTTGGCCGGCGGCATCGGATCCTTGCCGAGGCCCGGCAGGTCGGGCGCGCAGACCTTGTGGCCGTGACTCTCGAGGATCGGCTGCACCTTTTCCCAGCACCAGCCGCCGTGGCACGCCCCATGGACCAGGATGAAAATCGCCATGAGAGGATCAGCCCCGCCCGACGACGGTGCGCGCGCCGGCGGCGGGCACGAAGAAGTCGGGCATCAGCGGGGTCCCCGGCGAGACGGCGTATTTGTCGAGGTCGGTGACGCCTTCGGCCGCCAGCACCTCGTCGTCGATGAAGAAATTGCCGCTGCAGTCCTTCGCCGGCCGGCTCAGGATCGCATGCGCGGCGTCGGCCATGATCGCGGGCTTGCGGCAGCGCTTCATGCCTTCGTCGCCGCCCAGCACGTTGGCGATCGCCGCGGTCGCGATGCCGGTGCGCGGCCACAGGCAGTTGAAGGCGATCCTGCCCTTGAATTCCTCGGCCATCGCCCAGGCATAGACCGACATCGAATACTTCGCGAGCGTGTAGGCCGGGTGGTTGGCGAACCATTTCACGTCGAAGTCGAGCGGCGGCGAGAGGTTCAGCACGTGCGGGTTGGCCGCCTTCAGCAGGTGCGGAATGCATTTTTGCGACACCATGAAAGTGCCGCGCGCATTGATCTGGTTCATCAGGTCGAAGCGCTTCATCGGCGTCTGCAGCGTGCCGGTGAGGCTGATGGCGCTGGCGTTGTTGACCAGGATGTCGATGCCGCCGAACTTCGCCACGGTCTCGGCCACCGATTTCTCGACGCTCTGCTCGTCGCGGATGTCGCACGGCAGCGGCAGCGCCTTGCCGCCGGCGCTCTCGATCTCCTCTGCGGCGGTGAAGATCGTGCCGGGCAGGCGCGGATCAGGTCTCACCGTCTTGGCGGCGATGGCGATGTTGGCGCCGTCGCGTGCGGCACGCAGCGCGATGGCCAGACCGATTCCACGGCTGGCGCCAGTGACGAAAAGCGTCTTGCTTGCGAGGCTCATGCGATCCCCTGATCCTCCCACCCCTCGGTCTATAGCCGGGTGACGCTGACGCGGCTAGCCTCGGGGTGCCGCAGGGGAGACATGCATGAAGCCGTGTTTTGAAACCGCGTCGGGGCTTGCCCGCGCCATACGAAACGGAAAACTCACGTCGCGTGAAGTAACCGACGCCCATCTTGACCGGATCGCGCGCTTGAATGGGCCGCTCAACGCCGTGGTGGCGGTCGATCGCGAGGGTGCGATGAAGGCTGCCCGCGCGGCCGATCGGATGGCTGCGAAGAAGGATGGCAGGCTCGGTCCCCTGCACGGCGTGCCGATCACCATCAAGGAGGCCTTCGACGTGGCAGGCCTTCACACCACGTCGAGCCATCCGCCGCTCAAGGACAATGTCGCCGGCACGGACGCCACTCTGGTCGCCCGTCTGCGCGCGGCGGGGGCGGTGATCCTGGGCAAGACCAACGTGCCCGAGCTGTGCGCCGATTTTCAGACCGAGAGCCCGCTGTTCGGCGCCTCCAGGAATCCATGGGACGAGCAACGCACCGCCGGCGGCTCGACCGGCGGCGGTGCCGTCGCCGTGGCCGCGCGCCTGTCACCGCTCGAACTGGGCAGCGATATCGGCGGATCGGTGCGCAACCCCGCACACTACAACGGCATCTTCTCGCTGAAGCCGACCGAATGGCGCGTGCCGGGCCGTGGCCATGTGCCCGACCTGCCGGGCGTCACGCGCGCCGTGCGCTACATGGGCACGTTCGGTCCGCTCGCACGCTCGGTCGACGATCTCGAGCTGGCGCTGCGCATCGTCGCCGGTCCGGACGGCTACGAGGCGGAGGCCGCGCCCGTGCCGATCGGTCCGACGCCCAGGCTCGCGGCCGGCGACCTGCGAATCGCGGTGCTCGAAAGCAATTCGCTGGTCGAGGTGTCGGCGGATACGGCCAAGGTCGTGCAGGCGACGGCGAAGCTGCTCTCCAGGGCCGGGGCGAAAGTGAAGCGCGCGCAACCGGACGGGCTCGACTGGACGCGGAGCTGGGAGGATTGGTCGGACCTTTTCCAGTACATGATCCAGTCGCTCCAGCCGCTGGCGGTACGCGAACGCCGTTTCGGGGCGGTCGATTCGTCCGATCCCTCGGCGCGTTCCGTCGCGCGTGCGGCGCGGCTCGACCTTGGAGACTTCTTCGCCGTGCTCGACCGGCGCGACCGCACGATCCGGCAATGCGAGACCTTCCTCGACGCGTACGATGCCTGGTTGATGCCGGTGATGCCGGACGCGGCCTTCATCCGCCAGAGCCGCAAGCAGCCGCTGGTCATCGACGGCGTGCCGCATCCGTATTTCTTCGCCGGCACGTCCTACAACCATCTCGCCAACTTCACCGGGCAACCCTCGATCGTGCTGCCGTGCGGCTTCTCCAGGGACGGCCTGCCGATCGGCCTGCAACTCGTCGGCAAGCGCTGGGGCGAAGCGAAGCTGCTCGGCGTCGCCAAGGTGCTGGAGAAGCTCCTGCCGCCATGCCCGGTCCCGCGGGCCTGCAGGGAGCCGTAACGTCCCCACTCATGTTCCTCCCCGCGCTACGCGCAGGGAGGAACATGAGTGGGCCGCCGCGCCGAAGATTGTCAGCGCCACTTCAGCAGCACGCGCTCGAGTGCGCTCAGGCCCCAGGCGATCAGCAGGCCGAGGACCGACAGCATCACCACGCCGGCGAGCAGCTGGTCGGTCTGCATCAGGTTGCCGGCGGCGAGCACGAAGGCGCCGATGCCGAACTCGGCGCCGATCATTTCGGCCGCGACGACGAGCAGCAGCGCCACCGAGGCGGAGATCCGGAAGCCGGCCAGGATGCCGGGCATTGCGCCCGGCAGCAGGACCTTGCGGACGATGTCGAACGGCGGCAGGCCGAAACTCTGCGCCATGCGGATCAGGTTGCGCGGCACCGAATCGCAGGCGCTGTAGGCGGAGATCGCCGTGGGAAAGAACACGCCCAGCGCGATGGTGGCGATCTTCGACGGCTCGCCGATGCCGAACCACAGGATCAGCAGCGGCAGCAGCGCGATCTTCGGGATCGGGAACAGCGCCGACACGATCGGGATGCCGGCCGCGCGCGCCGCCGAGAAGATCCCCATGGCGAGGCCGATCGCGAGGCCGGCGGCGGTGCCGATGATCCAGCCGGGGACGATCCGCTTCAGCGAGGCGGTCACGTGGACCACGAGCGTGCCGTCGGCCCACAGCGCCTGCAGCGCCCTTGCAATGGCGATCGGGCTCGGCAGGAAGAGCGCCGGCAGCACGCCGCTGCTCGAGGCCGCCTGCCAGAGCGCGATCAGCGCGGCGAAGACGATCCACGGCAGCACGCGGCGCGGCACCGGATCGAAACCGCCGCCGCGGAACGGGACAGGACGCCTGCCGGCTCCAGCGTCACGCATCTCTGCGGTCGCTTCTGTATCGTTCCTCCCTGGCGAAGCCGGGGAGGTGCCCCGCAGGGGCGGAGGGGTCATGGGCCACACCGATGCTGTGGCCCATGACCCCTCCGTCAGCGTATGACGCCGACATCTCGCCGCGCTCCGCGCAGGGAGGAAGATGAACGCGCTCAGACATGCTGTATCTCGCGGTCGGCGGTGGCGGCTTCGTCGCGGATCAGGGACCATAGCCGGCGGTGCATGTCGGCCAGCAGGACGGCGTGCTCGGGCCGGCCGCGCTCGGCGACGGGAATGTCGATGCGCAGGATCTCCCTGACACGGCCGGGCCGGCGCGACAGGACGACGACCCGGTCGGCGAGCCGCGCGGCCTCCTCGAGATTGTGGGTGACGTAGACGCGCGTGCTCTTCTCGCGCGCCCAGATCTTCAGCAGGTCCTCCATGAGGAGCTCGCGGGTCTGCGCGTCGAGTGCCGACAGCGGTTCGTCGAGCAGCAGCACGGCGGGGCGCACCACCAGAGCGCGGGCGATACCGACGCGCTGGCGCATGCCGCCGGAAAGCTGCTTCGGATAGGCTGCGGCGAATTCGGCGAGGCCGGTGAGGGCGAGCGCCGAGGCCACGCGCTCGCGCCGGTCGGCGGCCGACAGGGCGCGATGCTCCAGCGCCAGCGCGACATTGGCCTCGACCGAGCGCCACGGCAGCAGGGCGAAATCCTGGAAGATGTAGGTGAACGGATTGAGCGAATCGGCCGGCGGCGGACCCGATAGCGTCACGCGGCCCGCGCTCGGCTGCAGCAAGCCGCCCAGGATGCCCAGCAGGGTGCTCTTGCCGCAGCCGGACGGACCGATCAGCGCAACCGTCTCGCCGTCGGCGATATCGAGGTCGATGTCGTCGAGCGCGGCGACCGTACCGTAGCGATGGGAGACGCGCTCAACGTGCAGCGGCATCGGCCGCCATCGTGACCAGCAGGCTACGGTTGGCGACCTGCTGGCCTTCCTGCACGGCGATCGACTCCACTTCGGCGTCGAGCACCGCCTTGAGCTGATGCTGGATCTTCATCGCTTCGAGCACGACCAGCGTCTGGCCGCGCACGACCCTGTCGCCGGGCGCGACCTTGATGGCGACGATGCGGCCGTCCATCGGCGCGCGCAGCTTGCCGTCGCTGCCGGCCGCCGCCGAGACGGGCGGCATGTAGGTGCGGTCCTGGAAGCGCACCGTGAAGGCATCGAGATCGACCACGATGTCGTTGCCGTCGATCACGTACGGCGCCGACGTGGCGAGGGCGTCGGCGATATGCAGCGTCCGTTCGCTGTCGCCGACGGCGAGGCGGAACGGCGTCGGCTCCGGATTGGAGTTGCGCCAGCCGCGCAGGTTGGCGGGATAGCGCTTCGCCGACTCCTGCCACAGCAGGGAGGCGGCGAGCTGCCAGTGTTCGTCCGTCACCTCGGGACCGGAGAACGTGTGCTTGCCGAGGAAGGCCGTCGTCGCGGTGCCGGCAGCGAACCCGGGATGCTCCAGCAGCCGGATCAGGAAATGCCGGTTGGTGGTGGGGCCGAGCACGACGGTGTCGCGCAGCGCCTCGATCAGCCGCAACCGCGCTTCCTCGCGCGTGGCGCCGGAGGCAATCACCTTGGCGATCATCGGATCGTAGAAGGGCGAGATCGCCAGCCCGTCCTTCATGCCGTGGTCGATGCGCACGCCGGGGCCGCTCGCGGGCCGCCACACGTCGATCCGGCCGGTCTGCGGCAGGAAGCCGGCATAGGCGTCCTCGGCATAGAGGCGCACCTCGATGGCGTGGCCGGTGAGCCGGACCTGCTCCTGGGTGAGCGGCAGGCTCTCGCCGCGCGCGACGCGGAGCTGCCATTCGACGAGGTCGAGGCCGGTGATCGCCTCGGTTACCGGGTGCTCGACCTGGAGACGCGTGTTCATCTCGAGGAAGTAGAATTCGCCGTCCGCGCCGAGCAGGAACTCGACCGTGCCCGCGCCGCGATAGCCGATCGCCTTGGCGGCAGCGACGGCGGCCGCGCCCATGCGCGCGCGCAGGTCGGCATTGACGGCAGGCGAGGGCGCTTCCTCGATCACCTTCTGGTGGCGGCGCTGCACCGAGCAGTCGCGCTCGCCGAGATGGATGACGTTGCCGTGGTTGTCGGCGAAGACCTGGATCTCGACGTGACGCGCGTCGACCACCGCCTTTTCGAGGATCAGCTCGCCCGAGCCGAAGGCGCTCTCGGCCTCGGCGCGCGCGGTGCGGATCGCTTCGCCGAGGTCGCCGTCGCGCTCGACGAGGCGCATGCCGCGCCCGCCGCCGCCGGCTGCCGCCTTGACCATCACCGGCAGGCCGATCCGGCGCGCTTCCGTCTCCAGGTTGGCATCGCTCTGGTCGGCACCCTGGTAGCCGGGCACGCAGGGCACGCCCGAGTCGATCATGCGCCGCTTGGCGGCGGCCTTGTTGCCCATCGCGGCGATGGCGGCAGGCGGCGGGCCGATGAAGGTCAATTCCGCGTTGGCGCAGGCCGCGGCGAAGGTCTCGTTCTCGGACAGGAAGCCGTAGCCTGGATGGATCGCATCGGCGCCCGACTTGTGCGCGGCTTCGAGGATGCGGTCGATGCTGAGATAGCTCTCGCCGACCGGCGGCGGTCCGATGCGCACCGCCTCGTCGGCGAAAGCGGCATGCGGCGCGTCCTTGTCGGCGTCGGAGTAGACGGCGACGGTGCGGTAGCCCATCGCCTTGGCGGTGCGCATCACCCGCCAGGCGATCTCGCCGCGATTGGCGACGAGGATCTTCGTGAAGGCCATCACTCGACGGCCCATTTCGGCGGCCGCTTCTCGGCGAAGGCGCGCAGGCCCTCGGCGGCTTCGGGGCTGCGCCGCGCTTCGGCGAACTTGTCGGCGGCGAAGTCGAGCACGGACGATAGCGGCTCGGCGCCGACCTTCATGACGACGGCCTTGGTCGCGGCGTTGGCGAGCGGCGCGCAACGGTCGATCTGCTTCAGCACTTCTTCGAGCTTCGCATCGAGTGCCGCCGTGTCCTTCACGAGGTAGTGCGCGATGCCAAGCCGGTAGGCTTCCGGTCCCTTGAAGCGCGCCGCGGTGAGCGCGAGGTGACGCGTCTGCGGCACGCCGATGCGCGCGGCGACGAAGGGCGCGATCTGGGCCGGCACGATGCCGATGGCCGTCTCGCTCATGGCGAAGCCCGCGCCTTCGGTGCAGATCGCCACGTCGGAGACGCAGAGGATGCCGAAGCCGCCCGCGATGGCGTAACCCTCGACGGCCGCCACGACGACCTGCGGCGTGGTGTTCACCATTTCGAGGAAGGTGCCGTATTCGCGGTTGTTCAGCGCGATCGGGTCGCGCTCGCCGGGCCTGGGCTTCTCGCTGAAGCTCTGCTCCATGTTCTTGAGATCGGCGCCGGCACAGAACGTCCCGCCCGCGCCGCGCAGGATCACGACCTTGATGTCGCGCCGCTCGCGCAGGATGCCGAACACCTGCTTGAGCTCGCCGATCAGCGTCGGGTTGAGCGCGTTCTTCACCTCGGGACGGTTCAGCGTGACGTGCAGCCGCGAGCGCTCGCGGCGCAGCAGCAGGGTTTCGTACTTCTCGGCGAATTCAGTCATCGTCGCTCCACTCAAGCGTTCCTGGATTTCCTCCCTGCGCGCAGCGCGGGGAGGTGCCCGCGTAACCGCGGGCGGAGGGGTCATGAGCAACGCGACCGGTGCTCATGACCCCTCCGCCCTCGCAAGACGAGGGCACCTCCCCTTCGCGAAGTCCGCGAAGGGGAGGAGGATGAAAACACTATCTCGTCTCCGCCCTCGGCAGCGTCCCCATTCCCTTCGCGATGATCTGCAGCATGACCTCGTCGGCGCCGCCACCGATCGAGGCTAGCCGCGAATCGCGGAAGGCGCGCGCGGTCGGCGATTCCCAGAGATAACCGGCGCCGCCCCAGTATTGCAGGCAGCCGTCGGTCACCAGCCGCATCATGCGGCCGGCCTTGAGCTTGGCCATCGAGGCGAGCTGCACCACGTCCTTGCCGTCGAGATAGTCCTCGCAGGCGCGGTAGCAGAGCGAGCGCACCAGCTCGACCTCGGTGCGCAGCTCGGCGAGCTTGAAGTGGATGACCTGGTTGTCGAGCAGCGGCCGTCCGAACACCTTGCGCTCGCGCGTGTACTGCGCCGTCTCGTCGATCAGCCGCTCCATGCCGACCACGGCGCTGATCGCGCCCCACAGCCGCTCCTCCTGGAACTGCTGCATCTGGTAGATGAAGCCCATGCCTTCCTGGCCGATCAGGTTGCGCACCGGGACCTTGACCTCGTCGAAAAAGATCTGCGCGGTATCGGACGAGCGCATGCCGAGCTTGTCGAGCTTCTTCACGACCTGCACGCCTTTGGTCTTCATC
>Ga0182738_1002964_pt1 | contig 19722 bp, 8 predicted proteins | sample eDN5th30CBELigMG_FD_128876 | JGI IMG/M metagenome (GOLD analysis project Ga0182738, IMG submission 128876) | Enriched Miracle-Growth compost microbial communities from Emeryville, California, USA - eDNA 5th pass 30_C BE-Lig MG (version 2)... ... | reverse complement strand
TTCAACTGAGAAAGAGATTTATTCTTTAAATTTCAAAATATAAATATTTTACAAAGGGATTAGGGTCCTCCCCTAAAAATTCACCATCAAAGTCCAGAGACCCTAAATATTCACCAAAAAAGCCTTCTCCCGTCTGGTGAATTTTTAGGGGGATCTACGGTATTTCACAATATATGATCAAAACCATTTACTATTTTTTTCTCCTTTCACTTATTCTCTCTCAATAAAAATCTAATTTTTTTGCGAGTCATTTCAATCAGTCATGATGAAAGCTAGAATAAATCATTCATGCAATAAATAATCTTGAATAATTCAAGAAAAAAGAAATTTTCTTAATTATGAACAAATACAAAGAAAAAAAACATATCTACATCATTTTTGCAAAATCCAAATTAATTATAAAAGTCCAACTTTCAATCGAATCCTCTTTAAAATGAATATTCTAGCGTTTTCTAAAAATCATTGCCAACCTGGATTCAGTTTAACTTCTTCATTTTCAGCAATAACATCATCTCCAACCGATTCTTCGTTCTGGGATCCAACGCTCTCGACAACCACGCCTGAAGTACTCGCTGTATTTGTTCCGAGGCCAGAGACACCTGCAGGATCAGGAGCTATGCTTATTGCCAGCTTTGATGTTGTGATACTTGGAGTCCAATACCCTGACGTCACAACAAGGATCAAACTGCTTTGAGGACTTTGGGTTAATCCATCAGTTTGGTTTGTGAGCAAAGCAATCGCCTCATTTGTGCTTTCTATAGCTGCTATCAATATATTATCAACATCTCCACCATTAATCAAGATCCCTGACTTCCCATCATTTGTAATATTTGTACTATTCATCCTTGTATGTAATTCTTTGGTCTCTAAACTTGTTTCTTCAGAGATGACTGATTCAGTTGGAAGACTACTATCACTCTCGTCATTATCTTCATTTTCGTCAGATTCCTCTACACTGAGGACAGACATTGATCCCATGGCATTGAGTCCAATGGCCTGAAGGATAACATCATCAGCTCCAATCATTCCAGCACCATGTGCAACCAAGGTCTGATTCATGAGAAATTGTGGGGAAAACAAATTCTCACACTGCCATCTGCAATTATTGGAATTACAGCCTCCAGGAGTGACTACAGTCTGTTCAATTGTGTCTTGTGGCTTATAAATATCGTTTTCAACTGTATAATCAGGTAGGTAGCCACCATTGGTCTCATATGCTGCGAGGTATTTGGTTAAATCACGAATCCTCTGATAAGACTGTTCAGCCTGATATAAAGCGTTAAAAATATCGCCTTGAGTGGCGAAAGGGACACATGAATTTTGAATAGTTTCACAGACAGTAGAAGAGACATTTAGAGAGCCATCTGGATGAACTCCTTGAGCAGCGTACGTAGCATCACAAGCAAGACACCACATGGCTGCCTGTATTTCGACAAGGGCTGAGAAACATGTGACTCTTGCGCGCTGATAATTTCTCAGGGCTGAATTAAATGCACCATCAATTCGAAGAAGTTCACTTGAATAGATTTGAAACAGGTAGAGCTGGTTTTGTAATGGATAGCCAACTTGAGGGTGAGAACGAACAATATCAGCCACTTGAGAGCTGTATTGTTGAAGCATGAGGTTGGCAGCCTGATATTGTTTGGTAAATTCTGTGTTGAGTTCATCCATATATGTATCTCTTTTACCAGCTATGGATTGGATATTTGCTATTAAATTATTAACTTTAGCCTGAAATCCTGCTACAGTTGTATTCGAACAGCAAGCTAGCCCATTTTGAAGGTTCGTACAGTAAGGATATGAAGATCCTGCTTGAGGAGCTGTCAATTTTGGCAAATTAAAAACTTGAAGCAGAGGATTATTGCAATCCTGAGCAAAGGAACTGTTCCACAGAATAATGATTATTGCGAGACTGAGAGTTAAAAGCATAAGTTAGAACTCTTAAAGGAAGCCTTTAGACTCAATTAGATGAATTGTTTTGGATTATTGGGGCTTTGAAGGCAGATATTTGGAGATAAAAGGCTAAATAGGAGTGAGATGCAAGAATTGGCACAATTTGAACTAAGTTGCCGTTAATAATTTAAATTATAAAAACAAGTAAAGACTTTTGATTCGCTTTAACAAAGTCAATCAAATAAAATTATCTCTCTCTCTAACTGAGCCTTTTTAATCGAAAACTAGAATTTTCTTTCCTTAAATTATTCCTTGAAACTCAAAGATGAATTATTTAGGTACGAAATGTTTTCTTTTGAGACCAGCCTTAACACTATCAAAGGAAATGATCCTCATCAGAGGCAAAGAATAGGTTGAGGGCCCTTTTGAAAAGTCTAACGACAAAATTTAATTCGATTTTCCTCGTCATAAACTTCTAAAGTTATTTTCAAGCAAATAATTCAGTTACTCTTCTTTATTTAGAAATTATTTCAGGATATCTGCAAGGATCCAATCAAAGTAGATGATCTTTATTCCAGATAGATAATTAGAACTGTTCACTCTATCAGGTTTGTCAAGAAAGAGGGTTCAGATGCTAAAATTGACACTTGAAACTAGGCCTAATCTGGCAAAATTACGAATTTATTCTTTTCAAAAAGAAAAATAGCCAGATGGCCCTTTTTGAAACACTTTTCATCTTGATTTGGAGAAAATATCCAGAATAATCAATCAGAATCTCATGTTATTTTTTAAATATCAAGAGAAAAAATAGCTCATCTCATTCGAAAATAATGAGTTCTTTAATCTCCAAGATCATAGAAATTTCTCAGAAAATGGCAACATTGTTTTCTAATTATTCACAGCTTTTCGCTTTAAAATTTCAAATTCATTATAAATGAGTTTTATGACCATTTTTAAATTCACATTTATGAAGACGTCTCTGGTATTCTTTCTTTTTAAAAATTTTCATATGAATCTAAATTTATTATTTTAAACATATGAATTAATTAATTTTCAACTCATTTGGAATTCTAAATAAATAATATTCTCATCTCAAATGAAGCTCGTTTATGAATTTTTGAATGAGATAACTTTTCTCTTATATCAAGACTTACCTCCTCTCTTGGCTTGGAAAATTTAAAAGGATAGTAGTTAGTTAGATGTTATTTTATCACCTTTACAAGATCAGAAATAACAAATTAAATTATGAACTTTTTATAACAATCATGCAATAATGTATAAGGTTATTATTATACGAAACTTACAACGAACAAACGTACAATCAATCGTCCTCTTCTTATTTCTATTCAATCTTTTAGAAGAGAATTGCTGAGAAAATGGGCAAAATAACCAAAAGAGCGCCGATAATGGTGGTTCTGAATCCATCCAGATGATCGTTAATATCGGCATCAGAGGCGTCACTTCCGTCCAAATTAGTGACAGCAGCTGGGTCAGCAACAATAGCGACAGTGATTTGAGAGTTAGTCAAATCAGGATTCCATGTTCCAGTGGATTGCTGGAGACGCCTGGTGCCTGATGGGGTTTGCACAGTAACTCCAATATCAGGTAAAACAAAATCACCGCCTCCAATAATTCCTGCTCCGTTGGCAGCAACAGTTTGGTTCAACTCAAAGGAGCCTGAGAATAAAGCGCCGCATTGCCAAGTACAACTATCTTCTGAACAGTTTGCGGGGAAAGTATTGGTTCTCTCAGTCGCATTTGTGGAGTTAAAGACATCTCCGCTGAGGGTAGCGTTGGGGAAGACATCATTATCATGATAGAATTTAACCCAATCAGTCATACCAACAAGTCTATTATAGGTTTGTTGAGCTTGGTAGAGAGGATTGAACTTGTCCATAGCAGCGCTGAAAGGAGCACAGGCTTCTTGGATCGTATTGCAGACAGCAGCAGCGGCAGTGACAGTTCCGTTGGCAGCAACTCCTTGGCTTTCCCAAGTAGGGTCGCAAGCAAGACACAAAATCTCAGCTTGGAACTGAAGGAGAGTTGTCAAGCAAGTCACTCTCTTGTTTTGCATGTCAACAAAGTCACTCTTGTAGTTGTCAGAATCATCAATATCATTAAGTTCACTGCTGAGTTGTTTGAAAGATTCGTATTGAGTCTTAATGGGGTCGCCCACAGCGGCATTAGCATCTTGGATGTCATTAATATCACCATCGTAGTCAGTCAAGTCAGAAACTTGGTCTCTATAGCGGTCGGTGTAGTTTGAATTGAGTTGAGCAATATAGATGTCTCTTGAACCAGCTAATTTTTGAAGGCTTGAAGTCATGCTATCAATGAGGCCTTGGAAGGTAAGAAGGGTATTGGCGGAGCAGCAGCTTTGGTTTTCTTGAAGGTTACGGCAAACACTACTGTTAGAAACAGAGATTGGGCTGTTAAGGCCTTCCAAGTTAAAGACTTGGAGTAAAGGGTTGTCGCAGTTTTGGGCAGAGGCTAAAGCCAACAAGACGAGAGCAATGGCAAAGGTAAGTTTCATCGAATAAAGATTGTTAGAGAATAGAAGATTTTGTTTGAATTATAATTATGGAGTGTCCCACAGAATTTATAGTGTAAACTAAATTCTAGATTTTCTCGTTTTTAAACATTCAATGGAGGATATCAAAGTTTAATTATGTCCACTCTATTTTTGTATTTTGCAAAACTTCAAATCTCTCATGAAAAATTTTTTCGAAAAGCAAACAATAGAACAACAAAATCAAAAGATACAACAATTAATTTTAGCCTTATTTCTATGGAGATTCGATTAATTTCGTACTCCCTCATCACCAAAACCTCAAAACCCTAATATTTTGCTCTATTGGTTTTCTTTTTTCGAAAATCGATCTTTCCATCCCAACGTTCGTTATTGTCTCACTCGTCCTTCTTCCTCCAGTTTATTCATCCCTTAAAATAATATGGAGATCTCCCTTTATCGATACTCCTTCTAAATTTATTATATCCCATAATCTCTCATTCCTCTCTGGCTCGGAATCCTTTAAAAATTCAATAGATCACTTTTTGAATCTCAAGAGGCCTAATTCCTCAAGAAACGCTTTCTTAAATTTTTTCGACTCTCCAAAAATCCCATTAACATCGTTCCCTTGATCTCTGTTGCTCTTCCTTCGTATGGTTTAGCTCGAATCTCATCAATTCTCAATCGATTTGAATCTTACTCTGTCATCATGATGAAATTCTGCCTGATCCTCATCAGACAAGGGGAGTTTACACCTTCATACAAGATATTATTATTTTCTTCCTCTTGGCTTTCATACACTTGTTTCTTTTTCTCACTAAATCCAAAACACCTTCTTCTTCGATCAAGACATACACCGTGCTTTCAAGTATTAAGCAATTTTTGAGCTTGACTTGCAAATGAGCTTAGAATATCATAGCTTTAGAGGTGTCAAAAACACCTTGTAACAAATCTAAAAAACCTAAAATGGCTTCGGATAAAAATTAAGTGGTTTTTGGAAAATTCAGAATTTTGAAATTACCAATACCACCCACTTTGACTAAATTATATTCGAATTTTTCCAAATTGTCCAAATGATTAATTTTCGATTTTTTGCCATAATCTATCTGGGAGAGCAAATGATAAAAATATTACTTTCACCCCCTCTTATATCTCAGATTTTCTTTCATAGAATATTCCTTTTATTCAAATTTGTAATCCCTTCTTCGTACCTGCTCTCTCAAGGCTCTCAAGATAAGCATCTTTTTGTGATGAAAAGGTCCGTTTTATCCTTTTTCACTCGAAAATTATTAGAAGAAATCTTCTTTCGGCCGTTTTGGTGTCCCAATCGAAAAGATATCGTCAAAATTTGAAGCAGTTCTTTCCTTTGAGTTTGAGCATAAAACTCAGTTTATAACCAAGTAAGAAGGATCTTCTTGGATTTATTCAAGATTAATCCTGGTTGTTTTAATTATATTTCAGGAGAATAAACATCCTCAAAACTGATGTAGGATTTGAAGCTGGAAAGCTGCCTTCTAAATTGGTTCTCTTGACCTTTCCGTTTTCCACTAAAAACAACTCAAGGTCATTATCGAATTTTTTAGAGTATAAAAATTCATTTTTTCAGCGTTTAATTCAGCTTTTCAAGTTTTTTTCATCTGAAGAGACTCTCAGACTTAAATTAAGCTTCTTTTCCAACTTGGCTTAAAGCCACGAACCCAAAACAATCCGCATTTCCTCTCTCTGATATAAGAGCATAGAAAAGGATGGATTTTTCTCGTGTCTAAATTCATTTCTCTCGAGTTTTCCTTACAAAATTGGCTCTGATTCCAAAAAGGTGAACTTTACCAAGGCCTCTTTCTCTGAAGACAACTTCCTTCCAAGCAAATTATTTAAAAGAGCGTCAATTGAGCAAAAAATGGAATCACTTCTTCTGTCGAAACTGAATTTACTTGAAAGTCGAATTAAAAAATTTGGCCTCTCCTAATTTCTTAGAATTAATTTGCCTTTCTAGTTAGATTTTATTCAAATCAAATTCACTCTCCTTCTGTTTAGTAAACGTTTGAATCTTCTCGCTCTTAAAACAACTCAATAATTAGCCTCTCTCAAACAATTTTTTCAATTTTGAAAGTTTTTAGAGCGGAAGGAAAATGCTATCATTGGTGATTGAAAAGTTTTGAGAAAAAAATCAACTTGATTTTAGAATTTTTCTGAAAATCAAGTTAGTTTCGTCTAGTTTAGGCCTGAAATATCTCAAAGATCTACTCTTCGATCAAAGAGCCTCATTCCGAATCCCATTTCAGAAATATCTTCTTTATTGCCTTTAGGAGAGAATTAAAGGGATTGTGAATTGGATTTAGATTCTCCCTTAATAGAAAAACCTGAAAATTATCTTCCAGAGGATCTCGAACCGGCTTTGAAATAGCAAAAAATAGGGTCTGTGTAAGAGCCTTTCAGTTTTGCAAACTTGTTTTGTCATTTAGATATTACAAGAATACCATCACCGGTGCAGTCTAGAATTTTTCGCTCTTTTCACAAATACAACTCTACAACATCCATTCTCCTCAATCTCTTCTGAAGGTGAATAATTAATTAAGTTTATCGAACACGATTTAACTTAACTCCTCAAAAATAGATTTTATCCAGAAATGTCCCAGACAACAACTCAAGATTCTACAATTCAACTCTTGATGCCTTCAGCAGCTGAAAATCATCAAGATAGCTTCAAAAATATTCTCTTTAGCTTTACGTGTGGCTGCTTTGCAGGAGTAGGCAATACTTTGAGCAGCCATCCTCTTGATACCATTAAAGTCAGAATGCAGTTACTCAATAAAAATCTCATCGATACGATCAGGCACACTATTTCCAAAGAAGGAGCCATCTCTCTTTATAAAGGAGTCGGATCTCCTCTCTTTAATGTCCCAATCATCTACGCTATTTCTTTTGGATCTTATGAAATTGGAAAATGGTTCCAAGGAATTAAACAAGGAGATGATGCCCGTTTTGGTCACTCTGTAAAAGCTGGAGCCTTTGCTGGGCTGTGCATCTCAGCAGTCATGACACCGATGGAACTCATTAAATGCCGCTTACAAATGCAGGATCTTGGCACAAGAGCCAAGACTTTCACGACTTTGGGCATGGTCAAGCATGTTCTTTCTCAATATGGACTGAAAGGGATGTACAAAGGTCATCTTATCACCATAACAAGAGAAGTACCTGCAGGAGCTATTTATTTTGGAACCTTTGATTTAGTGCATAGAAAACTAATAGAAAGATTTGGAGAAAATCCATTCCTTCCTCTTCTTGGAGGTAGTATTGCAGGCTTATTAAGCTATATGTCAGCTTATCCACAAGATGTAATCAAGACAAGGCTGCAGCTTGATAGTGGAGAAGTGAGAAAGTACCCCAACAATAAATTTATCAAAGATGGAGGAATCATAAATTGTGTGAAGGACATTTGGAAAACCAATGGAATCAGAGGGTTCGCAAGAGGATTTAGTGCTTGTGGTACAAAGGCCATGGTCGCAGAAGCAACCACCTTCTTTATTTATGAAAACACAAAAAAATTAACAACACACTAATCTGAACACATTATTGATTGAGAATAGAGAATTTTTATGGAGAGAGAGGGACATTTGGAATTCAGAAAAAATGGATAAAACCTATCATTGTGTGTATGCAAAAATAAATAAGGAGTCAAGTCCTGAATAATTTTTGTTTTCTAAATATTTACAATATTTGCTTACTTGGAGGTGATTTGTGTGGGGAAAAATTCGCGTGAATCTGAATTGCAGATTCCAGTGAAGATTTCTTCCTCCTCCTCTTTTTTTTCATCATGTGAAAATTAAAAAAACTTTTGTTTCACCGACAATTTTTCTCTTTTCAGTAAATCTCTTCTGAGTTCGACCCCGAGAAAATCTCAAAATTTTTTCCAGATCTCAAAAGTTGAAAATTCGTTATATCAAAGATGAGAAAAATTCAGAAGAAAAGAAAATCCTTCTTCTCTTTGCTGAAATATTTTATAAAAAATTCTCAATGATTAATTGATCCCATCTGGGCGGAAACATTGGTTTTGTACCTTTTCGAAAACATATTTTCAAAAGGAAACAGATCTGAATTTTTAGAGGACCTTTTGAGTCAAGTAATATTTTTTGATATTTCACTCATGCTACTCAACATGGGCGAAACATTTCTCACCTGAACTCATATTTAGGAGTCGCAAAATAGTTGTCAGAAACGGAATGATAGAGACTAAAACATTATCTCCGAATTTTATAGATGAAAACGCACAAAAATAAACAAAGGAATCATCGATTTCCCCAGAAATCAATGAAACAAGAAGATAGTTCTCGTTGATCTCCTCTCTGAAAAATATCATTCAACACCATTGAAAGTGAAGCAATTCCTAAATCTCATTCAAAGTCTTTCGTTTTCTGGAATTGGGTTCATGACGGAAAGATAATCTTTTTGATTTTCGGAAAAGATGTTGAATCATAGCAAGACTTCTACTTCTTTACCCCATGCAACTCAATTTTAATTCTCCATAACTCGTCAATCTCAATTTCACGATGTGACTATTAATAAATTCTGTTCTGAGAAATAATAATTAATTTATTAATTTGAAATTTCACTCAGTGATTTCTCTATGAAACAAAAAAACCTTAATAACTCAGGTAAACTCTAATCAAATGCAAACTTTGTTCATTTCTGATTATAGCGATACTCCCACAGAGTAAAAAGATAGAAAAAGCTCTGAACCAAACCAATACTAATAAAGATCTCAATCAAACTCTTAAATCGTATACTACTTACGCAAATCACCAAAAAGACCAAATCACTAAAGCTTTCAAAAACATCCTTATCAACCTTGAAGAATTGAGAACTGATATTTCTGATGAATCCTTCTTAAACAGCCTTGATTCTATTGAAACTGAAACAGTCAACGAGGCTTTAAAAAAAATTTTACCTGACTTTGTAAATATTACTCTTTGCTTAACCTCTGATTTCCTCAAGGTTCCCAATTTTGAAGATAAAGTCATTGTCTTGAGAACGTGGAGGAGAAAGATCAAGGATTGGTTTAAATCCCTGGAAAAACCAGAAACTCGTAATATCCCAATAATAGTAGTCGTGTAAAACCCTTTTAAAGGAGGAGCACCGTTGGTTCCCGCAGATAGATTGGAGGAATTCAAGTTTTACCTGACCCTTGTCTTGAAGAAACTAAAACACAGAAGTTTCAAACCTTTGCAACCCATGATATACTCAATATTTGAGGAAATGAGGTTAAATGCCAAAGATAAAACCTGTTCTAAAGATTGGTGGTATGAGTTTTTAAATCGACATTCAGATATTGCCAAGTTGTGGAATCAACTCCCTCTCAAAAATAATCGCAAAGCAGACCCAAAAGAGGACGAAGAAGATCATCAAAGTTCATATAATCAAAGTATCTTAACAGCAGATACAGATGATATATCAGTATTTATGGAAAATGTCACAAAGGATTTTGCAGACTTGGCCACAAATTGTGGAGCTGCAAAGAATGTGAATACAAATGTGATTATTCCCACCATTCCTGAAGACAACCAAAATGATTTTATAGGGAATATGAGTGAGATTCATAACAATAGTTTGCTTTCAGCTGGAAATGATGGAGAGTTTCTTGAATATTTTGATGCTGGAAATGGCTTTGTATTTCTTCCTGACATTACTGTTGATCTTGTTCGTGAACTTTATCAAGAATAAGATTTTCCTACTTCTAAATCAAAATAATTGATTGGTATCTTCATTATTAAGCGACTAATGTATTCTTCTTTTATGACTGACTCTATATAATTTTTCTTTCTCAAAAATTTTCAAGAAAAGAGGGAAAATTTAAACAAAAGCGATCTCCCTCAGTTCAATGGATTTGTATTAGATTAAGAAAATACACTTTCTAATTATTAACCCTTAGGGAATTTTTCACGACTGTAATATTATTCATTTTTTTTAAGAAATATACTGTTTATATCAGATATTCAAAAAGTCGACTCTTTTCAATTAAAATTTTATTGTTTTTCTCAATGAAAAGCTTCTTATGAACTTTGTTCCTCAAATCCTCAATGGATTGACTTGCATATACCTATTTTCTCTTTAAAGATGGTAATCAAAGAAATCAATTTAATCCCTGATGACTTCATGATTTAATCTTTCTCAAGTTCAACATTATTCATTCTTGAGACTTATAAATTCATAATTCTATTTCGTAAAAATGTAGAAGGTTGCTATTAGTTACTGAAATTGAAATAAAAGGATTACTTTCAACTGTTTACAGGAAGTTTCGAGTTCCTCTCCATCTAAAACACAAATTGATATTAATTTGTTTTCTCATTCGAATTAATTTGACCATTTCTTTCAAAATTTGCGAAAAGGTTATCGTAAATCAATCAAAATGCAAGTCTAAGAGTTCTCTCCTTCATAGAGAGTTCATGGTCATTTACTTCTTAAATATTTCTCAAAGCTTGAAAGCTATTATCACAAAGCCATCTAGCGAAGTAAAATGGTTTGTAATCCAAATAATTTGAGTCGGTATGCTGGGAGACTATTCGATAAGACAGATTTAGGCATGCTCAACAGTGAAGAAAAACAACAAAAGGATATGTTTGAAAAGGAAAAATCTTTGCATTTTAATTAAAAACTCCTCCAGAAATTCACAAAGAAAACTCTAAACTCGGGCCCAGGCCAGAAAACTTTTTTGGTAAATAAACCCTATTCGTTCTCAAATTCTCATTTGAAAAGAATTTTTTCTAAATGAAAAGAGATTGTACAGTTTTTCCTCAGAGATTTGAATTCAAAAACCAATTTTTACGCGCGACGCAAAAAATTGACCAGGGTATTTTTCTTCATTTACTCTCCATAAGAATCGAAAATATCAAAGAAAAAAGAAGTGTATCTTCTTCAGTCTCCTCTGAAACCAAGGATAGAACTCCCGAGCTCCTCTCATGATTTACTTTTAAGGGGAAAGTTGGGAGACAGAAATAAAATTCAAACTCATCTCTTCCTATTTTCAATTTAACTCAATAGACAAAGGCGAGAAAATTAAAAAATAGCTCCGTATGATACGGTTGAAAAGCAAAACAGAGAGGGTTCTCCCAATTCATGTGAGGAAACCCTTGAGTTTTTAGTCTTCCCTAAAAATCCATCAGCCAGAAAAATCTAAATTGTTTAAACTTTTTATTTACACGTGGGGTTTTAAGTTGCGGAATCTAGGATGTTTCTTGAAAATGCCTTTTAAGATAGGAAAAAGCTATAAAACTTTTATTATCTTGTCTATTCTTTCGAATTTTTGTGCTTTTCTCTCAACTTGATAGAGAAATTACTTCGGGGAAGCGTCTGTTTCTTTCAATTCTTCAATTCAAAACCATAAAACTATTTTTTTCCCTATCAGAGGCCTTCAATGTGAGCAGAAGGTTCAGACCGCTAGACTCTTGATGAGAATAGATTCTTTCAGAAGACAGGTATTGTGAGTAGTATGCCTTTCATTTCAATTAAAACTTATTTTCGTGAGAACAAGGATTTACACCTTCTCCTTTGCCTCAGAGAGGTCTTTTATAAAAAAAAAGAGCTTCCTCTTATCCTTTAATTAACATGATTTCCTTCCTACTGATACCCTCCCAATTTTACTTCTCTTTTGATCAAGACACTTCACGCAAACCTAGTTTTCTGTTGTCAGCATCAAAATTACTCTCGTATGTCGACAAAGAACAAATTCATTCTAACTCATATATTCCTTAAGAAATTCTATCGAAATACCCAGTAAATTCCGTGAATCATGGGGGTTAAGCCTCATTTCATCACATTCACAAGCAATCCTTTTCAAGAATGCCTATCAGCTCCGAGAATCTTCAAACACCTCTTTTAGTCACTTGTTTATTTTATTTAAAAAGGTTTTCGTAGTCAGTTCAAATTAATAAATTCATTCAAGCAAAGTTCATCGTCTTTAAATTCGTTTTTCCTTTCGGTCATTCATCAACAAAGAGTTTCAAAGTTGAATCTCACATCTCTAGAAGCTATATAACACAATGATATCTCAGTTTAACAGAGTTTTCTTGAATAAAGGTCACTTTCTGAGAAAAGACTTTTGGTTGATTCAAAATCAAGTTTATTCTCAGGTAAACAAATAATTAAAGTAAAATTCTTAGAATGCTTTCTTATTGGTGCAAATTTGATGATTCAGATTCGCTAGAGTTAATTTTATTTCGTCAATAACTTTGTGAAGGGAGAGACTCGACTTTTCTCTACTCAGAGTAATTTTTCATAATCTTAACAATCTCAAGACCAAAAAAATAAAAATAGGCTTCTCAGACACCTTGTAAAACAGGAAAGATCCAAAAAATCGGTCTCCTTATCCCGATAATTCGAAATTAATCAGAATTCTGTGTTTGAATTCCAAGAGAAATAAAAACCCTACTCAGTCTCATATAATTATTTATTTAAATTTTGATTTAATCGCAAACCTATGAGAATTCAAAGTACATTTTTACTTCTTTTTCTTTTCTTATTCTCTTTATAGTTTCATCGCAAAGCAAAGGGATCACAAAGAGAGGCCAGAAGAACAATGAAAAAACCCAGAACAAAGACAAAAAGTATCAAACTTTTCCAAAGGAAAAAAAGCGCGTCTTCATCGATACTTTCAGACAAGAACTGGCACGAAAGTTAACAAACCAAGACTCTATCTCTCAGATCTCGGGAGATTATGATGACTCCAATGAGGAATTGGAAGAGATCAATAGTTCTTTAATAGTGGCTCTCAAAAAACATGTCAGCTCTCCTTCCCTTTTCCCCATTTCTAAATTCAATTTAGACAAACATCAAAGATTTCACCATTGAAACCTTACGGGCATGGAGAAGAAAAGTCAAAAGCTGGGAATCATCTCTTGATAAGGTCGAAACAAGTTGTTGATTCGCTTAATATGTGGCTAATCATCAAATAGGGGGAGGGGTGCTAGCATCATTTACAGAAGAAGAAAAAGAAAGCTTCAATCAACAGCTTCAAGAAGCCATTAAAAACCATGGCAAGCGTTCTTATGATGAAGGATTTCGAAAAGAAATCCGTTCAATTTTGCAGAGATTTGGCAAAAAAGTCCGCCAAAACAGCTGCTCAAAACATTGGTTTTACGATTACCTCAAAAAGAACAACAAAGTGAGGAAAACTTGGGAAACCATTGTTGGTCAACCTCTTCCTGATGAAGAGGATTCCATGAGTCAAACTACTGATACAACGACTGATGGAAGCCATGACCAAATTGAGGAGGAGGAGGAGGAAGAAGAAGAACTTTCAGTCTTGCCTTTGACAACGATTACTTATGAGAAGATCAAAATTCAAGTTAAAATGGAAGAAGAAGACGAAAAACAAAGTCTTTCTACTGCTCCAAGCGAATGTGAGCACCTTGTTGACTTTCAGTACAAACAATCTTGGTTGACTGAGGAATGCCAAGATTGGAATTTCCAAAAAGATTTTACTCCAGCAGATATTTATCAATGTGAGTTCCATCTTCCTCAATCTAAAATCAATTAATCTTTATATTATGGGACCAAATTGTCTTTTAAATATGAGGAATGGGAGGAAGGAGGGAAATTACGTATTACTATTTATCCTAGAGTTTTTAATTGTTAACTTTATAACAACTTATATGACAATATATCAAACGAATTAATCACATTTTCAACAAATTCTTTTCAAAAAATCTCAGAAACCCCTGTTTTAGAGCATACGAAAGCTCTGATTTCTCCATTGGTAGCATCAAAAGAGGGCTGACCTTGATCAAGTCATCATTCAGGGTTTTTGCTTTGGAACAAAACGACATTAAGCACTTTGATCAGAAATGATTCCAAAAATTTGATTTTGAATTTGATCCCAAAAGTTTTTTCTGCAAATAATTTCGACCTCTAAACCTCAGTCACCTCACCCCAAATCTTACGAAATGAAGCTTCTCTCCAAGAGACAGGAGTCTATTCTTGAGACTGATCGGGTTTTGTTTTGAACAAAATCTCTAAACAGAATTAATTAAAATCCAACAAGAGGCGCTCCTTTAATTTTGAAAAAAACCAAATTAATTCTTCAAACCTCTTTCCCCAAAAATTTCCAAATCGATTTTGCAAACTTGGAAGCTTTTAATTTCCGCTCTTTTCCATAATTAATCAAATTAAATTGAAAGTCGATTCAACGACTCTTTGATATCCAGAGACAGCCTCTTCGTGACTCTTCAGTCGATGAGAAGACTGCTATTGTAATCAAGAAACTGATCCATCATGTTTTCTCTGTAAGCTTTTTTGGAGACTCAAAATTCCATATCTCTCCAAATTTACGACAATTAATCTTCATGCATTCGTGCGACAAATCCCAATTGAAACTTCACACTTTGGAGAGAATCATTTCTCATATCTCAAACCGCGTTTTCTGTCCCTGAACCCCTCTTGTTTTAGTCACAACCGAGATCTCAGAAAGTTTATGAGCTCAGTTTTCTGCTCAAGTCTTGTTATTTTACAATTATAAATCTCCAAGGAGAAAAACTGTTTCTATTAATTTTATTTTTCGATCTTACAAAGTTCAACTCAATAAAGCAACAATATGAAAAAAGACTTCCTTTTAATGGAAAAGTAATTTCACTTGCAAAGGGATGTTTTGTTCCCAGAACCTGTTGGGAAAGGCTTCAAACACCTTAGGAAGTATTCTCAATAAATCTGAATCATTTTGAAAGAGTTTCTCAATATGAAAGAAAAAAAATATATATCTCCTGATTGGGCAAAAAATAAGGAATAACTTATCAGAACGAAATCTAACCAATCTATTCGTTCTTTTAATTCAGAATAAATGAATTCATTGGGATAAAATGCCCCGTCAATAGTCATTCTTCTTTCAGAACCAAAAGATTGACGAATCAATTCGATAAAATTGAATTTTCTCGTATTTCCTCTCGATTCACAAAGCTTTCTTTTTCAAGAGAAATCATAAAGAAGCCTAAAAACTCAAATATCAAGTTCTCTCTCTTTTTACTTTAAACTTATAAAATTCAAGGATATCAAGCATTTCTGGGACTTGAGAGCAAATTTTCCTCTCTTTCTCATGAAGACTGATTTCCTCTCGATCTCTCCAACAAAATGTGAATTTCGTCACGAAAATTTATTCTTAGTAATTAATTTTCAAGCCTATCAAAGAAATGAGTCAGTTGAGAATATTTCATAATATTATTCTTGAGCTTAACCATACAGGAAAATTTGCTGAAAATATCTCACTCCATGAGATTAATTTTTAAAAAAAGAAAGTTGAAGTTTTTCGAAAAAAAACATACCCCCATAACTACGGATCCAGTTAAAAATCAATCATCAATCCGGAAATTGACAAGAAAAAGATTTCAAGAAATTATGGATTGGATGAGTTTATTTAATTAACCCTTCAGTGCAAGCATTTTTTGGCCCATAAAAAAAAAGCTTTTTCGGTTCAGCAACACTTCAATTTTCACCCAAAAAGCTTTTTGGATTTTTTCATCACAGGAATCAAGGTTAGCGTTGAGTATGATGGTTCAATTGATTCGATGCATCTCATATATAAAAAACCCTTATTTTCCAAAGATTGCTAAAATTCGCGGCCGCGGCCCATCTCAAATGAGAGAGGCTGCAGGGAAAGGGTTAAATGAGCTCAAGTTTCTACTTTCTTCTCTTTTTTTGCTCTTTAGAAACCAAAGAGCCATCGTTTCGGATATTAACAAACACTCTGGTTTGGTCTTCCGAAAATTAAATTTTGAAAAGTTATCACATCATTCCTCTCTCTATCTTTGTCTAAACTCTCTGAGAAACAAATATTCTGAAATTTTGAGATTAAAGTGTTGATTTATACTTTTCAAAATACAAACAAAGTCTTTCGAGTTGTACTTATGCAGCATAGAAATTAGCGCCTGCATAAAATTTTGAAAGGTACTCTTCGATAAATAAAGCATTCTCAATGAAATCCCGGTTAATTTCCAATTCTGCATCTTTTTGAGATCACTTGACCTTCTTTTATTGAAAAATCAGTCCAAAAATAATTAATTATTTTTGTTTAACTAAAAGTTTTAAAATAGATAAGATTTTAATTTCAAGTCTCAGAAGGTCAAATTTCGAAATCTGGCTCTACCTCTCTTTTTTCTCGATTATTATGATCTTCTCAACTTCTTAAGCAGAGGCTCATGTGTACCGGAACCTACACGCCAAGATTTTCTTTTGATTAGACGTCAGTTTTCCCTCAAAAAACAGTTTCATTGGGAGATAAAATAAATTTATTTTCTAGAGAAGACAAAAAGTATTTTGACCTTTCCTAATCTTTTATTTTGAAAAGAAAATTTCAAAAAAAGACAATTATCGATATTATAAATCAAGACATCTTGAACTGAGTGAAAGGCCAATTTATCGGAATCTTGATCCTCTTATCTTGCGCAATTATAATTATATAGTTATTTTTAAAAAGACCAATTTAATTCTTTCTAAAAAACCAAAAAGTAGTCCCAAAATATGAGTAAACTTTGCTCAACTTCCAAAAAGATCCAAAAGATTGAAAAATCGTCGACTTCTAGCAAAAAGAGAAACTCAGATCAGCTTCTCTACCTCTCATTTCCCCAGGAGACCAAGGCGACCATCATTTCTGAAATTATACAAAAAGGCATTCAAAAGGGGCTAATTCTGAAGAAAGAGAAAACAGGCAATACAAAATCTCATCTGCTTGATAAGCTGGACATTCATGGGTTTAATGAAATAATCAGAGAAGTTCTTCCTTTCTACGTAAAGCCGTTTTTTCGTTTTTTATAAACCTTTTCAGGTTAAAAACCAGCATTTTGACAAGCCATTAGTTGAAAACCTTAGAAGATGGAGAAGGAAGATCAGAGACTGGTCAAGAAGCTTTGGAAAAGTGGATAAGAGTAATAATATTCAGATAAAACACATTCAGAACTAATGTTCTAGGAGGCGATCCTCTAATCACTGATGAAGAGTCCGAGATATTTGTTGAAAGGTTGAAAAAACTTATTCCAACTTTAGAATCAAGAAGCATAAAAAATCTGCGGCCCAAAGCAATAAAAATCATTCACGACATCACCGCACACAGAGGAAAGAAACTGGAGTCTAATACTTTTTCAAAAAACTTTTGGTATAGAGTCCTCAGAAAATATTCTGAACTTAGAGAACTCTGGGAAAAGCTTCCCAATCTCGCTAAAAAACCAAAACAAGGTGTGGATGAAAATCACCTGTTTTGGGGTAGCTATAACTCTCAACTTTTATATCCTCCCTTTTTCGGAATTGAACAGAATTTCACAATCAGAATAAACTACGAAAACTCTGAACAAGATCTCTGGAGTTCAGATCAAGATTCAGAAGAATCTGAAGAGGAACACATACAGACAAAAACAGAAGAAGACGCAGGAATTAAAATTGAGCCAAATATGGATTGTAAAATCGAGCCTCCTCAAAGCATTCTTCGAACTCCTCCTTTTCAATCATCAGGTCAAACTTTCATATCTTCATCACTAATCACAAAAAAAGAAGAAACTGATGGCGAATACTTCTAACTAAAGTGTCAACTTCTGAATCAAAATTTTAGCCATAAATCTAACTAATTGTTATAAAATATGAGCTTTTTGTTGTAAAATTTCATATTGAAAATGGTGCGAATATGTCATCTCTGGATAGAATAACAATGGAGTTCCTCGCTGAGTGTATGTATTTTGATTTCTATTCTCATATCCTTGAAAGTATCATTATTACACTGGTGCTTTAAAATCCTCAAGGCTACCTTTCTTTAAATTTTATAAAAAGTCCAAACTTTATAAGCCAAAGAATTTCAATTTTGATTGCGCACAATTCTCTCTCAGCACGATTTTTTTTTTTCTTCCCTTCGATTTCTTAATTCTCCCTTCGTGCTCACTCGTCGAAATTGGCCTGATTCAAGATGTTTTTTAAACAGAAAGAGATAATATTGGCCTTATTATGTTTGAGTTCCTCGAATTCTCTCAATTTCATAAATGAGTGAATCTCGAGAGAGTCTCCGAGTTTCTTTCCAATTTCATCACATCTCTATTTTAAATTCTTAATTAGCTTGAATAAATTCCACTGTATCTTTAAACATTTCAGTCTCACCTCTTCTTCTTAAAAGCACGTGTATTTTATTTATTTCCTAAAAAGTTTTTTCGATGTGTGATGAGAATATTTGATTTTTTTAAATTAAAATTTTAGAAAACCCTGAGAAACCAATGCCAAGGCTGCTGTATCTTTTAAATAAATCTGGTGAAGATCCTCCTGGACTAAATCCATCATTTGAAACATATCTGAACTCAAGTTATTCTAAATAAAAATAAATAATTTCAAGAGAAAAGGAAGTGATAAGATCCACTCATGGTCTATTATTTCGAAACTTTACAAACAGGGAATTCATTCACTTTTTTTAAAGGAATTGAGCCATTAAATGAGACCCTTAAAAACCACCCACTTTGTTAAAGGTTAGAAATTGAATTAGCGAAGGAAGTTAGAAGTTCAATTAAGAAATTTTTTTCGCAAAAAAGAAAAATCATCATTTCTTGATAAGAAAAAAATATCTTGAAAAATATTTTCTAAATTACAGGCAAGCAGTTTATTATTACATAAACCAAAAATGACAAAATCAATTTCCTTTTTGAGAAAATCTGGAAAATCAAGAAAATTCTGATAGAAGACTGAAATTTCTTCATTTCAACATCTTATCACCAAATTGCAATTTAATTTTTCTCTTCTTCTTCTCTTTCTACTCCAAGTCTCTTTTCTCTTGTCTTCTCATAATGCTCTCTTCTATTCTTCATTTTCAAACTCAATTCAAAATTTCTTTTCTCAGACAATCACAAATCTTCAGAATAAACTTGATCTTAAATCTTCCAGTCTGCTCCTATTTCAGGTATCAAATGATACATCTTCTAAAGCATTATCGTCTCCTCTCTTTGATGCTTCTGTCATTTATACTGTCCTATTTGCAACGTATAATTTTGGAAAACGCGTCCAAGGAATTCATCCAAATAATCATCGAATTAACGTCAATCAAGCTATTGTTGCTGGCGCATGTTCAGGTCTTGGTGTTTCTGGTTTTCTTGCTCCGATGGATCTTGCAAAAGGCAGATTAATGATTGATAAAAGCAGAAAAAAAACTAGTCCTCCCTCTGTCTTGCGCCGAACAAGGCGTATTTCTAACACTCATGGACTGCGAAGCATCTATCAAGGAGATGTGACAAAAGCAATCAGAGAAACTCGAAGCGGAGCAACATACTTTGGATGCTATGAATACGTCAGCAAAAAACTCAGCTCTGCTTATGGAAATC
>Ga0182738_1002963_pt1 | contig 19724 bp, 15 predicted proteins | sample eDN5th30CBELigMG_FD_128876 | JGI IMG/M metagenome (GOLD analysis project Ga0182738, IMG submission 128876) | Enriched Miracle-Growth compost microbial communities from Emeryville, California, USA - eDNA 5th pass 30_C BE-Lig MG (version 2)... ... | reverse complement strand
GGGGATAATTAATCGGGAATTTCTGATAAAGTTTGCATCACTCAAAGCTCTCCAACAAAAGTTTCACTTTAATTTCTTTGCGCATGCACTTTTCCCTCAGTAAATATTGTATTGACGAAAAGCCCATCTCTGATGATGAGATTGTGGGGAAGGTGAAAGAAAGTATTTCCAACTCATCTAATAGTCTCTGCGCTTTCTGAAAGCAAAGGTGGATTTATCTCATTGTTACGAGATGTAACATCTGCATACAGAGGTTTCTTGATAAAAAATCGAGGCGAGAGGTTGAGTGATCAATAATCAAGGTTATTTTTGACTCATTGACGCACAATTAAATTTGAATATGAGATCAAAAATTTGAGATGAGATTTCTTGCCTCGAAAATTTATAACACACTTTTATTTAGGCTGAAAAGAAAGCTTTTAAATCTGTTGGACAGCTAGTGAAGAGTTTTAAAATCACACTTTTCGGTTAGGAAAAAGGGGGACTAGTATTCTAGAAGGTTGGAGAGACTGATTTCGAAAAGTCTCCGCAGGATTACGAATCTGATTATGTTAAGACAAATCGGGGCTTTAAATCTGAGATCGATAACTTTGAAATAATCAACATAATCAAAATCGCTTCGGCTCCCCCTCAAAATTTTCAACAGTTAACCACACTGAAAACCCTAACTCCTCTGCAAATATTTGAACTATTATCACGAGAAGATGCAATTACTTAATGAATCAAAGAAAACTCTTCTTTCTGAAGAGCTCCCTTATAAAGATCTTTCATTGAAACAAAAACTTGATGCTGCCAAAGAAATCGCCACTGCTGCCCTCCCCAACATTCTGTCCTCTCTCGGAAACAACCTCAAGGACCTCATCTCCCTCTTCTTTATCGGTCATCTCAACAATCCCCTCTTGTTCGCCGCCGCAGGCTTCGGTGTCACCTGGATGAACGCTTTTGGTACCGCTGTTATTTTCGGATTTGCTGCAGGATTCGGAACTCTCGCTTCTCAAGCTTTTGGTGCCCGTAATTACTACAAGTTTGGTCTTTTGTACCAAAAGGTCGTCGCAACCATTGCTATGCTCTTTTTGCTTCTTTGCACTGTTTTATGGTTCACAAAAGCTGAGCTGATCTTATTCGGCTTCAAGGAAGATTTAGCCACTGAGATTGCATTTTTTGTGAAGTGCCTTTTCTTGGACATGGCTGTCTACTCAGTCTTTGAAACTACTCGTTTCTATCTACTGGCTCAAAACATTTTCCATATCCCAGCATATGCCCTTTTGACTTCAACCACTTTACACATTTTCTGGTGTCATATTTTCGTGAATGTAATGGGCTTTGGACTTGGTGGTATAGCCATTGCAAGAACCATCACCGATGCTACCTCTGCTACTATTTGCCTTGCATATGTGAAATTGAAGAACCCCTGTCCTGAATCCTGGTTCCCCTGGACCAAAGAATGCTTAAAGGACTTGTTTGTCTTTGCTAAGGAGATTGCCTCTCACGGATCTTCAGTCTACGTTGAATGGATTGCCTTTGAAATTACCACAATTATCTTGGGTTTCCTTGGAAATGTCGAGGTTTTGGCAGCTCACTCCGCTACATTGAATTATCTGTTTGTTAACTCAACCATCTCCCTTGGACTCACCCTTTCAACGAGTATATATGTGGGAAATGCAGCAGGAGAAGGAAATGTGGCCAAGACTCAAAAGTATGCCTACACGGGAATTATTCTGAACTTTTTGATTGTTTCTTGTTTGGACATTTTAATGCTTACCTTTAGAGGTCAAATTGCATCTTTCTATACAACTGAACCTGAGGTCAATAGTCTGATTAAGACCATGCTCCTCATTTACTTCTTTGGAATGCATGCTGATTTGTGCTGTAACACATTCGCATATATCCTCAGAACCTTGGGACAAGAGAAGTTTATCCTGAAAGGATTTATTACCTGTTATTATGGTATCGGAGTTACCCTCTCATTGATTTTCAGTGTCTTGTTGGGCTATGGATTCTATGGTGTTTGGGGAAGCTTATTAACTGGATGTGCTGTGATGTTGACGTTCAATACCATTAGATTCTTCAACTTGGATTGGACTTATGAAGTCAACAAGATTCACAATGAAATGAAGAAGAAGCCCTCTGTTTTAGAAGACTCTGGTAGAGAACTCGACATCCTCTCCATCGAATAAGGGTATGGAAATGATTCATTTTGTTTAAAAATGTTATGAATTCTTCTATAAAGAAAAAATGTTATTGCTGATAATGATGTTCCTATTGTATCTCATCTCTAATTTCAAACAAAATACTTAAAAATGATTTCACATGGGGAAAAATGATTGAGGTCTACGAGAGAATATAATGACGGGAGTTATAATTCGTGTAAGACTGCTAATTGAGCGAATCTTAAAAATATGGCCCTTTCTGAGAACAGGGTGGTTTTCAATCCTTTTGGATTGAAAATCCTTTGGCAATTTTTTTTTTTAATTTGGACAAAAAATGATTTTTGGATTTTTGGGGTCTTTCACAGAACTGAAAAACTGTTCTTGAGAACGAAACTTGAAAAATTTTGAAAAAATCTTTGAATCTAGTTTCTCAAAAAAAATTATCAAATTTTCCCTTCATTCATTCAAACATTCAAAAAATATTTCATTAAGAAACTGTGTCAATTTACTATTTTCTCTGCCTCAGAAAAATATTTTTCAATTTTTCTATTTTTCAAGAACCCAACTAGATGAGACCATAATAACTCAAAACTAACCCGCATTTCGATTAAATTTAATAATATTTTTCTTGCCAAGGAAAGTCCAAGCTACTTTCGGAACAAATTTTATATTTAATTTCCTTTCAATATAACCCTAAAAATGCAATCTCCTCTCCTTACTAGCCCAAAGCAACTCCAATCACCCAAGAAGGCCTCCAATGGAACCCAACTCTCCTTCTGGCCTCGCCAAACAACTGGCCAAATGAGCTTTGTTAGCGTCAGCCCAAAACTTTCTGGTCTTGGTGGAAGTAATAATGAATAATCAGGAGTTATCTCAGCTGTAATCTTCTTAGTGTGCACTTCTCTTGCAGTTAAGAAGGAAATCGTCAAACCTAAAGCTCCTAAAGCCAACGTTTTTGCTCCTATCAAGTTTGTTACTGAGGGAGAGTTCAGAGATATAATACTATTTTTTAGGAATACCAGTGATACTCTGTTCAAAAAGTATTACGACAGAGGAGATTTACCAATTGCTGTTAACTCCAGTGGAGCGCATAGAAAGGTGAGAGCTTTGAGATTTGAATTAGAAAAAAACTTTTTTGTTGATTAGATCCAATGGAAGCTCGAACCTCAATTGCTTGATTTCCATTTGTATCTTCCTATTTTCTTTGAAGGATTGAGAGAAACTCAAGAACCTTACAAATTCCTCTCTCTCAAAGGTAATCCTAGAGAGTGGCATTTTGAGTAAAAATCTAATACATAGGATGTGAAGAGCTTCTTGAAATTGGAGGAACCAAAATCTTGCCTGTCCTTCCTCAACTTATTATTCCAATCAAAAGTAAATTATTTTTTTGAGGATTATGAACCCATAATTTGTATAAAAGAGGCATTGGGAACTAAGAATAAGGAAGTTATTTGCAATGTGCTCAAGATGCTTCAAAACCTTATAAAATCAAATGACATGATTGGAGAAGCTATGGTCCCATATTACAGACAAATTCTTCCTATTTTCAATCTCTTCTCTCAAAAACATTGTAAGGTTTTGATTTTGCATTTCAATTAATCCTCTCGATGAAGTGAATCTTGGAGATAAGATTGATTATTCACAAAGAAAAAAAGAGAATTTGGGAGAGTTGATTCAAGAAACTTTGGAATTATTTGAAAGACATGGAGGTGAAGATGCCTACATTAATATCAAATACATGATTCCTACATATGAAAGTTGCATGTTTTAATTCATCCAATCTAAATTGCATATCAGATAAAAGAAAAGTTCTCTTTCAAGAAGAGAGCTAACTGAGAGTTAAATTTGATATTTTCAAGTGTTTGAATAAAACAATAATAATATGAAGTTTATACTTGTTATTTATTTACTCATGAGTTCATAATGAATGAGAGGGAAAAACTCGATCGACAGTATAAAATATAGAGATTTTCTAATGGTAGCCGCCTTGATGTAATTGAGGTCCCCAGAATCCATAATAATATCCAACATTTGCTCTGTTTTGTTGCTGTTGTTGTTGTCCACCTTGTGGTTGTTGTTGCTGTTGTTGGAATCCTTGGTTTTGTTGTTGAGGGAAGTTTTGATTTTGTTGATATTGAGGTTGGGGTTGTTGGTATTGAGGCTGTGGCTGTTGATATTGTTGATATTGGGACTGAGGTTGGAATCCTTGATTTTGTTGAGGGTCATATTGATTATAAGATGGCTGTTGGATTTGGGGAGGTTGATATCCGCCATTATAGCCCTGATTTTGCTGGTTTTGATAAACTTCTCCTGAGCCAAGAACAACACCTTGGCCTCCAAAAGGTTGGTAAACTTGAGCGTTGTAGGAAGGTTGAGGTTGTTGTTGCTGTTGTTGATAATTGGGGACAGTGGATTGTGGTTGTTGATGAGAAATGTTATCGGAATGAGGAGCGTAGTCAACACCAGGTTGTGCATCAGGGAATTTGGAGTAATAGTCATTCATTTGTTGATTTTGTTGGACCTAGGATTGTATAAGAGGAGATTTTCTCAAGAGAAGAAAGAGATTACAGCTTGAGGTTGAGTGACGAAGACGTAAGTAGGATCAGAAGGATCAACGTAAGCGTATTTAGAGTTGAGATTACCGCTGGTAAGATCCTTAATCCAGCCAGGATCAGCACCATCAGCCTTTCTCTTTCTAATTTGAGGAAGAACTTGAAGGAAGATATCCAAGAATTTTTGGCAGCCTCCACTCATGAACCAAAGCTTAACTTTAGCATCACCAGGAATCAAGTTGAAAAGAGGCTTAACCTTGACTAGAATTTGGGGATTAGGCTGAGGAACTTGATGGGAAAATATTACTTGAGAGATAATTAGCACCAAAGATGGGTTGTTCGAATTTTTCGTCAAAGATGTTTAAAAGAGGAATATCAAAGGACTTGAAAGTGTCACCGGCATGTTTATCATTAACAAAAACAAGTCTGGCAGTAGTGACGAAAAGCTAAAGAAGAAATCAGATTTTAGAAGAAATAGATAAATACTTTTCCCTTGGCAGTGAGTTTGCTCCAGCCTTCAACTTTGACTTCGATTTCCATGTTTTTTCTGAGAACAGCAAAGTATTCTCCTTCAACACGCATTGGTTGACCTTCAGAATTAATAGGTGGATTAAGAGCCATGTTGTGTGTCTTTTTTGAGAGATAAAATGAAAATATAAAAAATTTAATATGACTTGAATTATATAGTGATCCTGTTTTTGTTTTGCTTGAGAATTTCGATGATATATTCGAGAAGATTTTATATCATACAGTGATTTTACTCCAGCACAGGATAATAATAGACGGTAATTGAAATTCTTTAAAAACTAGGCTTGTGAGAGGAAGACAAGGAAATTTTTTGTGATCTACAAAGAGGAAAGAAGATAAATAAGAAGACTAGCTTGCTCAAAACAAAGTTTAATAAGGTAATAGTAAATTTTTGGTTCAAATACGAGAGGATTTAACAATGTACTCTATCAAAACCAGATTAGGAGATGAATAATTTAAATTGGTAGAGAATGTGATTTCTTTCAGATGAAAATATAAAAAAGTAGAGGACACTTAAATATGCAAATGTATATAGTATGTACACTTACCAAATTTTCACTTTATAAATTTTTCCTAGACAACAAAAAATTGCCTAGATAAATTAATTATCATACAATCATACAAAAAAATTTCAGGTTGAAACAAAAATTCATTATCATTATCTTCCTCTTGAAGACGAAGGAGGCAGAGTGAAGTTTGCACTATCATTATGTGCATCATGTGTATCATTAGCATTTTCAGGCAAAGTTTCCTTTCTGCGGACGTGAATCTGTAAACAATCCTTTGAGCTTGTTTCTGGATTAGCACGGCTCTCATTTTTACTATCACCCCGACTATTCGTTTTACTATCAAGCTCTTTTTCACTTGGAGCTTGTTGTGGAGTTAAATTAGGAGAATCCAATTTGAAATTTAATGGGACAATTTTTTTGGCACTGATCTTTTTGGAAGGAGGAGGGAAGATTGGAGATATATCAAGTCTTGAACTTGTTTTAGCTTCAGAAACAAGGACTTGAACCTCTTGATCATTGATATTGTCATGAGTTCTGTCAAGAGAATCATCAAGAGGTCTGAAAACTCGGATATTGTATTTCTTTTTGAGGATATATACAACAGTTCCGGCAATAATGAGGGCCCAGTATAAAATATTCTCAGTAAGGAGAGTAAGAGAGAGATGATTTGCTTGGCTCAAGCTGACGAGAATGAACAGAATATTCAAGACAAGCATTGTGCAGATTGAGAGGAAGTAGAGGACAGTTTTGATCATTTTGGTGGTATTGTGGGAAATGTTGAATTTAACTGGAAGAATGAGGCTTAAAACACAAGCCAAAAACACAACGACGATGACGCCGGCAAGAGAATCGATAACAAAATATGCAGCATTCATTTCAATAAGAGGAGATCTGAGGCTGCAATTGTGATAATTGTAGACAATGAGGGGTAGTTGGAAATTTGCAAGAACTCCAACAGTTAGAATGGGAATCAGAAATGGAAATTTAAGATCGTATTGTAAATTGGCATTGATTTCTGAGGTGATGTAATTGAAGATTCCAAGCTTGGCAAAGAACAAAGCAACAAAATTAATGTACATTCCAAAGGGGGAATTTGTGTCTGAGCAGGAAGTGGATGCATAAATTGATAGATCCCAAAAATTCATAATGTAACTTGCCAGAATAGTCAAAAGGACTCCAGAGTAAAAAATCTTGTTACCCATAGGAACATTCTCTATTGAAAAATTAGGGAGATTAAACCTTGTTGTTGATTACTGTTATTTAAATAAGAATAAACATTTAGTCCAACCATAATATCTTCAGTATAACCATCAAGAGCTACGAGAGAACTGAGTTATTAAGTGAGGAAGACAATAGGATACCTTTTTTATCGTTCAATAGAGCAATAGTAGTGGGATTAATTTCTTCCTGGAGATGTATTTTTCCATCATTGTTTTTGATTTTAGGAGCCTTTTCCTTTTTATTCTCTTTCTTCTTCTTTTTCTTCTCCTGAGATTCTTCAGTTTTTATTATGTCTTTAGTGCTAACAATTTCTTTCTCATTTTGTGGAGGAATGATCGGTGGTATATCTAGTTTGAGTGTATTCTGGTTAATTTGTTTGATCTGTCTTTTGGAATCATGACCAAATGTTGGAGTATGCTCTCCGTCTTTCTTTTTAGAATGATGATGATGGTGATGGTGGTGGTGGTGGTGATGATGTTTTTTTTCTTTTGTATTTTCTGTAAAACACGATGAATATTGGATGAAAGAGAAATTTTACTTTCTTCTGATTGAGATGGAGCTTCGGAGGAATTTTTGTTTTCACCTTGAGGAGTCTGAACTTTTGACCTTTTGGATTTTTTCTTTTCCTTTTTGCTGTCAACAGAATTTTCCTCTTCAATAATTTTGAGACCTCTATAGATTATGAGAGAGAAATTTTGCACTTTTGTTTACAAATTCAGACGTGGAAGTATCCTTTTGTTGAAAGTGGGGACTAGATCTTCGATAGGATTTTCTTCCATTTTGATCGTGACCTGATCGTTCATTTATGAAGTGGTGATGGGACACTTATTAATAAAAATCTTAAAGTAATTTCTTCACAAAAATTAATTCACATAAGGAAAATAGAATCAACCTTGCAACTCTTTTAATTAGCACACCTCTAAAATAGGTTTATTGCGTTGCAATACCACAACCACTATTGTAAGAGAACTTGGTCGTCATGTAATCCTCATTTTGGCACATGAACTAGTTCATGAATAATTTATTTTCTTGGAAATGCCTTGATCAGTAATGTTTGGATTAAAGGAAGAAAAAAATAAAACTGAAGAAGAGGAAAGATACGGAGAAAATTTTCTTTGAGGAGGACCTGGTCTCATTTTTGATGATTTTAAGGTCTGGTTGCCAGAAAATTTTGTTGTCCTGATTTTCTGACATGGAGAGTTCAACTCTCGAATCTGACGCACTAGTAGTCTTCTAATAATTGACATTGACACTGACATTGATATTAAAAATCGCGCTCTTAAGGTGAGAGGCTAGGAGAAAATTAATGCATGTCAAGAGAGTGTTAAATTGTTCACAGTTCACAAAATCTCTTAAATATCACTTTCTCGTTTGAGATAATTAGAAACAAGAATGTAGACAAAATGAATATGCTATATATATAAATACGGATAAAAACTTGAATCTCTCTGAAAATATATACAAGAAAAATTCTCAACATAAACAAGATGAATTGAGAGCTAGACATAGCTCATTTCGCTTCATCAGGGTTTAAATTTTTTAACAAATTCTTCAGCTACAGTTTTAAACAATTCAGGAACACCATCTCCAGTTTTGGCACTGACCTCCATAAAACGCATACCAAGTCTTTCTGCAGTTTTTTGCCCTTCTTCTGTAGAGACTTTTCTCTGCTCAGGAGGTAAATCTTTTTTATTCCCAACTAAATAAAGAATAATGTCATCTGCATTGACATGGTCATTCAGTTCTGAAACCCAATCTTCAATATTCTGGAAAGAAAGTGCATTTCCAACATCATAGGTGAAGATTGCCGCCTTGGAACTTTTATAATACATTGGCAGCATACTTCTAAATCTCTCTTCTCCAGCTGTATCCCATAGATTTATTTTAACAGTCGTCCCGTTATCTAATTTGACTTCTGGCTGAACAAAATTGACTCCCAGAGTGACAATATGGGCGTCGCTGAATTTATCCTCCAAATAACGATAGGCAATACTGGTTTTACCGACAGCACGCTCTCCGAGAATGACGACCTTGCATTCATGAACAGGCTTTTTCAAGTTTAAGCCCTTTTTACCATTCTTTTGTTGGCCTGATGAACTTCCGTCTGAACAACTATTTCCCATTAAATAAATTTTTTGTTTCTTATTGCGCTCCAATTAATTAATAGACAAATTGCATTTCTCATAAATTTTCACTGACATCGGAGTGCGGAGCGCGGGACGCTTTTATATCAGGTGTCAGATTTTATAGGATCCTTCTGGAAATCTTTAATTACATCAGACCTATGTTGTCAAAGAGATTAAAGTAACATGATTCGGAAAGTGCTTAGGAAAGGGTGGAAATAAAGATAATGAAGAGAAATTGGAATTTTCTGAAAATAAGAAAAGAAAAATTCTGGATGAAAATGAGACGATAAATTGAATGAAAAATAAGGATAAGGAAATAAAAGAAAAAGAATTTTTTATAGTCGTCATTTAAGACAAAAAAATTGACAAGTATACAACATTTCATATGGGTTATATAAAATCTTATAATGAATATTAAATATATAAAAATGATAAAGTGTTTTCAATATATAATTATAGAGTTCTACTTGAAGTTTAACAAAGTAGGACTTGAATATAAGTAAGTAAGTACTGTTTAATTGTATAAAAATTGGCATCTTTTTATAAATAAAAAGCAGTAATATAATAATGGACAATAGAATAATTGAGTTTGTTTGAACTGCAGGAAGCTCAAAAATCTCCTTCCCTTTCTTTTTTTAGTTTTCATTTCTCTTAAAGTGATGGATACATTCTTCAGCTATCGATTCGAATAGTTCATCAATTCCTTTGAGAGTTTTTGCACTGACTTCTCTAAAGAACATGCCATACCTTCTTGCGATTGTAGCTCCATAACAGGTATCCACTTCTCTTTGATGTTCAAGGTCAGCTTTATTTCCGACCAAGAACACAATCATATTCTTTGCTCTTCCTTCTTTAGAGAATTGATGAACCCAAAAATCAATAACTTCATTGAATGACTCTCTTCTGGTTATATCATAAGTTAAAACCATCGCCTTGGCACCTTGGTGGCAATGTAAAGCAATACTGAGATAATTTCTTCTTTCTCCCTTCTCATCCCAAAGATTCAGCTTAACGAGACTTCCGTCATTTGAATCGATTTCTAAAGGGAAAAGCATGGTATTGTCGTGATGGGGAGATACCTCTATGAATCTCTTGTGCTTAAAAGAAGTGGCAATGCTTGTTTGGCCGACAGATTTTTCAGATCCAATCATAAAAACATTTGCTTTGTAGATTGGCTGCATTTCCTTTTCAGGGATAAAACTTCTTGGGCTTTTTAAAGGGCGAGAGAGATTTGGTTGTAAATTGCCCATGGATGTTAGAGTTGATTTTATATCGTGTATTATTGATTTTTCTGGGTTGAGTGGAGCACTATTTATAATACTGACTCGTGGGGATTTTATTATTAGATATTTTCTCTGATGAAAAATGACCGAGAAATAATCTACTATTAATAACTGATCCTGGGACCCTTGTTAATTAATAATAGCCACATTTGATATCTCTATCGATCCAATTTCAACCCTCTGGAAGATATCAACTCGAAATCACTAGGAAGGTTTCGAAATGAGAATTATTTGATTCTTATATTTTTCAAAAGGGAGAATTGAAGAATAATGTAGAAACTTTTGTTGACGTTTCATTAGAAGCCATTTGAAAGAGAAATTCTGATTCCAATGTACTGTCTGAAGTGTTATTGAAGCGGGTAAATTTTGAGTGAGTTACAGAGAGTATCTGAGAACCTTAAAAATTATTTTGATATCTCGAATGGTAGCTCTTGGTTGTTCATAAACACTGGGTTTAATTTTATGATCAAACTGATGAAGATGACAAAAGGTTATTATAAACCGCTTCTCTGCCAAAAACTTTCAAGCTTTAAAGAGATTTGATTTGAGTTTCTCTCTTCATGATAAAAAATTTCATTTAGCTGAAGCAAGGACATTGAAAATGTTTACAATGGATCAACAAACTCATTTCACCCGCAAACACATTAGAAAGAAGCTTTGCCCGCGATTTTCTTTGAATTGTGAGAAATAAAAACCAGTGAATGAAAAAAAGTGAAGCTATGAGTATGCCAGTCAAGTTTTCAACTCAGTATACCACGATTTAACTGAAAAAAGGTTGAAATTTTTCGGAGGCAAAGAAAGAGTTATGGTTTGTGCGGACTTCCATTCTCATATCCAAGAAAGTTTTTGATATCTTTTCTGCAAACTATTGCTGAATCTACAGAAATATATAATAAATTCTATAGAATCTCAACGAACCTTCTTTCGTAATAAATTATATTGAAACTTTTTAAAAATATGGATAGAGTATTAATAATTAACGAAGTTTTTTTTTAATATTATATTGTTAAGTTTTAAAATAGGATTTGTCTTTTTGAGTCTGTTGATAAATTTCTTCTTGCTATACTTTGAGTGAATAGAAGTTATTTGTTCATGAGATCTGATAGAATTCTCTCCACACTTAATGTATTTCTCTTTAAAACTATCTTTGATAAAAAAAAAGCTTTTCAAGCTGAGAGCAATGTTATTCTAGAAAGATCTCTGAAAATATAAATTCTTTAAAGATTTTGACTTTCTTCTCAGAAATGGGTTGCCAGATTCCCCTTAATCAGATTCCTGAGCCAAATCAAACCTGAATTGTAGTCTTGCATCAGAAAGAGTGTCACAAAATTCAAGTTAACCAGAAAATTTCAATGACTCTATAAAAAGAACCAGTTTACTTCAATCAGAGCAGGAATATTAAAGCAATACTCAAGAAGAAGGGGTCATTCCATCCAAAATGGCCAGATGTGTGGAATGAGGGTTTGAAATTTTTGAAATCATTTTTGAGGCGATTCTGCCTCTTTTATTCTTTAAAAAAAGGAATTTCATTTTAATTTTTATAAGACAAGGAGGCTAAAAATAACAGAACTTCCAGTTTATTCTGTCTGGATTTAGGCTGAGTTCTTGATGGATTTTTGCCTTGTAAGAGTTTGAGATGAGTTGTTTCAGAAAGAGAATGACAAGGATGCTCTTAAAGTCTTCAAAGACGAATTTAAAACCTCCGAAAATTTAATCATTTTGCAGGAATTCTTTTTTATCAAATTTATAGGAGGAAATTGGAACATTTGACGAGAATCCTTGCAGATATGAGGTAATCTCAACGCGTGAAACACATATGAGAAAAATATTTTCTGGACCTACTTGAAGGTTTTTAAAGTGAAATGGGGGTGATTGCGGCTAGGGAAATATAGATATGATCTCGAGCTATAAGAATGAAGAAGTTTCTAGGAAATAAAATTTTTCAATAGAAGAATTGGAATGAAGAATATAAGCAAAGGGGAGCTTTCTCCTAAATTAAAATATATTTTTCTTAATCACAGACTTCATAGTTAGTGGTAACGATCAATTTAATTGATTGGACACCTGACTAATAAACTTCGTATGTCGAAAAGGCCAAAAAAATTATTTCAGATATTTGATTGAGTACCGAAAAGATAAAAATAAGTGAATGATCCTCTGAGAAGCATGTTAAAATTTTGGTTAGTTAGATATGAAAAAAATGCTTTGAAAACTTTAAGTGAAATTGAAAATAACCACACAATAGTTTTTTTTGGCTGTTTATTTATTCTATTTTATTTATATATAGCCTGCAAATTTGATTTTTTTTATAATAAATTATTTAAAAAACGACAGTTCTGGTATGTCATGCGATTTCTCAAAACAAAAATAACCAAAGCTAATCAACACTTTGCTGGTCACCCTGAAGCTTGTCCTGTCAATCGAGCTTTTATCAAACCAGAAGAGCATTTCCAGAAAACTTCTGATCTGCTAAAGAAAGAGGAACCTTTTGAAAAGAATTCTCATTCAGAATCTGCTAGAAAAGCAGAAACTACAAAGAAATCGCCTCATTATGATTCTTCCAAGAATATTGTGAAGAACTATGGAAGAGCGATTTGTTCATTTATATTATCTGATGTTGGTGTTCCTTATTTAAAGCCCATGATTTTGAGAGAAAGAGTAAGACTTGAGGAGCTCAGGACTTACATATCGAATGAAAAGGAGGGAATTGACGGAATTTCAAGCTTTAGGAGGTTATTGTTGCCAAATGAATGTGATGAAGAGAAGGTGATTGCTTATAAGAACATTTTGAAAGAGATGTCTGTGATATTTATCAAGGATTTTAGCGTAAATTGGATTTTCAGCGGAAGGTTACGAGATAAGCTAGCTCACTTAAAATGCCGATATAAAATGCTCAGAAGGGTCTTGGATCCAAGCCATTTTACCTATTTAAAAAATACACTCTAAATGTGTTAGAAATAGTTTCGGTTGCTGTTAATAATGAAAACTTGTTTTTAAAGAGATAAGAAAACGTCTTTTTCTTGAGTTATTATTTTTAGATACCTAGTGATTTCTTGTTTTTGCTTGTAAATATTTAAATTTTTATGAATGAATGAAAGAAAATCGCAAAAAATAAGAATTCCATGATCTCTCAAAAAAACCTTTTTCGTTCGTTCCAATTTTTTTTCTCATTAAAATTGTTTTCTAAGGAAAAACTGAGATTCAAAAAGCAAAGAATAGACTTTTCAACTCATCTTTCACTCACCGAGTTGAATGGAAAAACTTTAAGAAACAATTTTTTAACAAAATTATTCCATACAGATAAAATCTCTCAGAAAAGAGTCCAAACTAATCTTTTATACTTAATCCAAGACAAGTTTTAAACAGTTCAAAGAATAGGAGAGAATCTTTCCAGAATATAATTCCACACGCTCCACAAGAAAAAGAATAAATTTATTCACAATTAAAAGGGCCCTTCACAAATAATAAAAAGAGAGTTACAATTTTTTTTCGCGATTAGGGATTATTTCATTTTCTCAAACTGTGGCTCACTTGCCTATTTCCTAATTTTTTTTCGAATTCGATTTTCCCTGCCTGAATTTACAAGAAATCAATCCTTCAGACATAATAAGTAACGCCATGGGAATTGGGTGAACGAGATTAAGTCTAAAAGCAAAGACAAGCGTTTATGATCAACATAAATTTAAATTAAAATAGTGTGGAAAGTGAGATGCTTAAATTAGTAGAAATTTTTATTTCATATCTTCAATACTGTGTTATTCAAAGAAGGAAGTTTCTGATTTCAGTTTTGTTAGACTTCATTCTTTCAGAGGTTTAGGCTGGAGAAATGTCACTTTCCAACAAAAAATATGAGCAAATATAAAGGGATTCAGATTATGTAGATTTGCGGATGAAATTCAAGGGAAGAGAATCAAATAATTAGGGACAGGAATTGTAAGATTTAAAACTGAAAAAGAGTGGATAATTAATTGCTTAGTTTATTAGAGTTTCCTCTCCTAAATAATAGAAAGAATCCAAATCGTCAGGAAATTAGTTCTGGAAGGTTCACTTTTTCGATTAATTTTTTCGTGGAAAAAAAATTTTAGGCCTAATAAATTTTCAAATATTATTCGAACGATTCAACAAACTTTCGATTCTAATCTGGCTCAATTTTCGATTCTCAAGTATTTTGATTTTATTTGAGGATAATATGAGAAAATTTTTTTCAAAGGTGAGATGTTTCAAACTTAAAGTCGAAATCGCCGTTTATATGGACTAAAAATTTAAATATGGCTCAAATGTTTAGGAGCTGATATATTCCGGCTAAATTGACCAATCTCTGCAATTAAATATAAGCAAGAGAGTTGTATTTAAATCTTTATATTCCTTAATTAGAGCCCGCTGAATAAAAATAGACATCATGTCTGGCAGTCTTACTCACCATACAAGTATCCACTGCATCATTCCTACTCCCTCTAACCCTTGGACTAGTTTCTGGAACTCACACAAGGGAATTCATCTCCCTGTTTCCCACAAAAGAATTGAATTTTACATTACAAAATGGCATCTACTTGGCAAAACTTGCCATCTCTAATGTTATCCTCCAGCCGATCTTATACAAGGTAGCGAAATGAGAGTTTTTTTGAGACTAAATAAGTTTCTAGATGAAGCTAACCGCGACTAGATACTACCACGTAAATCCTATTGCTGGTAAGCTCTTACCAGGAGAACAAGTCATCATTCACATCAAAATGCCTTACCCAGTAGATATTTTAAAAGATAATATGTTCTTATTTTTAAAAAGGAGAACCCTGAAGCAAGAGTTGATGACAAATTTTTAATCCAAGCTTTTGTTCCTCGTAATCATCATATCCTTGATGATGTAAGAGAGTGTTTTTGAAGAAGAGGATTAATTTCTGAAGGTCCAGGAAGTGATGGAAGAATTTAAGCATCATATGCCTCCTATGGATAATGTTCAACAAACAAAGCTTAAAGTGTATTATGATGTCCCTCAGCACAATTCTCCTAGTTGGAAAAAATTAAAGTCACCACATTCAAGAGGCTCTTCTGTCAAGCAGGTGACATGGAAAAGTGATCTAGAGAAAGAAGATGCGATGATGGTCAGGATAAGAACAGCATCGACAGTGAGTATAAAGGTATTTTAAAGATACTAAGATGGCTAGGATAACAGCTTAAAGAATGAAGATAATATTAATTCGCCAGTGAATTCAGTACTGCATTTGGACAATAATCGAGACAATTCGCTACAGATCTTCACACCTCAAAAACAAACAGAACACAAAAAGGCTAGTTTTGAATTGAATAATAGTTCAGGCTCTATTACTTTCAGAAGAGTGAACCTGAAGTCTGGATCAAAGAAAAAGAGCATAAAAGATGAAATAACGGAATCAATGAGCAGAGGAATGCAAAGAGCAGATATGACAGAAGCATTGATCCCATCTGAGACAAGAACTTCAAAAGTCTTGATCTTGGAAGACAACAATCAGAGCTTATCGAACCAAAATGTCAGCCAGGGAATATTGTCGAATGTCTCTGCTGTCACCGCCTCAAGAAGGGGTTTAATTTTGAAGCAAAAATGTGTGCAGTTAGAGAGCAAATATAAGACTCAGCAAGCTGAATTGGAAGCCTTGATTAATGAGAAAGAAGAGTATCTAAATCAGCTCAATAAACTAAAACATATTTTTGGTGATGTTTCTTTTGAAGATCCAGAATTAGCAAAAAATCCTCCTTCAAATAAAGGTAAAATGATAATGTTTTATTGAAACCTTATAGATTATCTAGGAAATAAAATGAGGTTTGAAGTCTGGCAATTGATGTTAGTGAGCGTTGGCTGCTTAATTTTGGGATCAATAATTGCCTCATAACTCTGCTTTAATTCATTCAAAAAGACTACTATTTTTCATGAAGAAATCCTTTTTGTTTCAATCTCCGTGAGAAGATGCATATTATTTACATTATTTGTATTTCTATCGCTATCGAAAATTTTATTTGTTTTGAAAATCTCCCTCTCTCACGAGATCAACCTCAAGAAAGTGAGAGAATGAGATTTTTCATAAATGATGTATTGACATACAATATTAAATCCATATTTACACCATATTCAAATAATGTATTTGATTTGGACGATACCTCTGATAAATATATGAAGAAATCTCATCTCAAGTTCAAATTTCTTTTTGCGAAAAATTAATTTTTTGAGTTCCATCAGATGAGGACTCTTTTTCGATGAATAAATTTACAATGCCAACTGATGAAGCATTGTTTAAAGTTGAAGAAAAATTTTAATGACAAAATTATTTTCTGGATTCAGAGAGAGTTTTGAAAAAATTTAGTGGATTTAATTGAAATTTCTCTTCAAAGTTATGAAATTTGTAAGATTATCTAGAGAAAAATACAAGTAATTTGGTTTGAGTATTGAAAAAAAAAGTGAGATTTTTAATAAATTTTTCTTAAAATTTTATTTGTAGCAAAAAGAAATTGAAGAAAATATTCTCTCATTTCAAGGGTCGACAGGCTCAATGAAACGATATGAGCAAATTTGATCTCCGCCTCCTGGTTTCGACTTTTCAAAATTTAATATTCTCCACTTTCTGGGAGAAAAGGTTTGCCTGAAATGACCATTGGGGATCATAGGAGAACCTCAAATATTCAAAAAATTAATTTTTCAATGTGGTCATTCTTCTACCATTTTTCGCAGCCTGTATAATGATTACACTGCAAATCCCAAATCGACGCTATATGTTAAAAAGCAAAAGAGTCCATAAAATTGAAGCTGAAAGCTAGGAAAAGTACCTTGGGATTCACCAGTTTGCCAAAGCTATTTTTCTCCAAGGCTATTAAAAACCCATTCGCAAATTTCTCAATTTTTTTATAATACAATTTGAAAACTATGTTAATTGAGAACAGATTCTTTAATTGAGATTAAACATGGAAAAAAACCTCGCTTAATATTTGCAAAATTAATTAAACTTCAATTTAACTCTTTCTTCAAACTAACCCCATTGCTTTCCAATGAACTTTATGGTACTCTTTTCCTCACCCCTAAACCCCCTCTTAATATTATAGTCTGATGAAGATATGGCTGAGCTGGTTCATAAGACTCCCGTTCAAATAATTGAAGATGTAACAATGAATATGAGAGTTATAGTCTAATAATTTAGATGCTGAAAAAAGATGAGGTGAAGTTCACAAAACGTTGTTTAAGTAAGCTTGGACTGACTGAAAAGAAGGGTCTTGATGGACAGGTGATGCTATATCCTTTAAAAGCAAAAGAGAAGAAAATGGAAAGACATCAATTGGACTCTTTAGTTACTCGGCTTTACAAAGTTAAAGAGAAGGAAAGTGATTTGATAAATGTAAGGATTTGATATTTGACAAGGTTTTTAACAGGGGTTTGTTAGTTAAATCCACATACAAGAAAAGAATATGAGCGGTTGATGGAACTGAGTTTACAAAGGAATAAATTACAAAGAAAGTCTCTTAGAAGTGGCACTTTGACTCCTCCTGGAGGATCATCAAATTCATCAAAAGGCTTTTAATTTGGGAGGAATGCTGTCTAAGTAAGACACTCACTACAATAAGAAACAAGAAGTTGTTACAAACAAAGGGAGGAAATTACTTGGCGATCGAAAAAGAGTGTCTAAGTCTAAAAGAGGAGTCTTGTTTTTTTGTACAGATATAAAAGAAAAACTGAATTTTTGCAGAAAACTTTTTTAATGTCAATATAATAGAGTAATGTTGAATAGATGATTTTATGAGATTTTTTAATATTTGTGATGTTTTGTCAATATTGCATTTCCATTAAAAACTAACCTTCAGACATAAAAAACTGCTTCCAAAATAAAAATTGGCGTTTATCAGGAGTTTGCAGAGTGGTAAAATTTTTCTTCAAAAAAATTACAACAAAATTTTTTTCGTAACATTACTCGTTGTTTTTACAAATTAAAATTTTAGTTTGATTAAAGACTGTACAATTAAGCCTTTAATTTATGCAACTCGGAGCCAGCTTACCTCGGAATCATTCTTCAGACAACTTCTTCCGAGCAAACCGAGGTAGTGTGAAAACTTCACACTCTGCCAAAAGATCGTTTAACCAAGACTTTAACTTGCCTAATAAGCTTAAGCAAACAACTCCAAAAAATTTAAATAACGCATACAATCTCCCAAAAGTGTCTTTGAACCAAGGAGAACTAATTTCTCAACTTCGGCATCAAGTTAAACGTAATTTCAAGATTCAAGTTGACAACTGGGACCAAGATGCCTATCTAAATGGAAATAATCAATTTCATGGCACTGACTCTTTTAAGTCAAATCCACTCAAGACACACAGAAGAACACACACTCTAAACAACCCAATCATCACATCCCCTCACGATCAATATACTCCAAGGAAAACCTTTAATTTGCAGTCACAAGCCTCAAGCAGAAAAGAGAAAATATCTATGGATCAATTTATTTTTGGAGCCGAGCCAACAGGAGCTGTCAGTCCCTTATATAAACATATCGAAAATTTGTCATTAAACCCTCATCAGATTGATGCTTTTCGTAAGCTGAAAATGACTTGAAGTATTAACCTTGTCTACTTAGACTTTGCAACGAGTCATCATTGTGCTTCGATGCCAACAACAACAAGAAACCTTGATGTTGCAACAGCTTACAGTCCAAGGCCTACAACTACATATAATGAGAATGAAGGTGTGTTTAAAACGAGTATAGGAGTGGACGTTAGTAAAAATCCAAAGCAGACTTTGAAGGAAATCAGACGTTTAGGGTGAGGGACTAATAAATATTCTTGGTGTAACATTTTATTAAGGAATTTTCGGGTGAATAAAATGGAACCTTTCAATCCATTAAAAATGCCAAGTTCAAATGTGATATCATCACAGAAATCTCTTGCAAATAGTGAATATAATTCTAAAAGAGTGGAGGGTGCTTTCACGATAAAAAAGAACACAATTATTTCGAATCGAGAAAGTGTCAGTAAATTACAAGTTGCTGCTGGGAAAGGTGGAAAGGAAAAAAACGTTGATATTGATGAATTATTGAGCACAAACAAGAAGAATCTCATGATTTGTGTCCATTCTGAGCATAAATTTTGCCAATTTCAAAATATTGAGTTGAAATATTGCTTCATCGAAAGGGAAACAGTAATCGGGTGTAATGAGATGAGAGATATTAATTTATCCTTTTAGAGAAAACTTTTTACACCAAGAGCATCACAATCTATGAAAGGGGATGTGGCTTTTAATATAAAGGTCGGCAACCTTCAGAAAAAGCTGGGTCTCGCAGACTCGTATAAATATATTTATCTTTTGAATGGTGGCTCAGTTTTCGATTTTTCAATGATTCCTCTTTC
>Ga0182738_1002962_pt1 | contig 19726 bp, 8 predicted proteins | sample eDN5th30CBELigMG_FD_128876 | JGI IMG/M metagenome (GOLD analysis project Ga0182738, IMG submission 128876) | Enriched Miracle-Growth compost microbial communities from Emeryville, California, USA - eDNA 5th pass 30_C BE-Lig MG (version 2)... ... | reverse complement strand
TTCTGTAAAAACTTATTTTAATAAAAATATTCATAATTTAATGTTTCTAAATGTTACTAAAACCTTTAAAAATGGAGTTTTTTTTGCCAAAACCTTCAGAAACCTCTAATCCTAACCTCTTTCTATAATTACCCAAATTTCTTTAATTTATCAAAGAAACAATATAAACAAGAGAAAAAATCTCAACAATTCATAAAGAGCGTTTTGTTTCCTCTTAGGAAATTATTTTTTGTTCTTATTGAGAGTAGGAGAAAAGAGAATTTGACAATAAACAATTTACAATTAAAATTTCGATAGTTTTAAAGATTTTTCTGGGAAAAAGGAGAGAGATTCAAGTGGTCAAGGGGTGGTCATGGTATGGTATGGTCACCTAATTAGATGACCATTTTTTGAGTGGTCACCAGAGTGGTCACTGATTTAGTGGTCATCTTTGGATTTTCCCATTCAAATCAGTTCCTGACTATAAACAATTTTCCTAAAATAAAATCAGGTGAAGGTTTTGTTACAAAAATTTTCCTTAATTTGTATTGTGTGATAACAAAAAGAAGTTTAAGGAAAGGCATGATTTTGAATTTTGCATGTGCAATTAATCCCTAAAGCACCTAATTTTGTTAAATCAAAACTGTTCTCTTAATATTAGTTCCTTTTCAAGAACCTTTTCTATTCAAAAATCTGTTCTTTTCGTTTCTTGGAATTATGGGACCAAAAGATTAAAGTGTATTGTGGAAATAGTTGATCTGAATCAGCAAGGTCTCATTTTTAGTCAAAGCTTAGAGAACGCTGAAAGTCAGAGATTTTTCTGTTGAATCTTGAAATATTTTTCGACAAAAAAGATAATTTTTTTTTGGAGCAAAAATAACTTTGCATCATCATGAAAAATTTTTTAGAGTCTATTTCTCTTGAATTCTATCTCATTGATATTTTGTAAACATTCAAAAAATAACAAACTCTGATACAGGCACAAAATTGACTTCTTTGTTTCCTTTTCAACCTATCAACAAGCCAATAAATTCCCCCTTCAATAACATAGTTTACTAACTTAAATTGATATCAAGGAAATCTTTCTCAACTCAAGTTCCATACTAATTATTTGAATAAACTTTTCTTAGGCTCATCATAATTCTGGTCTCCCCGACTCTCCCTGTCACTTCACAAATAAACTTGGAATTGACTTTAGAGCCTCTCGAAGATCCTTCTTGTGATTCAAAGTCAGCTGGGAGCAACTATCAAAAATCTTTAGCCATCCTACCCGGCTCAGTGAAAATACCTTGCAAAATCCAGATGAACACTTTGCAACATGCCCAAATTTTTCAATTCTAGACTGAATTTGATTAATCCTCGATGCGTTATCTTGCTGCATCTAACATTAACATTTTAAACTTATTCTCTGATGGTATCAATCAATACCTCGTAAATCGAAGATGTAGGCTTTGTAATAACACAAGATTTTTCAGTATTTTACAGATGTTCTCAAACCCTATATTGGATATCTTGTAGCACCTTCAAAAATAATCAATAATTTTGGCATTGTTTTTCATCTTTACTCCGTAAAATTTAGAGCAAGAGAGTGTAATGAACTCATGGCCTGCAAATTTTGAGCCAGAAAATTCACTCCTTCATCACCAATTATATTACATCTAATCACTGTTATTTATCCAATAATCCAATGAATTAACCTCTTGAAGTTGAGTCGCAACCGTTTTAATGATGCAAGGGATTTCAAACTATGGCCAAGTATATTCAATCCTTTATTTGCTATTCCACCACCGCATCTATTCAATAAATTACCAAATTTCCTGATCTAATTTACAGTGCAAAGCTCAAATTAACACTTTTCAATTTCTCTCGTCTTGCTAAAAATCGGCCAATTTCGTAGAGTTCTTTTTCTTTTATCCCAGAGCATCTATTATTAGCAAATCAAAAATATGTTGTTGTAGATTTTGTTATTTACATATTGAAAGTTAGAGCCACATTCTGTAAATAAACGTGCTTTTTCAAGCCCCAATAAAGATAATGCAGTCCTACCTCATTAATTTCGCTGCAGCTTTTCTCATTATTCAACCAACAAAACGGATCTCTAAACTTACCTTTGGAAATTTAGAGTGAGATTTTGTAACGAAACCAATGTTTGCAATGCTTGACAAATATTCTTTAGTCCTGCATTAGTTATCCTTCTGCACAGAGTAAAATTCAGGTTTATGCTTCTCAATCGTCTGAATTTCTTTATGATTTGACATAGATGAAAAATTCCTCTATCTGTTATTCCTCCGCACCTATTTTAACTTGAGACAAAGAACTCTCTATCACCTTGATCGTTACTGATTGCAATCGAAAACTAATTTCTGAGCCTTATTGGCAGATTTCAGAATTATGTTGAGATCGTAAAAGATTGCATCATAAGATGTCAGCCAAGCTTCATTCGAATGCCCTGCTGCATACTTCAATATTCGGCCTTCCTTCCTTTTGATTGAATATGAAAACCGATTGGTGACATCTAATTCTGTTTTATACCTTGAAAAAATATTCAGATTGATCATATCCAGATTCGATTTACATCTTATATCCTTTGATGATATTTTTTGAAGATTTCTCCTGGGACTGAGGATTTAAAGACTCAGATGTCGTATTCTGTGAGATTTTAGATGCCATTGTTGGAAAAAAAATTTGAAGTTGAAGGAGAATTTTTTTTTTGGGAATTTAATGAGAGAATAAACAAGGAATTTGCTAGAAAGGTTCTTGATTTGATTTTCGGTAACAATTTATTCCAGTTCGCTCCTTCAAAGTTGAGTTTCATGAAAATTTCTAAGAATTTTAATTTTTGTAACCCTCTTTCTAAAAAATTTTGAAAGGAGATCATTAGAACTTTATTGAAATTTGGAGGAAACTCTTCAATTTTCCTCAGCAATAAAGAATTTGAATTAGATAGATTTTTAGAGAATCACACAATTCAGAGTTTTGAGAAATTTTACTTTCAAAATCACCATAGAAAACATCAAAATCTCTCTCCCTATCTCAATAATCTCGACACCAATCAGTTGCATGCAGGATAATAATAGGATTTTCCAAGTGTGGAAGCGTCTTCAAAGTTTCTCTCAGGTTTTTACATCCCACAAGAACTATCTTTTCACACCTATTCACATCTTATCGACGAGATTTCACTGATCCTTACCACTGAAAATTAAGATAGGCGCTTCTTAAACTGACAAGACCCTTCAAGGCTTGACTGAGGCCATCTACTCCTCCTCCATTAATAGAATGGCAACTATCAAAATAAACTCAGATTTTACTGAATCCCTTTCAATACCTGCTAAAATTAAGCTTAATTTTCTCCAATTGGGAAAGCTGTCCCAAAGCTCGAGAAATGCTCAACAATCCTGTATTACTAATCCCTCTGCATCTATTGAATAGTGAATATTCTCGTCAAATTTTTTATCCTTACACGCTGAAATCAAGGCTTAGACTTTGCAAATTAGTCAGATTCTTCAAGGGTTGACTAATATTTATCAAATCTGCATCAGTAATATTTTTGCACCTGAGGATGATAAGTCAAATGAGGGATCACTTGCGATTTTACCAACGAAGACCCAGATGAAGATGTTGCAAAGAAGTAAAAGTTCTCAAAGTTCGACTCAATAGGCCTGCCTCTATGTTTCTCAGCTGATCACAACTTTCACCAATAAATTGAAAAAAAAAATCATCTTGATCTTTTACCATTCAAAATTGAGGCTCACAATATTTAAACAGACCATTTCTCCAAAATACTTGCAGAGATTTGCCACGCCTGCTTCGGTGATTTTATCACAGCTTTAGGGCATTAAGTATTTTCATCATAATAATCAAGCTTCTGACCTTCCAAAATCCAAACGAATCTTTTGTAAAGAGATCAGTCCTTGAAAGCTTTGACCCAATTTCTCCAATCCTTCATCTGTTATCCTCCGACATCTATTCATGATTCAACCAACTTATCCCCAATCCAATGTTTTACACTTGAAATCTTAACTTTAAAGTTTTTAAATCCTTCATTGTATTTAATATCCGACCAAATCTCGGTATCCCTTCATCAGTCATCCAACTACATCTATCAATCCCATTACAAAAAGGCGTTCTCCACTGGACTCTTTACCGACTAAAGTCAATATTAAGATATCTTAATGATCTACAAGCCTTGAGAGCTCGAATCAAAACAACCATTCCTGTATCCGTAAGCCAACCATCACTATCACAAAAGTTTAAAATACCTCATTTCATCTTCAGTTTATACCTTTCCATAATAAAAGTAACATTCTCCAAGCATGGAAGTGTCTTCAGGGCTTGACTAATATAACGAACTCCTGTATCAGTGAAACTACCATACCTTCCAAAAGAAACTATAAATCTCTTGATAATCAAGCTATTTACCAACTAAAGTTCAAAAAGGCACTTTTGAGGCACGTTAGCTTCTTTATACTCTCACTGATATACTTTATTCCAACGTCTGTTAATTCACTACACCTATTTCAACTGATTAACATCCAACAATATGGTGGGAATTATTACTGGTAACATTCGAGATGTAATATTTGTGTTCTTCTTGCTGATTTGAGGATAATTCTTCCAATGTCCCTCAAATATTCATTTTTCCCAACTTCGTCAGAATCAAAACCTGCATCTGGATTTGTTTGAAATTTGAATATTTTGGAAACAGGTCTTCTGGGCAAAGATGACCTCATTGTCTCGATTTCGAGATCTGTTTTGTATCTGAAAATGTTAGAAATATTTGGATTATCTTGTACTGGTGATATCCTTTCTTGACGCTTTTAGTTGAGATACAATTTGATGGGAATTCAGAGTCATTTGTTAGTCTAAGAGCTTTGAATGATGATATCATGATGTTATTTCTGAGATAAAGAAGCAAAAGCTAGTCTAAGACTTGAAAACTGATCTTTTTTGTTGATATAAATTTGTTAAACGAAAGAGTGCCTTGAATTTTAGTCTGAATTAAATGAAGTAAAATGTGAGATTTTTTTATTCTGCTCAATTTAAATATTTTTGGAGCCAAATTATATCAAAGAGAATAAAAGAGATCTTATCTTTATCAGCTTCTTTCTCCTGATGTTCTTTTTAATCAGAAATGCTCACTAGATGTAAGAGTTTGAATAAAGATGGAAAAACAGAAAGAGTATCTCAGCCAAAGAAGAAAGAAAAAAATCAAGCATTTCAAAGGGATCATCTTGTATTGAGGAGTTTTTCAGAAAATCTCCAATTGGAAAGAATTTCAGGAAAATTGTACGAGAAACAGAAAGACAAAATTCTCAAGATTGAATCTCAAGAGAGTCTAATAATTCAAGGTTCCTCACTCTTCAGTCCAGCATCTGTGATTTTTAAACACCTATTCAAAACACGACGTAGCAAGGGTCTGGTTAAAGTCGATTTATCACTGAAAGCCAAGAGAGAGATGGCGTAAGGAAGGAATTTTTTCAAAACAGTAGTCAAATTATAGAATCCACCTGCTGGGATAAATCAATTTCACTTCTCCTCGAATTTTCTCAGTTTTCATAACAAATTATCCCTTATTTTCTTTCTCCAACTCATTGTTAACCATTTGAATGCTAACTTTTGCACTTTCCTTTGTGATCTGAGCTCCAAAATGGCTTGTTTTAAGGCCGACTGATCTAGAACCCTATTGATATTGTCCCGAGTCATGTTTCCCAATTTACTTCGCCGGGTTAAATCTCCAAACTCTTGCTCGGATTCTCTTGGCCAGATGCTGTTCGATCTCATCTCCAGTTAATTGAATGAAAGGGCTCTACAATTCAAGAACTCAAGAGATATATGTTTACTTTTTAATTAGTTTGATTTTCTTCGCTAAAAAGTTCACTTTCACAGCAGGCTCTTGATAACTTGCTTCTTTCACTCTTTTCTTTTTTGATATTTTTAGCATTTGGCTCTCTGAGTCTCATTAGGAATGCTTGAAACGTGAAAACCTTACTGAGGTCCTCTTCTCTGGTCTTATTCTGAATTTGCTTAGGAAATTAATTTTATAAACTGTCTTATTCCTCAATGAAATTTCCTTTTCAAAATGCTCAACAATAAGAAATCCTCTACTCTTAACTCCCTTCAAGTTCAACGGGTATCCAAATTAAGCGGAAAAATATAATTTATTTTTTCCTAATTTTTCGTTGAAATTGGATATGTCATTGAATTTGGATATATTTGGTAAAACGAATTTTCTGTTGAATTTCGAAATAATTCCTCAAACTTTCTTGAGGCTTTTCCCAATAAATTTGGATTTTTCTTACAAAAAATCTTCTTGCCTAAGTAAGACCGAATTTCAACGAAAAAATCCTTTTTCTGAATTTTTCGTTGAAATTGGATAAACCTGTTGAATTTGGATAGTGAAAAAATCTGAAAGAATTTTATATTTTTTTCGCTTAAATTGAAGGGAGTTAAGAGTATGTGAAAAAAAAAACAAACCTCATTGGGATTGAGCGAAATCAATTATTTTTTTTGTATTGAAAAGAAACGGACGTCTTTGGTAAATTTGATAACACTTTAAAAAAACTCGAGGTCAATTTTTCAATATTGAGGAAAGAAATTTCTGTTAAATCTCGCAAAAATTAGAAAATCAAGATTGAATCATCAACAAAAAAAACTCTCGAAGATAATGCTTATAATTTGATATCTTTTTGCAATATCAAGGACAAAGATACAAGAGCTGTACAGCTCGAAGTTTCAACGTATCCGTTCCTCTTTGATTCTCATTTTTCAGAAATAACCTTCAAATTTACTTGAAAAAATAGACATTGAAAATCATTATTCTAAAAAAATAAAAATTGTTGAATCTCATAAAATTTTTTCTCACGATTTTCATGCTCATTGAAAGTTTTTTTTTTTTTTATTCAATAAAAACAAATTCAGAAAAAGTCAGATTTCATAAATATCTACTATGCTTGCTTACTTTAAAGATACACCCAAATTCTTCCCCTTAAGATGTAAAAAGTTGAAGAGATGGAAGCGAAGCTAAAGAGCTCTTGAAAAGTTCCACAGCTTCTTTTGTTATTTTTGTTTCGCGGGATTCCAAATGGAGAGATAATTGCTGGAGATATGTGAGTGACACAAGAGCATTCTTAAGGTGATATAGTCCGTCATCCGAAATCTTGTTACAGTGTGAGAAATTCAACAACACATATTGCAAAGATGCAAGTGCCGCAAGACCACCCTTGAGATCCTTTAGCCCCGCATTAGAAATCTTGTTGCAACGAGAGAAGTCAAGCGACAAATTTTGCAAAGTTAAGAGTGAGACAAATGCACCCTTCAGATGATCTAACCCTTTATCCGATATCTTGGTACAATCTGTGAAATTAAGCGATAAACTTTGCAGAGATAAAAGTAATATCAGACCACTCTTTAGATGGTTCACTCCTTCATCTGAAATCTTATCACAATTCATGAAATTAAGAGACAATTTTTGGACCGAATTGAGTGATATGAAACCATTCTTAAGGTTCTTGAGCCCCTCATCCGAGACTTTGCAACAGTTCATCAAATTGACGGATAAATCTTTCAGAGAACTGAGTCGCATAAAACCGCTTCCGAGAGAAAAGAGACCTTTATCTGAGATCTTGTTACAGCTCGTGAAATCAAAAGATACAGATTGCAAGGATGCGAGTGACATCAGGCTACTTTCAATATGACTTAGTCCTTCATCAGAAATTTTGTTGCAGCTCCAGAAATTAAGAGTGAAATGCTGGAGAGATTTGAGTGCTGAAAAACCGCTACTGAGATAATTTATTCCGTCATCAGATATTTTGTTGCAGCCATAGAAATCAAGAGAGAGACTTTGAAGGTTGACAAGAGATGTAAGACACTCCTTGAGGTGACTCAATCCTTTATCAGAAATCTTTATACAACTCATGAAATCGAGAGATAAATATTGTAAAAATTTCAGCTTCATGAGACATTCCTTCAGGAAAAGAATTGCTTCATCTGAAATCTTGCTACAACATTTCAAGTCCAAAGAAAAATGTTTCAAAGATGTCAGTAATCCAACTGCATTTTTGAGATGGTTCACTCCTTCATCCGAGATATTTTTGCAGTTCATGAAACTCAGGGAGAGATGTTGGAGAGATTTTAGTAATTTCAAACTATTCTCTAGATTTCTGAGCCCCACATCTGATATCAAATTACAATCAGAGAAATTCAAAGATAAGTATTCAAGTGAGTTCAATACTGTGAGTCCACTCCTGATATAATCCAACCCAGGATCTGAAATTTTATAACAAAAGTCCAAACAAATAGATAATTTTTTTAGAGACTTAAGCTCTAAAAGGCTATCCTTCAGATGACTGAGCCCATCATCCGAGATCTCATGACAGTTGACAAAATTGAGAGATAAATTTTCGAGAGATGGCAACGATTTCAGAGCACCTCTCAAGTGCTTGATTCCTTCGTCTGAAATCTTATCAGAGAAATTCAAACAAAGAGAAATGCTTTTCACGAAACCTAGGACCGCAAGCTCATTTTCAAAGAATTTTAATCCTTCATCAGACAAAGTTAAGTCAAGAGAGAGTTCACTCAAAGCACTCAACGATCCAATTGATTTACATAACAATTCAATATTTTCTCTGGAACCGCTGGTCTGATTTTGATTCAAGACCAACCTTAGATTCTCCATCACCTTTAGCTCTCCAACACATTCTACAAAATCTTTAAATTCGTGATTTGAAGTCTGCATTTTTCCAAGTGATAGATCCAACTTCAAAAGTTGATTCTCATTTTTTAGCCTTGTCCACAATTCTTTTGATTGATTTTTCACGTGAAACCTCTCCAAAGATTTTTCGTTAAGGACAAGAGCCTTTATTTCTTTTATTTCAACTTCTTTATTTTTCAGCACAGCTGCTTCCTTTTTGAATCGCACTGTATTTGAGAGACAGATATCGTTTAAACTCTCAGCCGAAAAAAAGTGAACAAGCTGGCTTAAACTATTTGTTGCAATCACATTATTCACCAACTTTACATCTTCTTTTCTCACATTCGTTGATGCTCTAACACTTTCTATTTTCTCCATTATATGCTCGTCAATTCCAGACTCTCTGATCTCAATCTTTCGAATTGATTTGTTTCCTCTCAGGAGCTCAAGCAGCTTAAAGCTTTTCTGTGAAGGCAAATCATCTATGATAGCTTTATCTTTCAAAATAGCTTGATCTTGTAAAGTTCCTAATAAAACAAGTTTCTCTTTTGTTTCTTCAAATCTTTTCGTAATTTTCAAACTGATTTCATAAATATCCTCTTCGATTAATTTCTTCTTGATCAATTCAAAAACTGTTCCAGGCGCAAGAATAACCTCTTTTTCATCTTGATATTGACTGCAAGAATTTTGTAAAGTGTCAATCATTCCTTCACAATCTTCTGCTGAAGCATAATCACTCTCAATTTTAAAGAACACACCCACCTTTGCCTCACCATTCTTTTTGGCAATTTTAACAGACCTTTTGATAAAATTCATTGCGACATTTTTCTCTCTTGTAGTTGATGAAATCCCATTCCATGAAAAATATTTCACTTTTTCAGGGTTATAAACATCAAGATGCGTTTTTAAAAGAGCTGACCCTCTATAAAGAATGAGTTTCTGCTTTACACCAACAAATCCAAAGAGAGTGTTAATAAGTCCCTGAGGTTCTTGGTATTTAAGTATATATTTATCTTGCTTAAACGTGTAGACTAAACACACCAGATAAGGGGTCAGAACGTTAATTTCTTCCCAATCTGCACTTCTCAAAAGCTCATTCAGCCAGTAACAAATGAAAGTTTCCATTGTATAGGCTTTTAGGACTGCTTTCAGAAAATCTTCGAGGGTTGCTGAATTTGCTTGAAGAACATCAATAACGCTTTTCGCCTCGCTTGCAAAGTCTTTTGCTTGAGACTCGGATCTCGTCTTGGCGATTTTTTGTCTTGTTTCTCCTCCTTTCTCGATACAAGCAACAACCTCCTGAATGATATCTTTGAATTCAGTGTCTTTACAATCCAAAGAGAGTTTTGTCAACCTCTGGTACAACCCATACGCCTCTGGCGTCCTCTTCATGAGAAATTCCAAAAAATGCTGAATAGTTCCAAAGGCTTCATTCATTGTCTTTTGCTCCTTAATAATTGGCTGAGGTACTTCCATCATATGTGGATGTTTTTCTTGTCTTCTAACTCTTCTTACTCTATCCCTGTGACTCTTATTCACTTGGAGCATCTTCTTCAAATCAATTTCATAGTTGTTCTTCAGATCAACAACCTCTTTCTGGAGAACCAGAGCTTGTTCAATGAGAAGACAAACGTCATCTGGATAATCTTGCCAGATTCTCTTTGCAGGATCATTTTCTGCCCAAGGATCTGGATTTGGGCCTGATTGCCATTGCCATACAACAGTCTCGTCAGGTTTCTCAGGCTGAGCTGGGTCAATCTTCTTTCCTTCTTCCTGTTGTTGTGGTTCCATACAAATTTCCTTATTTGTAAAATTAAAGAGTTTTTTCTAAGTTTATAATTTAATCAATCAAATATTGGGTAAATTTAAGATTCCTCTGTATTATAGAGATATGGTCATTAGATTTGATAGACTGAAAAGTAAAAATTCAAGCTGAAAAAAGTTGTTCAATTTTATTCTCATTCGCTTTTGAGGAGAATTGATGATCAAAAGGGGATATTAAAGTTCAAATTAGAAATTTCCAAGGATCGTGAATTGAAAAGGAGACGTGTTTTTTTAAATTAAAAAGAAGTCTAACTTCAACAAAAAAAGAAAGGTTCAAATGTTCATTATATTGGACAATCTTGCTAGTTTCTGGAATTCTCGCAGGCTTCAAGGTCCTTAAAATTCTCCTTTGAGATGAATTTTCTCGAAAATCACCCACAAAAATCTTTTCTCAATTTTTTTCCAAATTCAATCCTTTTTTCTTCTCTAAGAAATGTCTTTCAAGAGGCGGCAAAGCGATGACAGGTAAATCATTCAAAAATGAGATTTTAAGACTGTGTCGAAAAAACAATTAAAACGAATTTTCAGATTTTTTCCTCAAAAGTTATTTTTCTGATTTGAGGATCCATCTTGAGAAAAATCCTCTCTGACAAAAAATTTCTGAAAGTTTTACTCCAAATCAGTTCTTCAAAATTTTCAGGAATATCGATACAGTAAAAAAGGAATCTTTTTGATCAGAAAAATGTATTCTTTATTTTTTCTCGAATTTTCCCCTCATCTTATCAGTAGTTTTGGTCAGGTGCTCAGTCTCTTGCTCACCAGGAAAAAACCAATGCCAAATAATTCAAGGCTTTGAAATTCTCGTTTTGATTTCTTTTCAGATTTTCTAGAACAATTATTAGAATATTTTAGAGCATCTAAATAATCATTTTCTCTAGTGAAAGATCCAAATCCAAATCTTACTTATGACAAAATTTCTTTCTTTGGCCAATTTTACCAAAAATCCGCTCGAAATTATTGATCTAGAATTGCGAATCTGCGACAAAATTAAAATTTTCATTTCAAATTAGTAACCCTTCAAAATAACCACCCCCACTTCTCGACACCCCTCTCACAGGAACCCCTTTTCAAAATTTTATGAGTACTCCTTCAAACAATCAAGAGACTGCAAAAAATGAATCTGAAAAACCCTCTCTCTTCCCTCAAGGAAATCTGTACAAATCAAGCACTAATCCTTTTATGACAAAAACAGATGTCCCCTCTGGTGGTCTTTTTAGTTCAGCCACTTCCAACGTTTCCCAACAAGATGGGAATAAGGGAATTTTTGGCTCGAATACTGGTAATCTTTTCAACCAGGGCAATGCCCAAACAACCACCGGTGGCCTCTTTGGAGCCAGACCTCAGGCTCAAAAAGAAGCTTCAAAGCAAGATAATAAAACTAACGCTCCCCCAACTACTGGAATGTTTGGTTCAACCCCTTCTACTATAACAAGTGGTGGACTGTTTGGAAAGACCCAGGGAGAATCCGCAAAGCAAGAAAGCACTCCAACTTCTGGAGGCGTCTTTGGTTTAAATAAGCCTTCTACAGAAGCCCCAAACCAAGAGACAAAGACTACTCCTACTGCTGGAATATTTGGTTCCAACGCTTCGGCTCCAAGCGGTGGACTCTTTGGCTTAAACAAAACTCAAGGAGAAACAGAAAAAAAAGAGACAATTCCAACTTCTGGAGGAATCTTCGACTTAAATAAGCCTGCTGCTCAACAAGAGACGAAAACTACTGCCCCTCCTGCTACTGGAATCTTTGGCTCGACAACGACCAAAACTGAAGACAAATCTGACAAACAAGATACTAAAACCAATGCCCCTCCAACGACTGGAATTTTTGGCTCAACTCCTTCTTCTGGTGGTGGACTCTTTGGTGGAGCTAAAGCTCAAGGAGCTTCAGAAAAGCAAGACACTAAAACTAACGCTCCTCTTGCGACCGGAATATTTGGCTCCATCCCTTCTACTACAACTAGTGGTGGACTGTTTGGAAAGACTCAGGGAGAATCTGCAAAGCAAGAAAGCACTCCAACTTCTGGAGGTTTCTTTGGCTTGAGTAAGCCTTCCACAGAAGCCCCAAAACAAGAAACTAAAACTACCACTACTCCGACGACCGGAATATTTGGTTTAACCCCTTCTACAACAACTAGCAGTGGAATCTTTGGCTTAAACAAAGCTCAAGGAGATGCAGGAAAGCAAGAAATCACTCCGCCAGCAACAGGAATATTTGGTACAACTTCTAGTAGTGGCACGACTAGTTGGCCAAGTTTTGGAACAACAACAACAGGCACTCCACAAAGCTCAACAACAACAACAACAACAATGTTCCAAGCTCGCGAAGCTCCTTCCAAAAAGAAAAAGGATGAAATGTCAACTTTATCTCCGGAGAAGAAAACAGCTGCTCTCAATATTTCGAATCTACCCTCCTCCGGTGTCCAATCTTCCCTATTCACTGAGCCAACCAAGACTACCAATCTTTTTGATAAAGCCTCTGCCCCTGCTGCCCAAACCAAGGAAGAGCCCAAGAAAGCTCAAGTACTTCTTCAAGTTGACGATTCAAAACTTGATGCAATTTTAAAGAGTGCTATTGCCAAGGAAGAAAAGGTTACTCAAAAGATTAAGGATATTACCAGCAAAATGAATAATGCTCAGGTCGCGGACCAATTTTTGACCGAACAAAATCAGGCTATTGATGAATTCTATGCTGAATTCACTCAAAATCTGGCCAAAAAAGTCACTGAAATTGCCAATCAGCAAAAACAAGCTTTGAAAAAGAAACTCGCTGAAGAAGTTCAGGAATTCAAAAAGACTACTGAAGGACTCTCTGGTCACTTTAATCAACTTTTGGCCGAAAACTCTTTAGACACAATCAAGAATCGACTCCTTTCTGCTGCCAAAGATAAAAAAGATGCTGAGCAAGCTGTTAAATCAACTTTAGCCCAGTCCTTTGAATTAGAAAATGGTTTCAGTCCTCTTGTCAAAAAATACAAGGCCATTAAATACACTATTCCTAGTCTCGGCCTCCTTTCTAAACCAATTGACAGACAACCTGCAAATAAACAGGCCCTGATGCAAAAAGCCCAAGTTATTCTTCCAGAACTTGAAAAAGTTATAGAAGACATCAATCTCGCCTTGAAAGACGCTATTGGAAGCTTATCTCATCCCCTCAAGTCATATCTACCTAAAATCTCTAAATGCGTTGAATTAGAAAACTCCCTCTTGGGACCAGATTTCCCATTTGAATTGGCTGGAGTTCCTTCTGAAGAAAATGTTATCCCTAAAGACTCAAAGATTAGAGAAGTCGTTTACAAGCTTCATAAAAATGAAGCTGAGAAACTTAGAGGGTCGAATGTGCTGTCTAAAGATGGAGAAGAAGAATTGGTCTTGAGAGTAAAGCCTGTCTCAGTCCGCTATGATATGGTTCCAGGAGATTTGATGCTGGTTAACCAAATTCCCTGTGAAATAAAATCTAAAAACTCTTCTCAGCAATCTAACGAGATTGAATTTGAACTTGAAAATGTCTTGACAGGAGTCCCACAAAATGAAAAATTCCATTCAAAATGGGATCAAGTTCATGAATTAGTATTGACAGAAAGTTTGGTTCTAGTCAAGCCCAACAATTCCAAAAAAGGATATTATACTCTTATGAATCTAAAAGATCCCAAGAGTACTAGAGGTTTGGTCAAAGCAATTAAAACTGACAGAACTTTGAATGATAAACTTCAAAGAGAATTAGAAACTATTCTAAAAGAAGAAAAACGTGCTTTGGTTCAAGTCCTTAGAATTAAAGGCGAAGATATTATTGTTTCTTGTAAAAAACTTCGTAAATAAAAATTGAGTCCAAAAATCATTACCAATAATCATAATAATATCCTTGCAAATGTGTGCGCATGTTTTATTCATTATTATTCAGCCAAACAAAATTAATAATTTATTTATTCCCAGAGATAAACTCATAAAACTCTCCATCTCTTTCTTTCAAAAATGGAGACAGCTAAAATTCCTATGTGGTTAGATTGCGATCCAGGCCATGATGATGCAATGGCAATTATCCTTGCTGCATATAACCCAAAAATCAATCTTCTTGGTATCACCACTACACATGGTAATTCCTCTATTGAACATACAACTATCAACGCTTGCAGAGTTGTCTATACTTGCGGAATAGAAAATGTTCCAATTATCAAGGGAGCTGCTGGTGCTCTCTGCCATCAAGGTCTTGAAAGAGTTTCTGAAGCAATTCACGGTCATGATGGTTTGGGAACCAAGAATAATGTCAAGTTCCCTCAATCAACTATTGAGCCATTGAAAGCTAATCCCTATGTTTACATGTCTGAAGCTATCTTGAAATCTCCCCAAAAAGTTCACGTTGTCGCCACAGGAAATCTCACCAATATTGCTATTCTTCTTAAAGCATTCCCTGAAGTCAAGGAAAACATTGAACAAATCGTTTTCATGGGAGGAGCTATAAACTTTGGTAATGTCAGCCCTGCTGCTGAAGCCAATATTTTCAATGATCCTGAGGCCGCTGACATAGTCTGCGATTGCGGATTAAAGGTCGTTATGGTTCCTTTAGAAGTCACTCATACAGCATTGGTTACCCCAGAAATTATTCAGAAAATTGAATCTATGAATTCTAGCTTTGCTAACCTTTGCGTTGGACTCTTGCAATTCTTCCACGATTCCTACAAAGAAGAATTTGATTTTGACAGTCCCCCTCTTCACGACCCTTGTGCTGTTGCCTATTGTATAGACCAAACTCTCTTTGAAGAAAAGTTCTGCAATACTCGTATCGAAAGAGCCCAAGGTACCTCCAAAGGAAGAACTGTCTGTGATATGTATGGTATTATGAATCTCAAGAAAAATGTTCATGTCACCACTAAAATGGATGTCCCCAAATTCTGGGAATTAATGCTTGATGCCTTGTCTCAGGCTAACTCTAGAAGTAAAATGGAATAAATTGTGAAATTATATAAGCCTCTTCGTAATGATATTTTAACACTCTTGATCCATTCACAATCTCTCTCTCTCTTTTTCGATCATTTTAAGGAAGAAAAAAATTTCGATTAATTTTTAGGCAAAAATATTAATAGATTTGTAACTTGTTGTTGGTATTTTTCGGCAAGGAATTGTCAACAAACGTTGAGGCCATCAGCAAATATATTTTTCAAGAGAAAAAAAAATTTAAACCCTTGTTAGGTGTAAATTCTTCAAAATAATTTATCCTTATGGAAAGGCTGATAAAATCCTAGTCAGCTAATTAATTCGAAAAAAATTCACTGTAATCTTCTCTGAAGAAATTCAATCAATCTGATCCATCCAGTCCATGATTTGGATAATAGACAATCACTTCCAGAAATCATGAAAATTTCTCTATCAGATCCCAGATTCAATAATCCCGCTCATCTCAAATCCTTTTTAACAAGCCAATTAAATTTCGTTTAAACTTTAAATCAAAGTCGCTCTCAATTTTATATTTCATCACTGAATGTCGAATTCTCTCACTCTTTAACTTTATTTCCCAGAGTATTCCTCTGATTTCTCGTTTATTTCGTTACGAAAAACAAAACCTAAAAATATTCTGTTGTTGTCTTCAACACTCATTCCCTAAATACCAAAAATTTTAAACCATAAAGCTTTTTCTCTCCTAGGCAATCAATTAATTTATTACAGAATATTGCAGGATTTTTAATATAACAAAAAATATCTAGATTTCGATATGATTCAAGAAGAACTTGACACCACCTCTACCACTTCCGTTGCTGCAGACGTAACTCTCTCCCTTTTTCTCTTTTCTTGATCTCTCTCAAAAGCAAACTGAACATGTCAGTAGAAGTATTCTTGCTATGATGCTCTTACTTGCAATCAATACAACAGCTCTCGGCTATAAACGAAAAATCTCCAAACATTATCCCTTAGTCGGAAGATTACTTCAAGATGCCACTGTTACCACTCTCATCGGTGTCTTTGCAGGGGTTATCCTTTCAGTCCTTGGTCAAAGTGCAACCCTTACAACCATTGGCGAAGGATATCAAACTTTATTCATGATTGTTTTGCTTCCTCCTATTATTTTCGAAAGGTACCTCTCTTGAAACTGAATTCTTTGATCTAATCTCTTGTTTTAGCACCATCAATATGCATAAAGTATAGTCAATCACCCCTTCTTTTATCTCACTTCTCTTTCTTTCAGGAAAGCTTCTTCAAGAATATTGGTAGTATTCTCATGTTTGCTATATTTGGAACCCTTCTTGCTATCTTAATTACCGCTATGGGTATTTATCTTTTTGCTTTTGTCTGGTCCGCTGAAAAATTCACATGGATTGAATGCCTTGCCTTTGGGTCATTAATTTCTGCTACTGATCCTGGTAAACACCATCATTAAATGAAGAAATCAGGTCTAACAATTCTCTGTTAGTCAGTGTTTTGGCTATCTTTAAAGAAATCAATGCTGACAAAACTTTGTGGAGTCTTATCTTTGGTGAAAGTATTCTCAATGATGCCATTTCTATCGTCTCATACAAGTATCTCCCCATTAAAACTCACTTTTCCTCATTTCAAAAAAAGTACTGTGGTTGGAATTGCAACAGAGACATCTGGTGGTCTCAATCCTATCTTGCGTTTCTCTCTGATCTTCTTTGGATCAATGGGTATTGGAATAGCTATTGGAGTCATGTGTGCATATGTAAATCTCTTTCTTTCCTCTCATTTATCCCAAATAGATCCTTAAAAATTATTTTGGTGCTGAGGCTGGAAGTCCTGATAGTACTTCATCCCAATCTGGCACAGAAACTACATTCATGATTATTGCTCCTTGGGTCTCTTATTTGATCGGCGAAGTACAACTCTGATTTAAAAGTTCTTTAAAATAAAACTCTCTTTCTTAATAGGGTTTTGCTCTTTCAGGTATCGTCACGATTGTGTTTTGTGGTATTGCTATTAACAAATATGCCCTTGTCAACATGTCAACCCATGCAAGAAGAGTATATCTGAATTGCCTTGGAATAAAATCTAATTCAATCTCTTAGATCACTCAACATCTTTATGCTATTTTGAGCTCAACATTTGAAAATCTTGCCTTTATGTTTATTGGATTGGGTTTCTTCACTTTTACTCACGAATGGAGGTAATCTCATTTCCTTACTACTGGAATACTAACATCATCCTCCTAGCACTCTCGGGTTTTCATTCTTTATCCTCAGTATTTTGATCATCACCTTTGCTCGTTTTTCGCAAATTCATATCACTGCCTTTATCCTCAATCTTTTCCGTCATAATCAAAAAATCAGCAGAAACTTCCAAATGGTTATGGCTCATTCTGGTTTCAGAGGCGCTATGGCTTTTGCACTTGCCACTAATGCTGCTAAAGTCTTTTCTTCTGACAAAACTGGAAGTTCGATGCTTACTTTAACTATTGTCTATGCTTCTTTCACAGTAAACTTGAATCTCCTTCTTCAATACTCTAATTTAATTCTAGACATTTGTTATTGGAAGTATGTTGGTGCCATTATTTGAATATTATGATGTCAAGGAAAAGCCTGGTGGAAATAGTGATCCTAGTTCTCCTATTCATGGTGGTGTTGGTTCGAGATACTTCTGGAATAGGCTCAAAGTTGGATTTGGAGTTCTTGATGATATGCTCATCGAATTGTTGGTCAGGTAATGAATTTTTGTATAAGGCGTTATTTCTAATATAAAACAATAGAGATCCAAGGGAAAATGCTCGTTTACAACTTGAAGGACATCATAATAATGGTGATGAACTTTCAAGCCCTAGTAAGAGCACAAGATCTGCCTTGATGTCAAGCTCTCAAGTGTTTGAAAGCGAAATGACATCACCAACAAAAGGCTCAAAAGCTATCTATTTGAGTAGTTCTCAAGTCTTTGAGAGCGAGATGACCACTGTTGAAACCAAGGAAATTAAAGTTATTCATTAATCGAAAGAAATTGTAGTTTTTTTATGTAATGCTCAGAATGAGCGAGAATATTATTATTTATTTGTAAAAATGCTATAATCTTCATAATTTATTCATTTGTGTAGTAACTCCATGTTTCACAACAAAAAGGTGAAACTTTGATTTTTTTTTTTACAATAACATTTGAAAAATTCCAATTTCCAACATATGACCAGAAATTCCCTAATAACAATCCCCCTTCGTATTAAAATAGTTTATTCCTCTAATCGCAAATATGAATCATTCTAGAGAAGATTTAGTGTTTCTGTGTTGCTTGAGTGAGCAGACTGAAAGGTATCCAGATATGCTCAAATTTATCAAACAAGCAATCCAACTAGGCGGTGAGCCCTCAATTGAAGAGCGAAATCTTCTCAGTGTCGCCTATAAAAATCTCATCGGATCCAAAAGACCGGCTCGAAGATCCATCTCAGCCCTTGAAATAAAAGAGGAAAGCAAGGGAGGGCCTCACATTCAATTTCTCAAGGATCTTCAAAAGAAAATCGAACTAGAAGTGGAGGAATATCAACGTGACGCTATAAATTTTATCGATACTTCAATTCTTCAAACCTGCAAAGGTGCAGAATCTCAAGTTTTCTTTCTAAAGATGAAGGCGGATCATTACAGACAGCTTACTGAGAGCTCTACGGGAGAGGATCGATCGAAAATTGCTCAAGAGGCTCTTGAAGCTTATTCTCAGGCGAGTGAAGTTGCGACAATGGGACTTCCAGCCAATGATCCAATAAGATTAGGACTTATGCTGAATTTTTCAGTGTTTTATTATGAAATTATGAATGATTGTGAGAAAGCTTGTAGCTTGGTCAAGGAAGCTCTTGAATCTGCACAGGCAGAAACTGATAACGAGAGAGATTCGCTGATGATTCAACAATTATTAAGAGATAATTTAAGCCTATGGACTTCTGAGCCTAATGAGAGTTAAGTGATGTCTCGATCTCAAGTATTTTTCCAAGTCTGTTTGTTATTCATTAAATCATTTTGTTCAAATTCAAGAATCATTTTTGAAAAGATGAAATATTTATATTCTCTATTCTCAATCTAAAAACAAGAAATAGTCATAAAAAAGTAGCAATGAGCTCTTTCAAAAAGAATCAGAGCATTTATCTTTACAAATAAAATAAAAATAAAAATCGTATTGTTGGCGAAGAATTTGCATAGCGTTCTCTATCACCTCTTTTGGGCTGAAAGCTTTTAGAACATGCAACTTTCATAGGTGGGGATCATATATTTGATGTTGATATAAGCGTCTTCACCTCCAAATCTCTCAAAAACTTCCAAGGTTTCT
>Ga0182738_1002961_pt1 | contig 19729 bp, 12 predicted proteins | sample eDN5th30CBELigMG_FD_128876 | JGI IMG/M metagenome (GOLD analysis project Ga0182738, IMG submission 128876) | Enriched Miracle-Growth compost microbial communities from Emeryville, California, USA - eDNA 5th pass 30_C BE-Lig MG (version 2)... ... | reverse complement strand
GGCTTGGCTAATCTCAATCTCCTGTAACCGGCTCGTACAGATCAACGTGAACGGGTAAGTCCGGAGAGTCGAGCTCCCTAAGAGGAACGGCACGAATCATGAGTGGGCTTCTGTCGAGAACGGAAATCTGGGTGGCGGCGTTGGCCATTCTGGCCTTTCTGGCGTTGTACTGGGTTTTTCGAGGCGCTCCGGTCGGGCAGTCACCGGGCGAGGAAGGAACCGACTCACCTCGCGCGAGCTACCGCGATCGCGTGATCGCGACGATGGTGGTGGGACTTCTTCTCATTCTGGTCGGCGCGTATATCGCCGTGGCGCAAAGTCTAGCTTGGTCGATCCCGGTCTTCGCGCTCGGCTTTGGCACGGTGCTTACCCTGATCACGCTGAATCAAAGGCACCGGCACTCCAGTCCCACGCTCAAACGCACGATCGAATTGTCGAGCCTGTCGCTCCATGTGGTTCTGGTGGCGGGCGTTCTCATCGTGTTGAATGTTCTCATCTACCGGTATGGGGGCCACCCTCTGGACCTGACGCGCGAGCGGACTTACTCGCTCGAGTCATTAACCCTGAACCGCCTGAAGACCCTTGAGCAGCCGGTGCGCTTCACGCTGGTGGCAGGCCGAAGCCCGCTCGCCTCGCTCCAGTCCGAACGGGTCTTGCAGCTTCTCGACCTTTACAAACAGAGCCAGCCCGATCGAATCCAGATTCAGTCGCTCGACCCCTATCGCCAACCCGAGCAGTACGAAGCCCTGGCGAAACGAGTCAGCGGCCTCTCCTTGAAGGAAGGGGGAGGAATCCTCATCGAGTATGGGGAACCGACCAAGACCACGCATTCGATCGTTCGGTTCAACGAGCTGTTCGACCTCCCCGCTTCCGGACGGGTCGAGGATCGGACCGCTCTTTATGAGAGCACGTTCCACGGAGAGTCGGCCATCACCTCGGCCTTGATCTCCCTGAGCGAGGGGAACAAACCCCACATCTATTTCGTAACGGGGCATGGCGAGCCGTCGATTGATGAGAGCCGTCCCCAGGAGCCTGGTCTGGGAACCTGGCGAGGTCGGCTCACCGCCACCGGCTCCTTCGTTTCCGAGATCAACTTACTGGATGGGACTATCCCCGAGGACGCGTCGCTACTCGTGATCGTCGCCCCAAAGAGTCCCTACCGAGGCGTCGAGCTCGCGAAACTCCGCGCCTTCATGGATAAAGGCTCCCCCGTCCTTTTCTTGCTCGGAAACCGGACGATGACCGGCCTCAATGAAATCCTCAAGTCATTCAACGTCGAGTTTGGCAAGGGGACGGTGGTCGACCCCAGGTTTAGCATGCCGGGAAGGCCGGAAGCCGTTTATGTCCCGGTCGCTGGCACGATCCGCCACCCGGTTATCGATTCGCTCTTCGGCCAGGTGGTCTTCATGCCCTCCGCTTCCCCAATTCGAGTTCTCGGTTACGGCGGCAGTGCACCCGCCAACGACAAGGTGATTGGCACGCCCCTGCTCCGAACGACCAACTTCTCCTGGTCCGACTCGAACCCCGATCAATCCCCCCCTGAATTCGACCAGGGGACCGATGAGAGGGGACCAGCGATCGTGGGCGTGGCCGTGAGCGACCGAGCCGAGCGTGGGAAGGAGCAGAACAGGCAGGCCAAACCTCGCCTCGTTCTGTTCTCATCGCCTCGCATGGCGGAAAACGACTATTTGCGGGAAGAAGCGCCCAATCAAGATCTGCTCATGAACGCGGTCGCCTGGTTGAGAGGTCGTGCCGACTTGCAAGGCGTCGCTCCGCGAAAGCACACTTCGATGACCTTGCTGGCCGACCGGGTCTTACAGTGGCGATTGATCATGGTTCCCACCGTGATGGCCGGCCTCTTGATCCTTGGCTTCGGCATCTCCACCTACCTGACCAGGCGCGAATAACCCACCATCCGACTCGTCACCCCACATCACCGGAGAGCCGCTTGCCCGACCCTTTCCCTGGTAAGTGATCATGAAAAAACATCATACAACCTTCGTCCTGATGACCCTGTTCTTCGCCGGGTTGATCGTGCTGTGGTGGACCAACCATGCCGAAGTCCCAACGACTCTCGAGGCCGAGGCAGGGCAACGGCTCGTCTTTCCAGGACTGGCGAAGACTTCGGCGTCCGACTTCTCGAAGATCGTGATCGAACAGCCTGGCGAGTTGGAAGGAGACGAGCCGACACCGTCGAAGGAAAGTCGTCAGCTCGTCTTTGAGCGTCGTGATGAGGGTTGGCAAATGACCCAACCTTTCGACGTCGCGGCCGATCGGCTCCGGTTGGGTATGCTCTTGCAAAACGTGATCACGCTCGCGAAGACCCCCGAGGCGGGGAGCATTCCGGAATCGGGCGAACGATTTGGGCTGAAACCCCCTCGAGCAATCGTCTCCCTCTATCGGACGGGTGAATCCACGCCCGCCGCGGCGCTCGACTTCGGTAAAGAGTACGATCAGTACCTCTACGTCCGCACGCACGATCAGCCCGACATCGAGGTGGTCGATGCTCGGATCTTCCAGGGTATCGAAGACGCCCCCATCGCCTGGCGCGAACGTAGCCTCATCCACCTTTCAAGTTTTCAAATCGCCAAAATCAACATATCCGGCGCCAAGCAAAATTTAAAGGCAAGCCGCGTCAGGAACCAGTGGCGATTGACCGAACCGATCCGGGCGATCGGCGACGACACCAAGATCGAAGGGTTGCTCGGCGGCTTGACCTCGTTGCGCGTCCCTGATGGCGAAGGGGGCTTCGTGGCGGATCAGGCGGCTGACCTGGCTCGTTATGGCCTCGACCAGGCCCAGGCGGTACGCGTCGAGCTCGTGCCGGCGAGCGACCAAGAAAAGCCTCAGGTGGTATTACTCGGTAAACCGGTTCCAAACCAGGACGGTCAGTACTACGCGATGCAAGGGGGGCAGGACGACGTGGTCGTGGTACGAGCCCCTGGCCTGAGTAACCTCGCATTCGAGCCGAATTCTTATCGAAGTAGCAAGATCCTTGATTTCAACCCCAAGCTCGCGAGTTATCTACGGATCAATGCCCTGGGGCGCAGTTTTGAGTTAGAGCGAACCACCAAGCAATGGCATCTGGTCAAGCCCACCCAGTCGGTCGCGGACGACCCCTTGGTTTCGGCATTACTCTCAAAGCTAGGCGCCCTTGAAACCAGTGAGTTCCTCACGAAGACCGATCCTGAAGAGACGGGTTTGGACAGTCCCTTGATGACGGTCGAGGTCTGGGAGACTCCCACTCTCAACGATCTACCAGGTCAGCCGCGGGGCAAGCCAACCGGTAAGTCGGCCGCTCAGTTGAACCTGGGTAAGCGTCATGTCCTGAGCAAGAGCTTATATGTGCGCGTTCCAGGCGACCCGACCGTCTTGCTGGTTTCGGACACGTTGCTCCAGGCCTTTCCCGAGAACGAACTGGCGTTTCAACAGCATGACCTGGTTCATGACCAGCCGGCCCAGATTCAGCGGCTGACCGTACTCCGAGACGGGAAAACGTTCTCAGTCGTTCCAGCCCGCTCGGGTGCTCCAAATCAGTGGAGGATGGTCGAGCCCGTGGAGGCCCCCGCCAACACCGAGGCCGTGACCAAGGCATTGCTCATCCTGAGCGACCTGCGAGCGAAGCGCCTGATTACCAAGGCCTCCGGCGACCTGAAACCCTTCGGGCTCGATGCGCCAAGTCTCGTGATTCGCTGGTCCACATCCACCGATCCGGCGGTTCAACCCGAGCGCGTTCTGGAAGTCGGCGGCCGGGTCCAGGGGGCGGAGGCCTGGTATGCCCGTCTGCCGTCCCGGTCCTTGATCTTCACGATCGGCGACGACGTCGTGCTCCCGTTTCGGGAGGAGTTCCGATCGCGCTCCATGCTCTCATTCTCGCCGAGAAAATTGAGGACCTTGACGCTCAAGTGGCCGGACCGTTCCTTGAGCTTTGAGCATCACGCCACGCCGCTGGGAGGGCCTCGCGACTGGAACGTGGCGGCGGGCTCAAAGGCGGAAGGGTTCGACCTCTCGCGTATCCACTCGCTCGCAAACGACCTATCCAAACTCTCGACGCGGCAGATTCTCCAATACGAAGGTCCGATTCCAGAGGCTTTTGGGCTGTCTAAACCAAGTTTGACGGTGGAATTTCAACTTGAGGGAGAGTCCAAGACCCACGCACTCCACGTCGGTTCCCGGTACGAGGCGGACGAGTTTTACGCGACCACCGACTCGCCCGAAGCGGGCCTGGTCTTCGCGCTGGGGGGATCGGGCTGGGCCGAGTTGGTCCGTCCGAAAGATGACGAGGCCAAGTCGAAGGAATCGAGTGAGACCAGCGCTCTTCCGGAAGATGTCTTTGCCCCGGATCTGACTGCCACCGAAAAGAAATAGCTCCCACGGCCTGCCTTGATTTCTGCGTGAGGGGCCAAACCGCCAATACCTTGGTTTGCGGTCCTCACGCGCATTTCTTACGATATCCGGGATAGTCGAGACATCCACGCTGTTCCTTGCTTTCCCAACGATCCAGGAGACGAATTCGTGCTGCGAATCGTGCCTTATCCCCACCCCGCGTTGCGTTACGATTCGCGGCCCGTGACCGAGATCAATGACGAGCTCCGTTCCACGATTCGCGAGATGTTCTCGTTAATGTACGAGGCGCGTGGGATTGGTCTGGCGGCCAATCAGGTTGCGTGCCCCTACCGTTTCTTCGTGCTCAACTTGACGGCCGACCCGAATCAACCCGACCAGGAACGCGTCTTCATTAATCCAGAGATCATCAAGCGCCATGCCTCGGTGGAGGAGGAAGAAGGGTGCCTGAGTTTTCCCGGTCTCTATGCCAAGGTTCGCCGGGCGAAGAAGATCAAGGTTCGAGCATTCGACCTCGAAGGCAACCTCATGGAAATCGACGCGGAGGACCTGGAAAGCCGGGCCATCCAGCACGAGACGGATCACCTTTCCGGACGGCTCTTTATCGATCTGATCGGCCCGATCACCAAGCCTGCCGTCACGTCGAAGCTTCGTGACTTCGAAGCCGACTTCCGCCGGTCACAACATGCGGGCGAAACGCCGTCCGACGAGGAACTGGTTCGACAACTCGACGCCTACGGAAAGTGACCGCTTCTGATGTCAACTCCCCTTCGACTGATCATGCTCGGGACCGGCGACTTCGCCGTCCCGAGCTTTCTCGCTCTAGCAGAGTCGAGTCCTCACCTGTTAGCCCTGATTACCCAGCCGGGTCGCCCTCAAGGACGAAAACAAGAGATCGTGGTGAGCCAGATCGCGGCTCGCGCCTCCGAACTTCAGATCCCGGTGCTCCAGCCCGAGAATGTCAACGCACCCGAGTTCCTCGACGTCGTGCGTAAACTCGAACCGGACCTGTTGATCACGGCTGCCTACGGGCAGATTCTCTCGGCCGATCTCCTATCGATTCCCAGGCTTGGGGGGATCAACCTGCACGGCTCGATTCTCCCCGCTTACCGGGGGGCTTCCCCAGTCGCCCGCGCGATTCAGCATGGGGACCAGGAAACGGGGGTGACCGTCATCCGCATGACACCCAGAATTGACGCGGGCGGGATGATTTCGATTGGCCGCACCGAGATCCAACCCAACGAGACGGCGGGGGAGCTCGAGGAAAGACTTGCAGCCCTTGGAGCCCCCCTCGTGGTCGACGCGGTCGAGGCGATCGCGAGTGGAACTTATACCGAGCTGCCCCAAGACCGACGGATCGTGACCCGGGCCCCCAAACTCAAGAAGGAGGATGGTCAAATCGACTGGAGCCGCTCCAGTCAGGCCATTCACAACCTGGTGCGAGCAATGCAGCCCTGGCCCATGGCATTCACGACCTGGCGGCGGGCTGGCCGACCTGAGACAGAGCCCCCGTTGCGGGTGATCGTGCACCAAACCGAACCCTTGGAGCAAGGGGGGGGCTCACCTGGCCTGGTCCTCGAGGCCTTCGCGGATCGGTTGATCGTCGCGGCCGGCCAGGGAGCGGTACGGCTCTTGAAGCTTCAGATCCCGGGTAAGAAACCGGCCTCGGCCAGCGAGTTCCTTCGAGGCTATCGCCTGGTACCGGGCGACCGGATTGGCCCGCTCAGTACGGATTAATCGCGAAAACCTGGTCTGAGCAGGCCCGATTCGGCCGTATCCAGAACGTGGCTCGATTGGTACAATTCAACCGGTCGGATTTCATTCCACCCGACCCAGAGGTCCCCAGATCCCGTGCGGTTCGCTCCGCGGAAGTAGACGAATGTCCGACGCTAAGGTTGCAAAGAAGAAGCTTTATATCGAGACGGTCGGCTGCCAGATGAACCTGCTCGATAGCGAGCTGGTCGTGGGTAAGCTTCGAAATGAAGGCTATGAGCTGACCGACGAGATCGGAAAAGCTGACACCATTCTTTATAATACTTGCTCGGTCCGCCAGCACGCGGAAGACAAGATTTATAGCGCCCTGGGGCGAATCCGGCAGCTCAAGGAGCTCAAGCCCGACCTCCAGATTGGTGTGCTTGGGTGCATGGCCCAGAAAGACCAGAAGCAGATTCTCAGGCGCGCCCCGCACGTCGATATCGTGGTTGGGCCAGGTCAGCTCGCCAAGGTGCCCGAACTGCTCGTCCAGGCCCAGGAGCAGTCTAAGCCTCAGCTCGCGATTAGCCTCGCTCGCACGGCCGGCAGCAATGACCTGGTCACCTCGAGCTTCGCGGAATACGACCCCATCCGCGAACCAGCGATGCGCCCGTCCTCTTTCCAGGCGTTCGTTCGAATCATGATGGGGTGCGACAAGTTTTGCACCTATTGCATCGTCCCCTCGGTGCGAGGCCCCGAGCAAAGCCGACCCGCGAGCATCATCGTTGAAGAGGCCCGGACCCTGGTCGACCAAGGGGTCAAGGAGATTACCCTCCTGGGCCAGACCGTGAACAGCTACAAGTCGGTCGACTCGGCTGGACGAACGTACCGACTGTCCGACCTGCTCGAACAACTTCACGAAATCCCAGGGCTGCTTCGGATCAAGTTCATCACGAATTTTCCGAACGACATGACCGACGACTTGCTCCAGGCCGTCCGCGACCTGCCCCGGGTCTCACGCTACCTTCACATCCCCGCGCAGAGCGGGTGCGACACCGTTCTCAAGCGGATGAAACGAAATTATTCGGTCGCTCTGTATGATGATATGCTCGCTCGAATTCGTGAGACCATCCCCGATGCGTCGGTCTCGAGCGACTTCATCGTCGGGTTTCCGGGCGAGTCGGAAGAGTCGTTCGAAAAGTCGATGCAACTGGTGGATCGAAGCCGATTCAAGAATAGTTTTATTTTCAAGTACAGCCCGCGCCAAGGGACCAAGGCTGACACCCTGTTCATCGACGACGTGCCTGAAGAAGTCAAGAAGCGTAGAAATAATGATCTCCTGACGCTTCAAACTCAGATTAGCCAGGAAGACAACCAAAGGCTGCTGGGCAAATCTCTTGAAGTGCTGGTTGAAGGGCCGAGTAAGAGCTCCAAGGGCATCTCGGCCGGCGGAGTCGGCCAGCTAACGGGCCGTTCCGCTTGCGACCGCAACTTCGTGTTCGATGGGCCGGAGCGACTGATCGGTGAGTTCGTTCAGGTCGTCGCCGAAGAAGCGACCGGCGTCACGCTGTTCGGGCGAGTCGTCACCCAGGACCTGGTGCCGCCTCGGGCGTGAGGGGATGCGGATGACCGACCCGTTCAACGACCTGGTTGCCCGCTGGGTCGCTTTGCGCAACCTCTCCCCAACTGAACTTCCAGTTCCCCTCAAGCTGGACCCTCGCTATCAACATGCCAACTCGCCAACACGTCCCGCGGCTCAACCTAGCCAGGTCGAGTCGTGGGAGCATCGGCATGGGTTCAGGCTACCGGAGGGCCTGCGCGCCTGGCTGGTTTTGTCAGATGGGTTCTACCTTGACGGCCCGTTGATTCATCCCCTCTCGGCGATTGGCCCAATGGTGCCGTTCGCACGCGTGCCTGGCATGCACATCCAGCCGGAAAGTTGGTTTGAGCTCGGTAACCCCAGTGTAGAGACTATTTGCATCGACCTCGCCTACCGCTGGCCAGGAGGCGACTTTCCGATTTTCCGATCGGGTGATGATCAAGTCAAGAGCTCTCCAAGATTAATTGCACCTAGTTTCGATCGTTGGTTTCTCGAGGTTCTGAAACGAGGGGGTGCGGAGTACTGGTTTCAGCCGAACTTCCAGGATCTTGGCGACCCCTGGCTTGAACATTGCCGGCATACCAAGCCTCCGGCGGTTCCCGCGAGGCTCACTTCCTTGATTCCGCGCGCACGTCCGCTTCTGAAACCAGGGGTCGACGATCGTGCGATTGCCTCGCTTCTCCAGATTTCCCGAGGAGATGTCGAGCTCCTGTTCCGCCATCTCCAACATCAGAAGATGAATCTCAGCCCGCACTGATTGATCCAGGGCGGCTGAGACCATCGAGAGTGGAGATCTTCGCGAATGAACACCGCGCGGACCGGTTCGAAAAAATGGTTGACCAAGCTCCTCGCCGATCCCGAGGCTCTTCGTCTCTGGATGGTCTCACTCAAGGTCCGATCCATCGAACAAGGCCTGCGCGACTTACGGGATCTCCTCGGTCAGTCACAGGACCTGCTTTCGTTGGCGAAGTTCGCCGCCCAACTTCAGCAGCTTCTTCCGGCCTGCCCCGATCCGGACATGGCCCTGACGAACATGGAGCGGTACGTCTCGGCCTGTCCCGATCCCTCCCAGCGTATCGCGTTGCTTTCGAGCCAACCAAGGACCACGGAAATCCTGGTTCAACTCTTAAGCACGAGTCAATATTTTAGCGAGATGCTCATTCGAGAACCTGGCCTGCTCGAATGGCTCAGAGCCGGCGCGGATCGGCGCGATCGGCTTACGCTGATCACGGACCTTTGGACGTTGCTTCGAGATGCGCATGATGAGCTGAGCGAGCGGCTCATCCTGCGTCGATTCCGCCAACGTGAACTGCTCCGGATCGGCTACAACGACATCGTTCGAGGGGTGCCTCTGGAGGTCATTACCCTCGACCTCTCCCATCTGGCCGATGCCTGCGTTGAGGCCTCGTACCGGCTGGCGCGTCGGCGGGCCGAAGCACGATACGGCATTCCCGCGGGCTCCAACGGCCAGCCGGCGTGCTTCGTCGTACTCGCGCTCGGAAAACTGGGGGGCTCGGAGCTGAACTATAGCTCGGACATCGACCTGATTTTCGTGTATGACCGCGAAGGACAGACCTCGGGCGATCGCGCGGTGACCAACGCCGAGTTCTTCTCCCGCATGGGGGGAGACATGGTCCGGCTACTCTCCGACCACACTCCGCAAGGGATCGCCTACCGCGTGGACATGCGTCTCAGACCCGAAGGGAACCAGGGGGCCCTGGCCCGTTCGCTTTCCGCGACGCTCGCCTACTATCAGACCGACGCCCGCACCTGGGAACGCCAGGCCCTGATCAAATGCCGGCCCGTGGCGGGAGAACTCGAGCTCGGCCTGGAATTGATCGAGAGTCTCCACCCATTCGTTTATCGCCGATACCTGAGCGTCGCGGAAATTGGTGAGATCAAGGCGCTCAAGCGGAGGATCGAGCAACGAACCGTCTCAGCGGGAACCGCCGCGATCGAGGTGAAGACCGGGCACGGAGGGATTCGCGACGTCGAGTTCGTGGTACAGTTCCTTCAACTCTTGCACGGAGGAACCTATGCGAACGTTTGCCATCCGAACTCGCTCGAAGCCATCGCCCAGCTCGAGGCCGTCGGTTGCCTGACCGCCGAAGAACGTGACATCATGGAAAACACCTATCGTTTTCTCCGCCAGGTGGAGCATCGTCTCCAAACGATGTTCGACCGGCAAACGCATGAGATGCCGCGTGACCTGGAAGACCTGCGCGTGCTCGCGATCCGAATGGGATTCGCACCCTCCAGCGAGTGGGAGGATCGGACCGGCCCCGCGGAGCGGTTCTTACAGGACTATCGAGCCAAGACCGAACGAAATCGGCGTATCCTCAACCACCTGCTTCACGACGCCTTTCAGGACGAGTCGGGGGACACCTTCGACCCCATTGTCGATGTCGTCCTCGACCCCAATCCCGACCCCGAGCTCCTGAATCGGACCCTCGGCGGCTACTCGTTCCAGAACCTCACCACGGCGTACGAAAACCTGATGGCCCTCGCCAGCGAGGACATCCCCTTTCTTTCTCAGGCCAGGTGCCGCCATTTCCTGGCCGGAATCGCCCCTCGCTTGCTTCAAGCGGTTAGCCAGGCTCCCGACCCCGACATGGCTCTGACCAACCTCGAAAAGGTTTCGGCCAGCCTCGGTGCCAAGGCGGTTCTCTGGGAACTCTTTCACTACAACCCGCCCACGCTTCGCCTCTTCGTCGAACTCTGTTCCAGCAGCCAGTTCCTGTCCGAGATTCTTATTAATAATCCAGGAATGATTGATGAGTTAATGGACTCGCTGGTGGTGGACCGCTCGTTAAGCGCACAGGCGATTAAGGGAGAGCTCGCGGAGCTCTGCAAAGGGGCCGAGGACCTGGCGCCCATCCTGCTCAGCTTTCGCAACAAGGAATGGTTGCGCATCGGAATTCGCGACATCCTCGGCCGCGAACCCATCCGCACCGTAACCCGTGAGCTTTCCGACGTGGCCGAAGGGATCATCGGTCAGATCGCACGCGACCAGTGGGAGCGCAAGGTCCAGCAGTGTGGCGAGCCAACTCGACGAGGCAGTGGCGAACGCCTGGGCTGGGTCATCGTTGGGCTCGGTAAGTTTGGCGGCCGCGAGGTGAATTACCATAGCGACCTCGACCTCGTCTTTCTCCACGAGTCGGAAGGGGTGACGAAGGGAGGGGCCAACTCGATCAGCAACGACCAGTTCATGAACGATGTGGTGCGCAAGGTCCTGAAAGGACTCGCGGGGAGTGGCTCATCGAGCTCCTTATACCAGGCGGACACCCGACTTCGACCACATGGAGCCTCGGGCCCCTTGGTGGTCACACTCGACTCGTTCCAGACCTACTGCCGCCAGTCGGCGCAGACCTGGGAACGGCTCGCACTCACACGGGCCCGCGTGATTTATGCGAACGGTCCGTTTGGTCGCAAGGTCCAAGAAACGCTCCACGAGCTGATCAAAGCGCCCATCGACACCAAAGCCCTCGCCGTGGAGGTGCTGTCGATTCGCAGAAAGCTCGAGGAAGGCCGCTCGCGCAGCAACCTCAAGCGCGGTGTGGGAGGGCTGGTCGATATCGAGTTCATCGTCCAATATCTTCAACTCGCTCACGCCCGTCAGCATCCCGAGATCGCCCGCCCCAATCTCTGGGAAGCACTCGATAGCCTCGTGAACGCGGGACTCCTGACCGACCGCCAACATGCGGACCTAACCGATTCTTACAATTTTATTCGTTTAATCGAAGGCCGACTTCGTCTCGTCCAGAATCGGGGCGTGGACGAACTTCCCGACTCGGTGACGGAGCTCGCTCGCCTGGCTCGTCGACTCAATTACGCCATGGCTGACGCGAAAGAGGCTGCGTGTGCGTTAACCCATGACATCGCCCGGCACGCATCTCGAACCCGGTCGTTGTTTGACGAGATCGTTCGCTAACTTGTTTTGATATAATAGGATGAATTGGTGATAGAGCATCCCGATCGCCAGGTCGCTCAATCCGTCGTGAATAGGAACGGACGCGTGGCTTTTGCGCGGGGTTGAACGCCGCCGGAACAATGCCCTACCCGGCGGCGTCTTTGACAAATTCATACCCAGGCCTGGCATTCACTCAGGCGAGATCCCGCAGGTGACCCGTACTATCCCCGAGTTGCTCCATCCTGACGCCCATGCGGTCGATCAGCGAAAGCCAGAGATTATTGACGGGTGTCTCCTTCTCATATCGCACGTGACGACCCGTCTTCAACGAGCCTCCCCCCTTCCCCGCGACCAAGATCGGTAGGTCGTGGTGGGTATGGCGGTTGCCGTCACTGTTGCCACTGCCGTAGGCGATCATGCAATTGTCGAGGAGGGTCCCCTCCCCTTCGGGAATCGACTTGAGCTTATTGAGGAAATAGGCATATTGCTGAACATGGAACGTGTTGATGTTCCTAACCTTGTCAACCTTATCCGGATCGTTGCGATGATGGGTCAGCTCATGGTGCCCTTCTGAAACGCCGACCATTCGGTATTTGAGCTGGCTCCCTTCCCGGCCAAACATGCAGGTGGCCACGCGCGTCACGTCCGCCTGGAAAGCCATGACCATCAGGTCGCAGATCAGCTTGAAGTGCGCTTCGAGGTCGGCGGGAATGGACTCGGGGCGGCGGGCTCCGTTGGGAGGCTCGACGGGAGGAAGACTCTCCGCGCGAGCGATCCTCAGTTCAAGCTCCCGAACGCAGCTCAGGTACTCATCCAGCTTCTGGCGATCCGAACCTCCCAGCCGCGTTTGGAGTCCCTTGGCTTCGCCTAGCACGGTATCGAGCACGCTCGACCTCAAGCGGTTGCGCCGCAAACGGTCGGGATCATTGGGGCGTTCCGAGAAGAGCCGTTCGAAGATCAGTTTGGGGTCAACCTCATTGGGAAGCGGAGAGGTGGCGGACCGCCAGGCGATCGTGTGCTCATACACGCAGGAATAACCACTATCGCAGTTGCCCGCCCCGCGGTAGCGTTCGATCCCCAACTCGATGGAGGGGAGACGGGTCCGATCACCTAGTCGCGAGGCGACGACCTGGTCGGCCGAGATACCCGACCGGAAGTTGGCTCCTGCGGTCTTTCTCGCCTGGCATCCCGTGAGGAACGCCGAAGAAGCTCGAGCGTGATCCCCCGCGCCATCTCCGTTGGACCGGGCCTTGTCACAGGTGAGTCCGCTCAAGACGAGCAGGTCGTCGCGGACGCCGTCCAGAGACGCGAGAATTTTCGGCAGGTTGAAGTCGGCTCCTTCCGATGAGGGAGTCCAATCTTCCATGATCGCGCCGTTGGGCACGTAGATGAATGCGAGGCGTCTTGGTGGCGCAACGGAGGCACCGCCGGGCGCCGCGCTCCAGGCGCGTGCGGGCGTCATGGCCTCGAGAAAGGGGAGCGACACGACCGTGCCCAGACCGCGCAGGACTGTTCGCCTCGAAATCCGCCCGCCGTTGCTCATGGTTGGTCCCCAGTCGCCGTGCGTTTTTGGAAGGGCTCACTCTTGACGACCTCGGCCAGGAGAATGGAGAAGCGGTCGTCGTGCTTCTCCAGGGCGGTTACGATCGAATCGACGGCACACTGATCATAGTATTCCAAACCGCGACCGAGCGCATAGGTTAATAACTTCTCGGTCAGGCAGCGTCGGAACAGACCACTCTCTTCTCGCAGGATGGTCTTGAGCTCGGCTGGTCCTTGGAACGAACGGCCATCGGGGAGAACCCCCGAGGGGTCGATCGCGAATTTCCCGTCCTTATCCCGCCAGGCTCCCACGGCATCGTAGTTTTCAAACGCGAAGCCCAGGGGGTCCATACGGTTGTGGCAGGAGGAACAGACCGGGCTCGCTCGGTGCAGTTCCATGACCTTTCGGAGTGAACCCGTCATTTGTTCTGTCTGAGGGAGTTCCGGCACGTCAGGGGGAGGCGGAGGAGGCGGCGTATTCAAGAGCTGGTCGAGTACCCACTTACCTCGGTTGACCGGCGAGGTTCGCGTGGGATGCGACGTGAGCGTCAAGATACTTGCCTGAGTGAGCAGCCCTCCACGATTAGCGGGGAGCTTCACCCGGCGAAACGTCTTCCCCTTGACCTTCGGAATCCCATAGTGCTTGGCAAGCCGCTCGTTCACAAAACTGTAGTCGGCATCCAGGAAGTCGAGAATCGAGCGATCTTCCCGAACAATGGACTCAAAGAAGAGCTCTGTCTCTCGAGACATCGCTTCCCGAAGCTCTTCGTCGAAGTCAGGGAACTCCTTGGCGTCTGGAGACGCGTAAGCGAGCTTCCGAAGCGTAAGCCACTGGCCCGCGAAGTTTTCCATGAACGCGGAGGATTTCGGATCACGCAGCATCCGCCCGACTTCCTGGTCCAACTGCTGGCGAAGCTTCCCCTTCGACGCGAGTTTTAGAAGCCTTTCGTCCGGCATCGAGCTCCAGAGGAAATAAGAAAGTCGGCTCGCGAACTCGTACTCGTTGATCAGGTATGGTTCCCCTTCCTTGACCCCTGGCGGATCGGTTTCGACCCGAAACAAAAAGTTCGGCCAAACCAGGACTCCCTCCAGGGTCAGTCGGAGTCGATTGATCGCCGACTCCCCCTCCGCCTCGGCCAGGTCGTGGATATGCATGAGCCGCTCTATCTCCTCGGCGCGAACCGGGCGTCGAAACGCCCGTTCGGCAAAGCGTGAGACGACCGTGCGCGCCGCGTCTCGCGTCTCTAGCCCGACCTGCGCTCCCATGATCTTTCGGTGCGACGCGGGCAATTCACGTGGAGGCACGTTGAACGGACCTTCCAACTCGATCCCGCGGAGGAATAGGAGACGGCTGGAACGGTCGGAATCCTTGGCTTTCTTGTCGGTGTAGGGGTTGAGAAACGTCACCGCAATGGTTTTGGTCCCCGGCTTGAGCCGGACCGATTGCTCCATGACGGTCGGTTCCGACCGAGTTCCCGTGACGTCGAACTCCTGGATATCTTCTCCGTTGATCCGGACGATGGCACGGACAGGGTCAGGGCCGACCTGTTGCCCGAACACCGAGACCTTGAGGTTGTAGTCTCCCTCATCGAAATAGCTCAGGGCCCGGAACGACCCGATCGAGTGGAGGTATCTTCCGAGTCCTCGGCGATTCCCCCCCGCCCCCTCCGACAGGCGAATCCCCTCGAGTCGGATCTTCGTTGGTTTGACGGGAGTGTCGTCAATCAGGGCTTGTTGCATGATCGACTCGGCCGCATGCAGGTATTTTTCCAGGAGCAGCGGGGAGAGCGATAACACGTCCCCGATGTTGTCAAACCCGTAACCCACGTCATCGTTGGGAAAGTCGGCGGCCGGCTTGAAATCAACACCAACCAGGTCGCGGATCGTATTGTTGTACTCGACTCGGTTGAGACGGCGGAGCGTCACGCGGCCGACATTCGGCGCGTCCGTGCAATCCAGCCGGTTCAACACGGCGTCGATCGACTTGAGCGCCAGGGCTTGCTCTTCCGCGTTGGGACGTGGCCGACTTTGGGGAGGCATCTCCCCAGATTCAACCATGTCGATCACGTTTTCCCAAACCCTGCGGTTCTTCTCGACGGCGCTCTCGTCGCGGTCCTGGTCGAGCGTCAAGTCTCCCTTCGCCTTGCCGTTCCCATGACAGGAGAAACAGTGTTTCGTCAGGAACGGCAACGCGTCTCGCTCAAAATGTGGCTCTGTTTTCTCTTGTTTCTCAGAAGCCGGGGCGGGGTCGGTGTCGGAGGTAGCTTTTACCGTGGGAGCCGACGCCGAAACGAACAGCGGAAGACCGAGTGCGACCAGGATTAGGACCAAAACCAAGCGTAATCGACCAGGGGCCATCAACTGCTCCCTCGGTAGGACGGAATGTGGGCGAAGAGTGGTTGGCGGGAGTGTCTTGCGTTCAATTCTAGCGGGGCGAAGCGCTCTCTCTCATACCACGACACAGAGATATGAGCGACATCTCTCTCCTCATCTTCCCAAAATCATCGCGCGATTGCGACGAATTCTCCGGGATCTAGGTGTACCTTCGGAGTTAATGAGGACGGAACGGGCACCCGTGAAGGGATGCCCCGTGGAGTCTCCTCCATGTTGGGATGGAGGAGATGCCGAAGACGGCATCGAAACCCAGAGATTCGTTTTGATCACGCAACCCCTAGCGCCCCCGCGCTTTCACCTGTTTCGGATGGGCTGTGGCCCCCACTCGACCTCTCGGCTAAGATCGCCGATACTCCCCTTCCGCGATCTTGCACGCACAAAGTCTCCTTCTTTCCTGACCCCAGACTTCGATTGGCTCGCTCACGGATCGGCGCGTAGGGGTTGTTCACAATGCCGCCATCCATCCCATCGAGGAGAAATCTCGTGGAACCGTTGAAGAATCAACAGCCAGGCTCGCGACTTCCCCTCCTTCTGGGTTGGTTAATGACCACGATCGTCTGCTCGAGCGGCGCGGGAGCTTGGGGAGCGGACGCGCCGAAGCCGCCGAACGTGATCTTCATCCTGGCCGACGACCTCGGCTATGGAGACCTCGGTTGCTTTGGTCAAAAGCTCATCAAAACGCCCCACATCGATCAACTCGCCAGGGAAGGAACGAGATTCACCCAGGCGTACGCCGGCGCAACGGTCTGCGCCCCTTCACGCTGCTCGCTCATGACCGGCAAACACAACGGCCACGCATCGGTTCGGGGCAACCAGGAGATCAAGCCCGAAGGCCAGTTGCCGATGGAAGCGAATACCATCACGGTTGCACACATCATGAAATACGCTGGGTATACCACGGGCCTGATCGGCAAGTGGGGGCTTGGTTACCCAGGCTCGGTCAGTACGCCAGACAAGATGGGCTTCGACGAATTCTTCGGTTACAACTGCCAGCGCAAGGCCCACGAGTATTATCCGGAGTACCTTTGGCGCAACAATGAAAAGCTGATGCTCAACGGAAAGTCGTATTCTCATGATCTGATGGCGAAGGAAGCGCTGGAGTTCATCAAGAAAAACAAGGACAAGCCCTTTTTCCTCGATCTCTCCTTCACCATCCCGCATTCTCAGCTTCAGGTTCCAGACCTCGGCCTCTACGCGAACGAGTCCTGGCCAGAGAATCTGAAAAAGCTCGCGGCGATGATTACACGAATGGATGGGGATGTTGGCCGGATCATGGCTTTGCTCAAGGAGTTGAACCTCGACGAAAAAACACTGGTTTTCTTCGCGAGCGATAATGGGGCGGCCTACACCGACACTCTTTTCAATCACTCGGGACCGCTTCGAGGTCACAAACGCGACATGTATGAGGGGGGGATCGCGTCTCCCGTGATCGCCCGCTGGCCGGGCCAGATCAAGGCGGGCGTGGTCAGTGACCAGGTTTGGGCCTTTTGGGATTTTCTGCCGACGATGGCCGATCTCACCTCGCGACGGGTTCCCGCGAATATTGATGGGATCTCCATCCTCCCGGCCTTGTTGGAAGGAAAGGCGATCGACCACCCACCGCTTTACTGGGAATTCCACGAACGTGGTTTCGACCAGGCCGCTCGAATCGGTGACTGGAAAGCGGTCAAGGTTGGAAAGAATGGCCCGATCGAATTGTATGACCTCAAGTCCGACCGCTCGGAGACCAAAGACGTCGCCAGCGAACATCCGGAACGGGTCAAGGAATTCGCCTCCTTTATGAAGTCGGCTCGGGTCGACTCCAAGGATTGGCCGATACGCGAGCGTCCTCAGCGCAAAGCGAACTCGAAAGCCCAGGCCAAGGGGAAGCGTACGCAGGGGGCACAAAAGTGAAATCCCCACGTCGACTCGCGAGAAATCCCGAGGTTAGCACTCAGCCGAGCCATTCCGACTGGAGTCGCCGCGAGGTGGTGAGAACCCTCGTGGCGGCGTCCCTGTGCGGTCCGCTCGCCGCACGCGCGGCGACGCCTCCTCACCCAGCGTTCGCGGCGTGGAAACCGAAGATCCTCGCCTACCTCGAGTCGCTCGCAAGACCCGATGGTGGATACGCCTGGCCCGGCGAGCCTTTTTCTCACCTCAGTCCCACCTTCGCCGTGGTGGGGGCGTACCACACACTGGGAGAGCGTCCTCCCACGCCTGCGAAGCTCGCCGAGTTCATACGAACGCACCACCCCTTCCACCTGAACACGCTGGAACGGGAACTGAAAACGTATGAGTATCAGCAGATTCAGAGTCTGCTATGGCTCGGTGAGGATGCGTCGGACTTTCGGGCCAAGGTCCTCTCCTGGAAGCATCCGCTGAAATATGCCAAGCAATATGAAATGCACGGCTATCCCGTGTTCCACCATGAGCTGGTGCCGATCGTGGCGCGGAGGCTGCTCGGGTTGGAGTGCGATGATCTTGGACCTGACTACGTGGAATACGTGGTCCAGCGCCGGCGGAAGAACGGCAGCTTCAACAACACGCTCGACTCCGACGGCGGCGACGGGCATGTCATGAATACCTTGTGGGGGCTCCAGGCACTCGAGGCCCTGGGCCGAGGTAAGGAACGGCAGAGCGAGACGATCGAATGGCTCCAGGCTTGCCAGGTCGAGGACGGCGGATTTCGCTATCAGCCCAACCCCGAGCTCGGCGAGGTCGTTGACCTCGTCTATACCTGGGCGGCGGTCCGAGCGCTGGCCTTGCTCGGGGCAAAGCCGGCCAACCTGGAAAAATGCCGCCAAGCGATCGAATCGCTGGCGAACGAGGATGGAGGCTTCGCGAGCCGAGCGGGTTGGCCGAGTCAACCGATGGCAACTTACCAGGCGCTCGATGCACTTCGATGCCTGGGAGCATCAGAAACTCCCCTAACCCAGAAAACGTCATCCGGCAGACCAGGTCAAAAGCCCCCGAAGTTACCAGGTGACCTCAAGGTCTACTCGATCCAGATCGAAGCGCATGGAACGGGAAGTCCCACGGAAGCGGTGACACTGGCCTCGGAGTTGAAGATCGACCTGTGGGGGGCGAAGAACGCCAAGCGGGAATGGCTGGCCCGTGCGCAGGCGATTGCCGGAGAACGGAAGGTTCCCGTTACCTTCTTCGTGGCCAACGAAGAATATGGAACCTGGGTGAACGTTCCGGGGCTTGGCACTTATAGCCATACAAGCGATCTCTTTGCTCCGGCCGGCTCGGACATCGGCGCGTCGCTGGCTGGCGCTGGGGTTGTGAGCTGGCCCCAGTTTCGAGAGCGCCGGCTCAAGCCGCTTCACGCGGCCAAGGGAAGGGTGTTCTGGCAATTCGGTGAGAACGAGGAACTGACGCGTGTCTTTCTGGACGACTCCCTCTTGAAAGGGGGATTTTCGGCGATCAGTACCTTCCACTTCGGCAATCCCGACTTTACCAATAGCGAGTCGTTCCTCTGCCAGTACCGCGGGCGAATTCCATTCATCGCCCTTCAAGACGCCCACGGTCCGGAACCTTGGTGGTTCGCGGATATGACCACGGGCTTTCGAACGTTGTTCCTGGCCCGCGAACCCACCTGGGATGGCTGGCTCGAGGCGCTCCGGAACAACTGGACGGCCGCGGTCCGACACGACGCTGTCAGTGGGGAGAAGACCTGGCTCCACGCGGGGTCGGACGAAGTATTGAAGGTGGTCAAGGAGCAAGAGGCGCGTTGGCGATGGTGGGATAATCCCGAGATCAGCCGGCCGCTCGTCTCCTTGGTGGCCATTCGACCTGAAGACCCCTTTGAGACGGGCCGACCCGAACGCGGCATCGCCTTACGAGTCCGTTGCGCGTGGGAGAATACCACCCAGGGACAACCCAAACGTCCTCTGGTCAAACTCGTCTCATTGCAGGTCGATGGCAAGACCGTCGACCCTCGCTTGGTTGATACGCCAATGCCGAACGGGAAAGGGCTACTCGACCAATATCACCTTTACCTAATCGAGGATCCAACACCGGGCAAGCATCACGCGGAGACGACCGTTCTCGAGATTCGTACCGGACGTGAAATCATGCAAGGCGTCGAGTTCCAGATTTGATCGAAAGAGGAAGAGCGCCCTTTAGCCAGAAGAACCCGCCCAGCCTCGCCTTCGAACGTAAGGAGTCCGCGGCCGATGGAGTTTCGGTCGCGGACTCTTTTCGTTTCCGCTTCGTTCTATCTTTACAATTTCAAACTATGCTCACTTCTTTTCCGCCTGGCGAGC
>Ga0182738_1002960_pt1 | contig 19738 bp, 22 predicted proteins | sample eDN5th30CBELigMG_FD_128876 | JGI IMG/M metagenome (GOLD analysis project Ga0182738, IMG submission 128876) | Enriched Miracle-Growth compost microbial communities from Emeryville, California, USA - eDNA 5th pass 30_C BE-Lig MG (version 2)... ... | reverse complement strand
TGGCCTCATCACGTTTCATCACGCCTGGTCCCGATTCCAAGCGACCTAGCGAACCGCCGGATGCGAGGCCCGCACGTCCGGTGGTGTGAGAGGGGGCCGGTAAACCCGGCCCCCTACTCGATTATCAGCCGGATGCGGCGGCGTACCGCACGGTATTGCGTTGGGTGCCCAAGTCGATCGCACCGTCATCGGTTGCCACGGTGGCCTCGACGATGTCACCGTCGTGCAGATACTTGGTGTTGGCGGCTTGCCGCTTGAAGAAAGCTTTCCACTTCACTGCCGGCGGCAGCAACGCACCGAGGATCTCGATCGGTTTGGGCGGAGCGCTGAGCGCGGTGCCGACCGGAGTGCCGGTCAGGATCAGATCGCCGGCGGCGAGGTTCTGAAATCGGGTCAGGCTTTGCAGGGCCTGTAGGGGCCGATACAACATGTCGCCGTCGACGGTCATGTCCTGACGGACCTCGCCGTTGACGGCCAGCCGCAGCCGCAGTTCCCCGAACCGCCCCCATTCAGCCGGGTCGAGCAGCACCAGGGCCGGGCCGACCGGGGTGAATCCGGGATAGGACTTGGCCTCGTAGAACTGGGTCTGGGGCAGTTGGACGTCACGAGCCGACACGTCGTTGGTGACGACCAGGCCGGCGATCAGCTGCGGCAGGTCGGCCTCGGAAATCTCTGCTCCGACCGGGATGTCACGGCCCACGACGAGGCCGATCTCGACTTCGTAGTCGAGCAGGCGGACATGGCTGGGCTTGACCACGTCGTCGAACGGGCCGGTGATCGACGCGGATGCCTTGCGGAAAAAGGTCAGCGGTACCGTCGCGGGGTTCATGCCGGCGTCCTGCACGTGCGAGGCGAAGTTCGTCATCTGGGCGATCACCCGGCACGGCGCTGTCACCGGGGAAAGCAGGGCGAGGCCCTCGACCGGCACGACGTCGTGACCGCTGACAGCGCGTTCGATGGCGGCCCGGTCTGCCAACAGCTGCCCGGTGGTCGTGGCGTGCGTATCGATCCGGGCGGCTCCGGTCGGCGTGCGCACCCACCAGCCGTCAGCGGTGCGGAGTACGGAAACGGTCATGAGGTGGCAACTTTCAGTAGGCCGGCCAGCCGGCGGACGTCGAACTCGTTGTCGCTGCGCAGTGCGGCCAGGATCGCGCGCGCCTCATGGGGCGCCGTTCTGATCCGGGTGCCGAGGAAGTCCCTGCTGGCCGGCGGGCCCCACTGAGCCAGCCCGGACGCGGTGAAGGGCGCCCAGCCCGGTTCCACGGTGTTGTCGAACATGTCACCGTCGGTGAAGTGTTCCACCAAAAAACCATCGGGATCGCGCCAGTAGTCGAAGATCTGGCTGCCCTGGATATGGCGGCCGACTCCCCAAGACCGTTGATATCCCAGGTCTTTGAGGTACTCGCCACCGGCGGCCAGCGCGTCGAGATCGCAGACCTGATACGCCGAATGCACATATCGGTTTGCCGGGCCCAGCGCGAGCGCCAGGGTGTGGTGGTCGGCCGGGGTGCTGCCCCGGTCGCATCGGATGAAGCTCATCGTCGGTCCGCGATCGCGCTGCCCGGGGAAGTGAAGAAAGTCGCTGACGATCATCCCGAGGGTGTCCAGATACCAGTTGAGCGTCTGAAGGTATCGGGTGCTCTGCAGCACCACATGGCCGAGACGCTCCACGATCGCCGGTGCGCGCGTGGGGCGCTGGGTGGCGTTGACTCTCTGCGGCTCGCGGCCGAAGTTCAAGGCGTGGGGTGCCTGCGTCGGGAGCGGCTCGAGCCGTGGGATGCCCGTGATGACCCGGACGGGAATGCCGTTGGGGTCGACCAAGTCGACGCCCAGTACGCCGAGCGATTCCGGCAGCGGGGTGATCCGGCCGCCGGTCGCGGACGCCAGTCTGTTCAGGTCCGCGGTGTCGTGTGCCCGAAAAGCCATGCCCCGAAAGCGGCTTCGGCTGCCGTGCCGGATGATCACGCACGGCGCGCCGGCACCCGCGCCGCGCAGCTGCACTTCGTGCGGGGTGCGCAGTGCGGTGGCGAAGCCGAACGCGTGCGCGAATTCCTCGGCCCGCGCCACGTCGGGCTTCTCGAACTCCAGCCACGCCAGGTCCTCGACCTTGATGACCGGATTACGCGCCCTCCCCGGATGTTCGCCGTCCCGGGGGCCCTGATCGCTGTGCAGGCCGCGGTGGTCGTCAACCATCCTGCTCACCCCCAACCCCGTCAGATACTGACGAAATCATCACATACGATGATATCGTCAGTCAAGATTGATGACGAAATCCTCAGAAGTGATGGTTCTGGCTACGATGAGACCACTCGGAAGGAGGGCTGTCGTGGCAGCAGGTCCGGCCAATCGGCACGGTGAGGCGTCGAATCGCCTGGAGCGCCGCAAGCAGCGCACCCGCGGTGCGCTCATCCGGGCCGCGCAGGTGTTCATCGCCGAAGGCAAGACCAACGTCGCGGTGCTGGAGATCACCCAGGCCGCCGACGTCGGGATGGGCTCGTTCTACAACCACTTCAGCAGCAAGGAGGAATTGTTCGCCGCGGCCGTCAACGAGGTTCTCGACGCCCACGGAGCCCTGCTGGATCGCCTCACCGAATCGCTCGACGATCCGGCGGAGATCTTCGCGTGCAGCTTCCGGCTCACCGGACGCCTGTTTCGGCGCCGGCCACAGGAAAGCCGAGTGCTCCTGGCTCATGGGCTGCCGCTGCTGACCTGCGATCGGGGGCTTGCGCCCCGCGTACTGCGTGACATCACCGCCGCCGTAAACGCTGGTAGGTTCCGCGTCGACGATCCCACGCGGGCGGTAGCGGTGGCCGCAGGAGCGCTCCTGGGCCTAGGTCAGTTGCTGGTCGACGAACCCGAGCGGGACGACGCCCTGGCCGCCGACCGCGTCACCGAGGACGTCTTGCGCATGTTCGGGATGCCCGCCGCCGAGGCGTCCGAGATCTGTCGCCGACCCCTCCCGGATCTCGATGGGGGTGAAGTCAGCTGAGTCGGGTCAGATCCAGGGCGATGTCGACGAGCATGTCCTCCTGCCCGCCGACCATGCCCCGGCGTCCCGCCTCTTCGAGCAGCGTGCGGGCGTCGATGCCGAAACGGTCGGCGGCGATCTCAGCGTGCCGGAGGAAGCTGGAATACACCCCGGCGTAGCCGAGGGTCAGCGTTTCCCGGTCCACCCGCACCGGCCGGCCCTGCAGCGGGCGCACGATGTCGTCGGCGGCGTCTTGTAGTGCGTGCAGTTCGCAGCCGTGGCGCCAGCCCAGCTTCTCGGCGGCCGCGACGAACACTTCCAGCGGAGCATTGCCCGCCCCGGCGCCCATTCCGGTCAGTGACGCGTCGACTCGGCGGGTGCCGTGCTCGACGGCAACGATCGAGTTCGCCACTCCCAGCGAAAGGTTGTGATGCGCGTGGATGCCAATTTCCGTCGCGGGCAGCAGGCTTTGGCGCAGTGCATCGACCCGGTCGGCGACGTCGCGCATCATCATGGCTCCGCCGGAGTCGACGACGTACACGCAGGTGGCGCCGTACCCCTCCATCAGTTTGGCCTGGGCGGCCAGCGTCGACGGAGTGGCCAGATGACTCATCATCAAAAAGCCGACGGTGTCCATACCGAGTTCGCGGGCGGCGCCGAGGTACGGCGCGGCGATGTCGGCTTCGGTGCAGTGGGTGCCCACCCGGACCACGGTGGCACCGGCCCGATGGGCGTTGCGCAGGTCGACCGCACGGCCGATGCCGGGCAGCAGCAGGGTGGCGACCCTCGCCCGGCGCACCACCGCGGCGACGGCTTCGATCCATTCCAGGTCGGTGTGCGCGCCGAATCCGTAGATGCAGCTGGATCCGCCCAGCCCGTCGCCGTGCGCCACTTCGATGGACTCCACGCCCGCTGCGTCCAGTGCGGACGCGATCGTCACCGCTTGGTCGATGCTGTACTGATGACGTACCGCGTGCATGCCGTCGCGCAGCGTGACGTCGCTGATGTACAGGTTCATGCTGCGGCTCCCGCGATGCGTTCGGCGGTGGCCTTGGCCGCGGAGGTCATGATGTCGAGGTTGCCGGCGTAGGCCGGCAGATAGTCTGCGGCACCGGCGACCTCGAGCAGCACGGTGACTCGGGTCCCGATGAACTTGCCGGTCTCGGGGATATACAGCGGATTGTCGGAACCGAACGCCTCGAACTGGATTCGCTGCTTGAGCCGGTAGCCGGGGACGTAGTCGTTGACGCGCTCGACCATTGCCCGTACGTCGTTCTCGATTCGGCGATGATCGGTGTCCCCGTCGACCAGGCAGTACACCGTGTTGCGCATCAGCACCGGTGGATCGGCTGGGTTGAGCACCATGACCGCCTTGCCGCGCTCAGCTCCTCCAACGACATGCAAGGCGCGGGTGGTGGTTTCGATGAATGCATCGATGTTGGCGCGGGTGCCGGGGCCGGCGGATTTCGAGGAGATGGATGACACGATCTCGGCGTAGGACACGATGCCGGACCGGGCAACTGCGGCGACGATCGGCACGGTGGCCTGTCCGCCGCAGGTGACCATGTTGAGGTTGGGTGCGTCGAGGTGGTCGTCGAGATTGACCACCGGAACGCAGTACGGCCCGATTGCGGCGGGGGTGAGGTCGACCATGCGTACGCCGGTGGCAGCGAGCTTGGACCAGTTGGCGCGGTGCGCGTCGGCGGAGGTGGCGTCGAAAACCAGTTTGATATCGGCGAACTCCGGCATGGCCAGCAGGCCGTCGACGCCACGGGCGGTGGTCGGCACCCCCAACTGGGCGGCGCGGGCCAGGCCGTCGGAATCCGGATCGACGCCGACCATGGCGGCCATGCTCAGCGGGGCCCGGTCGCGGTCACGCCGGATCTTGATCATCAGGTCGGTGCCGATATTGCCCGATCCGAGGATGGCCACCGGCCAGATCGGCTGCGATGTCACGGTTCTCCTCTAGGCGAAGCTCAGTGACACGGTGCCCAGGCCGCTGATGGTCGCGGTGGCGGTGTCACCGGGATGAACGAACGCTGCCGTGGTGAACGACCCCGACATGATGAATTGGCCCGGTGCGATCTCGGTGCCGAACGGGGCCAACGTGTTGGCCAGCCAGGCCACCGCGGCGGCCGGGTCGCCCATGACTGCCGAGCCCACCCCGGAATCGATCTCGGCTCCGTTGAGCTGCAACGATGCCTGCGCACCGGCCAGATCGAGGGCGTCGCCGTAGGGTGTCCAGTCGCCGAGCACCACGGCACCCGAGCTGGCGTTGTCGGCGACGGTATCCGGCAGGGTGAGCTTCCAGTCGGCAATGCGGCTGTCGACGATCTCCAACGCGACGGCAACCGCTTCGGTCGCGGCGCGGACGTCGGCCACGGTGACCCGGGGCCCGCGCAGCGGCGCGTGCAACAGGAAGGCGACTTCGGGTTCGACCCGAGGTGCGCAGAAGCCGGCGACCGGGGCGGCGGACCCGTTGGCCAGCACCATGTCGTCGAGGATGTGGCCGAAGTCGGGTTCGTCGACACCGAGCAGGGTTTGCATCGGCTCGGAGGTCAACCCGATCTTGTGGCCCACCAGGGTGCGGCCGGTGGCCAGTCGGCGGGACAGATTGACCTGCTGGATCGCATAGGCGCCCGCGACGTCCAGGCCGGGATAGCGCTCGGTGAGCGCTGTGATCGGCGCCCGCTCGGTCTGGGCGGCATGCAGCAGAGCAGCTGCCTCATGGATCATGTTGGGTGTCAGTGTCATTGGCCGGCGTTCTCGGAGAGCAGGCGCAGCGCCGTGCTGTAAAGGGCGTTGGCGTGCATGTCGAACATCTCGATGAGATCGATGGCCTGGTTGTCGACTTCGTTGGCGATGAACAGACCGTCAGCTCCGGCGATGGCATAGGTGACCAGCTGGCGCATCTGGGTTTCGGTGAGGCCCGGGGTGAGTTCGCCCAGAGTCTGGGTCAGCGCGATGGCCGTCTGGGTTCGGGCCTGGATGAACATCGCCCGGGCCCGCGCCTCAATGGGCCGGCGTTCCAGTGCCAGCATCAGGCCGAGTCGGATGAAGTCCGGTGATTCCAGCAGGGCCTTGGCGATCTGCATCGCCAACCCCTGAACTCGCTCGCGAGCCGTGCCTTCGTCGGGGACCTGCCAGGCGCTGAGCCAGCTGGCGAAACTGCGCTCGATGACGGCGGCGATCAGGTCGTCCTTGTTCTTGAAGTGCCAATAGATCGAGCTGGCCGGCAGCTCGCATTTGGCGCTGACCAGGGCGATGCTGGTGCCTTCGTAGCCGCGTTCGGCGGCGATCTCGGAGGCGGCGTCGAGGATGCGCTCGCGGGACAGCTCGCCGTCAATCCGTTTGCGTCGTTTCGGCGGGCTCGTTGTCGCCATCGGGCCTCTCCTCGGGTCTTGACTCTGTAGTGATCGCTACATTACCGTAGCGATCACTACAGGACAAGTTTTTCGGAGTCGAGAGCGGGCATCGTGACGACAGACACCTATGACGTGGCGGTTATCGGCTACGGGCCAACCGGCGCCACCGCCGCGAACTTATTGGGCCGACTCGGTCTCAAAGTGCTTGTCGTCGAGCGTGATCCCGACATCTACGGCCGTGCGCGGGCGATCTCCACCGACGATGAGGTCATGCGGATCTGGCAGTCCGTCGGCCTGGCCGAGCGGCTGCAGCAAGACATGCTGCCGGATCGGCCGCTGAACTTCGTCGACGCCAAGGGCGTGCCCTTCATCGACCTGAAAATCGAACCCCGCGGGACCGGGCATCCGCCTCAACAGTTCCTCTACCAACCCGCGGTCGATCGAGTGCTACGCGAGGGCGTACAGCGATTCGCGGACGTCGACATCCTCCTGGAACACGAATGCCTACGGGTGCTGCCGACGGCTGACGAGGTCGAACTCATGCTGGTCGACCTGCGCAGCGACACGATCAAGCGGGTGCGGGCGTCGTACGTAATCGCCGCCGACGGTGGGTCGTCGCCCACTCGTGGGCAGTTGGGCGTCGGCTACGCCGGGCGGACATACAGCGAACGGTGGGTTGTCATCGACACCAAGGTGCTCAACACCTGGGATGGTTATGACCGGTTGCGGTTTCACTGCAACCCGGCCCGCCCGACCGTCGACTGCCCCACACCGCTGGGTCACCACCGCTGGGAGTACCCGGCCCGCGCGTGCGAAGACGAGCGGGCCCTGCTCGATGAGGCCGAGATCTGGAAGGTGCTGGGCGACCAGGGCATCACTCCCGACCACGTCAAGATTCTGCGGGCGGTGATCTACAGCCATCACGTCCGGACCGCCGACCGATGGCGGGTCGGCCGGATATTCCTGGCCGGCGACGCCGCGCACGCCATGCCGCCGTGGATCGGCCAGGGCATGTCGGCCGGAGTGCGCGACGCGGCCAACCTGTGCTGGAAACTCGCGGCCGTGATCAATAGGCAGGCGCCGGAGTCCCTGCTGGATTCCTATCAGGCCGAGCGCAAACCGCACGTCACCGAAACCACCCGCCGCGCATGCATGGTGGGCCGGATCATCACCGAACGCAATCCCACCCTCGCCGCCGTCCGCAACCATGTGCTGCGCGCCCTGTCGCGGATCCCGGGGCTGAATGCCCGGTCCCAGAAACAGATGTGGATTCCCGACGCCCGATACACCGACGGGTTCTTCGCCGCCGGCGGGCACCGGGCGATCGGGTGGCAGATCCCCCAACCGTGGGTGACCGACGACCAGGGCGCGGCCGTTCGACTCGACGACATCCTGGGCGGACGGTGGGCGATCGTGCACACCGGTGCGGTGCCCGCGGGCACCACCGCGTGGACTGAGCTGGGCGTGCCGGCGATCCGGATCGACGAACCCTCCCTGTCGCACTGGCTGCGAGCCAAGAAGGCGAGTGTCGTCGTCCTGCGCCCCGACGGATTCATCTATACCGCAGCCAAATCCGGAGAACCCCTCCCGGCGCCGCCCGCCGGGCTCGCCCCGATCCCGACTGGAGCCACCGCATGACCACCGCACTGACCGAACGCACTGTCACCGTCGCCGGAAAGCCGATCTTTGTCGCCGAAGCGGGTGCCGGCCCCGCTGCGGTGCTGCTGCACGGCGGCGGGCCGGGTGCCTCCGGCGTGTCCAACTACTCCCGCAACATCGACGCACTGGCGCAGCACTTCCGGGTCATCGTCCCGGATATGCCCGGCTACGGCCGCTCGGTCAAGGAGGTGGATCAACGCGACCCGTTCGGCTGCCTCGCCGACATGATCCGCGGCCTGCTCGACGAACTCGGGCTCGACACCGCACATCTGGTCGGCAATTCCTACGGCGGTGCGTGCGCGCTGCGGCTGGCCCTGGACACCCCGGCACGCGTCGGCAAGCTGGTGCTGATGGGCCCCGGCGGGATCGGGACCACCCGCGGCGCACCGACCGCCGGGCTGAAAGCCCTGTTGGCCTACTACGGCGGAGACGGCCCCAGCCGCGACAAACTCGCCAGCTTCATTCGGACCTACCTGGTCTACGACGGCGGCTCGGTTCCCGACGACCTGATCGACCTGCGCTACGCCGCCTCCATCGATCCAGAGGTGGTGGCCAACCCGCCGCTGCGCCGGCCCTCGGGACCGACGGCGCTGCGCACGCTGTGGCGCATGGACCTCACCCGCGACAGCCGGCTTGCAGACCTGCAAACACCGGCCCTGGTGCTGTGGGGCCGCGACGACAAGGTCAACAAACCCGCCGGCGGGCCGATGCTGCTCAACCTGATGCCCAACGCCGAGCTGGTGATGACCTCGCGCACCGGCCACTGGATGCAGTGGGAACGTGCCGAGCTGTTCAACCGCCTGGTCACCGAATTCCTCGGCGAGCCCTCGGTGTTCGAGCAATGATCTTCGGCAGGGTCCACCTCGGCTACGTGGTCATCGAGACCGCCAAGTTCGCCGACTGGCGCCGTTTCGGGGGCGAGGCCATCGGCATGCACGTGGACGAAACCCTTTCCGACGTGATGCGTTTCCGCCTTGACGACCATGACTGCCGGTTCCTGCTGCAGCGCGGCCCCGCCGAAGACGTCACCGCCCTCGGGTGGCAACTCGACGACCACGGCACCTTCGATGAAATCCTCTCTCGGGTCAGCGGGCACGGCGTCCCGATCACCGAGGGGACTGCGGAGCAGGCCGCGCTGCGCGGCGTCGAACGACTGGTGCGGTTCCCCGGCCCCAACGGGCTGACCCAGGAGATTTTCGTCCGGGCTTCGACAAGTCCCGCGCCCCTGGACATGCGGGCACGCGGCGGATTCGTCACCGGAGACGCCGGGATCGGGCACGTCGCGATCACGACGACAAAGCCGCATCGGGTACGCGGCTACTTCAACACCGTCTTCGACGCCCGCCTCAGCGATTTCATCGACGAAACGATCAGCGGCATAAAGTTCAAGATCCGGTTCCTGCGGGTCAACCAGCGGCATCACTCGGTGGCGATCGCCGCGGTGAATCGGCTGCCGATCAACCCGATCCGCACGCGTATCCAGCACCTCAACATCCAGGTCGCCGACCTCGACGACATGACTGCCTCCTACCAACGCGTCAAGGAACTTGGCTTCGACATGGCTCTGGGGGTCGGACAGCACACCAACGACCGCGAACTGTCCTACTACGCGAGGACCCCGTCGGGTTTTGAGTGGGAAGTGGGCTGGAACCCCATCGTCGTCGACGAGAACACCTGGGAGCCGACGACCCATCAGGGCATCAGCATCTGGGGGCACACTCCAGAGGGGCAGACCGTCATCGGCAAGCTCGCCCAGTTCAAGGCCGCGGCAGCGTCGCTGCGGCACCGCGAAGACACGGTTGCGGCCCTGTCCGGAGTCGGTATCCCCGACAGTCAATGAGGAGGCGGACATGCTGCGCATCGACACCCACCACCACCTGATCCCACCCGACTACCGCACCGCCCTGCGGAAAGCCGGGATCGACGAAGCCGGCGGACGGGCGCTGCCCGACTGGAGCCCCGAAGCGTCGTTGCAGACCATGGCTGACCTGGATGTGGGCACCGCGATTCTGTCGGTGTCGACCCCCGGCACCACTTTTTTGCCCGCTATGGCTGACGCCGCCGCCCTGGCACGCGACCTCAACGACTACACCGCGCAACTGGTCTTGGACCATCCCGGCCGGTTCGGCTTCTTCGCCACCATCCCGATGCCGCATCTCGATGCGTCACTAGCTGAAGCCGTCCGCGCACTCGACGAGCTCAAGGCCGACGGCGTGGTGCTGCTGGCCAACAGTGCCGGTGTCTACCTGGGCCAGGACGGGCAGGACGAGCTGTTCACCGCGTTGGATGAGCGCGCGGCCGTGGTGTTCATTCACCCCGCCGACCTGCCCGGACCGGTTATCCCCGGGGTCGCCCCGTTCGCTGCCGACTTCCTGTTGGATACCACCCGGGCCGCTTACCTGTTGGTGCGCAACGGTATTCGTCGCCGCTACCCGAGGATTCGCTTCCTGTTGAGTCACGCCGGGGGCTTCGTGCCGTATGCGAGTCATCGAATGGCGGTCGCGATCACGGCCGACACCGGCCGAAGCCCGGCCGACGTCCTCGACGATTTTTCCAGCTTCTACTTTGATACGGCGTTGTCGTCCAGCGCCGCTGCGCTGCCGAGTCTGTTGGCTTTCGCGCGGCCGGGGCATGTCACCTTCGGTTCGGACTGGCCGTTCGCGCCGAGCGCCGCCGGGAGACTGTTCGCTGCCGGTCTGGAGACGTATGCCGGCCTGGATCGAGCCGGCCGCGATGCGATCGACCGGGCAAATGCTGTGGGGCTGTTTCCTCGGTTTGGCGTGGGTGCCACTGCGATCCGCCAACCGGTAATGCAGAGGCTGCGGCACTCAGCCAGTCGTCACGTGATGCGGTCCCTGGCGCGCATGATCAGCCAAAGCTGAGACGTCGTTCGCAAGACGGCGCGCAACCGCACCAGATTGAAAGGCGCCGCTGTCGCGGCGCCGATCAATCAGCTGGCCAGCGAATGCAAGCCGTCGAACTGCTCCGAGGTGTCGCCCTCGACGAGGAAATCGCCGTGGTACAGGGCCTCGAAGTCGACCTTGATGACGTCGGCACTTGAGTCGTCGATCCACATGACCCTGAGCTTATTGGTCACTATTAAGGAATCATTGAGTCACGTTTCGGGAAATGGTGGCAATACTACTGGCCGGTAGCGTTTGCGCGGCCGGTGCTCGGGGACATGCCTGCGACCCGCTCCGCCCGGCTAGCGTCACGACGGCGACCCGCTCCGCCCGGCTCCACCGGGTTTGCGATCGCCGCTAGGGTGGCTGCCATGAGCTCATCGGACACCCTGGACAACCCGCTGTTCGCCCGGATCTGGACCTTCATGTCCAGCCGTGAGACCGACTGGTTGCGGGACCGCCGCCGGGAGAACCTGGAGGGTCTGTCCGGGCGTGTGCTGGAGATCGGAGCCGGCACCGGAAGCAACTTCGGCTTCTACCCCGACACCGTGACCGAAGTGGTGGCCCCCGAACCTGAGTCCCGGCTGCGGGATGCCGCCGTATCTGCCGCGGCGGCGGCGCCGGTGCCGATCACCGTGCTGGCGAGCACCGTCGAGGGCCTAGCCGCGGAGGAGCCGTTCGACGCGATCGTGTGCTCGCTGGTCTTGTGCTCCGTCGACCGCCCCGAGGACGTGCTGCGCCAACTGTTCGCATTGCTGAAGCCCGGCGGCGAGCTGCGCTACTTCGAGCATGTCGCCAGCGCTGGGATGCGCGGCGGGCTGCAACGGCTGGCCGACGCCACGTTTTGGCCCCGATTGTTCGGCAACTGCCACACCCACCGCGAGACCGAGCAGATGATCACCGCTGCAGGCTTCGTCGTCGGTCGGTCGCGGCGCGGACATCAATTCCCGGCGTGGGCGCCGGTGCCGGTGTCGGAGTTCGCACTGGGCTCGGCGAGCCGCCCGGCCTGAACCGGAGTCAGCCCAGCAGGAACGGCAACCGCTGCGCCATTCCCGGCAGTGCTGCCGAGGCGGTGGTTTGCAGAAAGACCGTGGCCCGCTCCGACAGCGGCGTCGGTTCCGGATTCACCTGGATGACGGTCTTGCCCAGCTCCAGCGCGCGTTCGGGCAGGCTGGCCGCCGGATAGACCACCCCGGACGTGCCGACCACGATCACCGCGTCGGCGGCATCGATGGCGTCGACCGCTGCGTTCCACGGTCCCTCGGGCAGCTCTTCGCCGAACCAGACCACGTCCGGGCGGATCAGGCCGCCACACTCGCACTGCGGCGGCATGATCTCGAGCACGGGCTCCGCCAGCTCCGGCAGCTGCGTATCGTGCGGTTGCTCGCAGTCCGAGCAGCGGAACGTGAACATCCGGCCGTGCAGATGGTGAACCGTGGAACTGCCGCCACGCTCGTGCAGATTGTCGACATTCTGAGTGATGACCTGGACATCGGCGTGCTGTTCCCAGTCCGCGATCGCGGTATGGCCCAGATTCGGCTCATAGCGGTGGGCCAGCTGGCAGCGCCATACATACCAGCCCCAGACCAGTTCTGGCTGCCGATTCCAGCCATCGATGCTGGAGACCTCGTAGGGGTCGTATTGCGACCAGAGCCCCTTCTCGTCGTCGCGGAAGGTAGGTATCCCGCTCTCCGCTGAGATCCCTGCGCCGCTGAACACCACCACCCGCACGCCACCAAGATAGCGGGATACTGGCCGAATGGACTTCTCCGACCTGCTGAAAACCGACGTGCATGCCGACGTGCCGCTGTTCGAGCAGATCCGGGTCGCACTGATCGAGGCGGTCCGCGCCGGGGCGTTGCCCGCGGGAACCCGGCTGCCGACGGTGCGCGACTTGGCGAGACAACTGGGCCTGGCGGTCAACACCGTCGCACGCGCCTACCGCGAGTTGGAGGCCGGCGGCGTCGTCGAGACGCGGGGCCGGTTCGGCACCTTCGTGGCAAGCAGCGACCCAGCCGATGCGGCCATGAGCCGGGCGGCGGGTGCTTTCGCGGCCGCGGCCCGCTCGGTCGGTTTGAGCAAGGCCGATGCGCTGCGCTACCTCGACGCGGCCTTCGGCAGCGCCGGAGGCGATGCTTCTTAGCCGAATTCGAGCAGGGTCAGTGACGGACGGACCGGATCTAAGAAGCGCAGCCGATAGGCGCTCGAGAGCAGGGCGTTGAACAGCCACCCCCGCCCGGCTGGCAACGGCAGATCGCGAACGGCCCGGATGCCGGGCATGGTGTTCACCAGATCGGCAGCCTCGCTCACCGACAGGTTGAACGGCATCGGCGGTGCCTTGTACCGCAGCGAGGTCCACACCCCGCGGCGAATCAGCATCGCCATCAACGGCGGCGGCACATCGAAGAGCAGCCGCCCGCCCGGGAAGCGGCGGGCACACTCGGCGATCAGTCCGAGCGACTGCTCGGGCTGCAGGTACATCAGCAGGCCCTCGGCGCTAATGAACACGCCCTTGTCCGGGTCAACCTGGTCCATCCAGCTGTAGTCCAAGGCGGATTGGGCGCACACCGAAACCTGCGGCGACGCCGGCAGCAGCCGGGAGCGGACATCGACGATCGGTGGGAGATCGACGGTGAGCCAGCGGAACGCGGCATCGGGAACGCTCGCGCTCACCCGCCAGAAGCTGGTCTGCAAGCCCTCGGCCAGGGCCACCACGGTGCCCGACGGGTGCTGGCGCAGAAACTGCCGGGTCTGATCGTCGAAGGCCAAGGCGCGCAGCGCGATGTCTTGACGTGTCGGCCCGAATTTCGCGAAGTCGAAGTCGATCGACTCGGCCAGGGTGATCGCCATCGGGTCATCGATGATCCGGTCTGAACGGCGGGCTTCTCTCGCCCGCGCGTTCAAGGTCAGCAACGCGGTTTCGGAGACCCCGGTCAGGGTGACTTTCTGTGCCTGGCTCACGTCTGCGACCTTACCGGTGCGCGGCTCAGCGCAGCATTTTGCTCAGTGTGCGCAGGTTGCGGGTCGTGGTGGCGGACTTGTACCGCTTGTTACCCATCGTCTTTCCCACCGTGCTGGTCAGGGTGTCGCCCTTGGGAATCTGCCAGTAGATCACCCCGTCACCGGGGGCGATCTTCTCGTCGGCATCTGCTGCGAGCTTCGACAGTTCGGTCAGCGCCGCGTCGTCGGCGACGAACGTGACATAGGAGTGCACGTCGGGGACCTCGGGTTCGAAGGGATACGCCGCCACGATGTCGCGCACCGTCTCCACGTCGTAGACCAGCACCCAAGCCTCATAGCCGAAGCGCTCCCGCAACGCCGCCTCGGCGGTGACGCGCACCGCCGCGGCATCGGCGGGCGAGTCCAGCAGCACGTTGCCGCTGGCCAGCAGGGTGCGGACCGCGGAGAATCCGGCAGCGGCCAGCGTGGCAGCGACCTCGGCCATCTTGAGATTGACGCCGCCGACATTCACGCCGCGCAGAAACAGTGCATACCGGGTCATGAGGCGACCTCCAATCGGTGCAAGAACGATGGCAATAACCGGACGCATCGGTAGGCTTCGATCATGGGACGCCAGGTATTCGACGACAAGTTGCTTGCCTTGATCAGCGGGAACTCACTGGGCGTCTTGGCCACCCTCAAACGAGATGGGCGCCCGCAACTGTCGAACGTGCAGTACTACTTCGACCCGAGGTCTCTGGTGGTGCAGGTATCGGTCACCGAACCGCGAGCCAAGACCCGCAACCTGCGCCGGGACCCCAGGGCGTCGCTGCTGGTCGATTCCGACGACGGCTGGTCTTACGCCGTCGCCGAGGGGGATGCCCAGCTGACGCCGCCGGCCGCCGCGCCCGATGACGCCACCGTCGAGTCGCTGATTGCGTTGTACCGCAACATTGCCGGGGAACACCCGGACTGGGACGAATATCGCCAGGCCATGGTGACCGACCGTCGCGTGTTGCTGACGCTGCCCATCCACCACCTCTACGGCATGCCGCCGGGCGTGCGCTGAACATCTCCGGCACTCCATGCGCTGAGCTAGGCTCCCGGGTATGCCCGAATCAGATTCCGCCGCAGACGAGAACAAGCGCAAGTTCCGCGAGGCGCTGGAGCGCAAGAACGCGAAGTCGGCGGGTGGGTCTGACCACAAGGACGCCGGTGCCAAGCAGTCGCGGTCGCACGGACCGGTGGAGAGCCGTCGGGAATTCCGCCGCAAGAGCGGCTAGGTCGGGCGGTTACTGCACCGGGCAGGCGTACTTTCGGGCCACGTCCATCGCCCGCTGGTTCGCTCCGGGGCCGACGACCCCCTGCGCGGCCAGTTCCCACCCGATGTAGCCCGGCAGGCCACCTTCGCACGCCTGGTGGGCGAGACGCCATGCGGTGTCGGGATTCAAGTTGAACCCGTTGCGCTCCAGACCCTCCATGTAGGTGTCGAACTCCGGGGTGCCCTGCTCCGGTATCGCAGCGGCCGTGGCCGCCAGACATACAGCCGTTGCCATCGCTGTGATCAGCGCTGCTGCTACACGTCTCATGGTCCTTCTCCTGGAGATACGTCCGCTCGTGGTGTCGCTACACGGTTGCACACTCCACCGACACAGACCAACGGAACTCTTTAGTTGGCCGGGGTCGACAAATCGCGGGGCAGCTGGATCAGTGTGAACCGCCGGACGGGCAGGGGGGCGGTCCTATCCCGGCGAACCCTAGAACAAGTCGTTGCGGTCAGCCCGCAGGTGGTGTGCGGCTGCACTCGGCCATGGTTACGCTCTCCTATGGTGGTGTAACGCGGACGCATGACCGTCCGCTCTCTGTCGAGAGGTGGTCAGTGACTCCGAAACTCTGCCTCGTTCAAGACCCCGAGGCCGACGAGCTGCTTTCGGGAGATCCGTTCGCGCTGCTGGTCGGAATGCTGCTCGATCACCAAGTGAAGATACGATTGCAACTAGGGGGGGGCAAGCCAGGCGTCACGCTCTCTAGTCGCAAGCTGCTGAGTCGACGCTGGCATGGGCGTTCGCACTTCGGGTGCTGGCGGCGATTACTGCCTCTGTAATATTCGGGCTTGTGCAACTGAACCCTGGGACCGTTTTTGCCGGCTACGTCATCGTTCGGCTCCTAGGGGCGGGCGGTATGGGGGAGGTCTACCTCGCCCAGCATCCGCGTCTGCCGCGCCATGATGCGCTAAAGGTTTTACCCCCGGATGTATCCGGGGACAAAGATTTTCGCCAACGATTTATCCGGGAGGCGGATCTTGCCGCCTCAATATCGCATCCCAATATTGTAACCGTTTACGACCGGGGTGAGTTCGACGGGAATTTGTGGATCGCCACGGAATACGTAGAGGGCACCGACGCCGCGCAACTGGCGTGCGATCAGTACGCGGCAGGGATGCCGACTGCAGAGGTATCGTCCATCGTCACTGCGATCGCTAGTGCTCTGGACTACGCCCATGAACAGGGATTGCTGCATAGGGATGTGAAGCCCGCCAATATTCTGTGCTTTCGGCATGGTGCCGGCGGTGGGCGGCGATTCGCCTTGGCAGACTTCGGTATCGCCCGAAGAACAAACGATTCCGACGGCATGACGGCTACGAACCTGACCGTGGGTACGGTTTCCTATGCCGCGCCCGAGCAGCTGCTCGGTGCTGGGATCGACGGTCGTGCCGACCAATACGCGCTTGCAGTAACCGCATTCCATCTACTCACTGGCTCACTGCCATTTCAGAACTCTAACCCCGTGGCGGTTATCAGCCAGCACTTGACCTCGGCCCCGCCCAAGCCTGGAGACCACCGACACGACCTGGTCGTGCTCAACGATGTATTCGCCAGGGCGATGGCGAAAGATCCCGCCCAGCGGTACGCAAGTTGCACAGAGTTCGCGCGGGACCTCGAAAGACGTGCAGCAATGGCGGCTTCGGTTCCCGTCACCGCTCCCCAAGTTGAGTGGCCCCTTCCAGCGTCGGCAGCCGGCGCGCCCACGCAGGTTGCAGGCATCGCCGAGGGATTGCCCTCGCCTCGACCGAGTCGTCGCGTTTCATGGGCAGCGGGAGCTACCGTCGCGGCAGCACTAATCGCCGCCGGGATATGGGCTGTACCGCACTTGGCGGGCGACCGTCGCGAATCTGGAGCGACGTCAATATCATCGACCAGGGTGTCGATCGCTGCACCCGAAGTCGAGGGCGTAGCAGCAGCGAATGAGACCGTGAAAGTTGAAGCCGTTGGATTCGGCCGACCCGATGGAAGTGACTATCTGTGGGCTACGTCGGTCGTGAGCGGGGTACGACCGGGTCAGTTTGTCGTCGTTTCGTTCAATCTGCTCGGCCCCGACGGACAGATCGTGGCCACCGATTCGCAAACCGAGCAGGGTATAAACCCGAACGCGAAGATGATCATTGGTACCCAGGTGACAATACCGCGTGGTCAGGATGTGGCTCGAGTTGAAGCGTCGGTCGGAATCAACGACTACAACAGCCCCGCGCCGAAGTACGAAGACGTCATTTTAGAAGTCAGTCAGCTTTCAATCGGCGAGGATTACTGGGGTAAGCCGGCCGCTGAGGCCGTGATTAGAAACCCGTCTCCGCAGAACATTGCCCACGCTCGTGTGGGAATCGCATGTTTTGATGACCAGGGCAACATCATCGGCGGCGGTTCAACCTATCCGGATCTGATTCCGGCTGGCGGTCAGATCAAGATCGCGGACAGCGTTATGGTTTCGCAGATACCAGCTCGGTGCGAGATGACTGCACAACCGCCTAGCCAGTAGCGCTCGGCTGCTGCTATGAATGCTGCTCAATCGCAAGTACCGATACGATTAAGGTTGTGGGAAGCCAGGCGTTACGCGCTCTTGTCGGTGCTCGTGTCTCTGTAGTTCAAGGTCCGCAGAAGGTCTCTCACCTGGCCCAGATAGAAACGGCTACGAAGTGGGCCGAGGCCAAGGGTTACGAGATTGTCGGAAGATTCGAGGATCTCGGCGTATCAGCCGAGAAGCGACCAGGGGACCGGCCAGACCTGGGGCCGTGGCTGACCGACGAAGGTGCGGCGAAGTGGGACGTCATCGTCTGGTCCAAGATGGACCGAGCTTTCAGGTCGACGCGGCACTGCGTCGACTTCGCGCGGTGGGCGGAGGAGCGGCACAAGGTCGTCGCGTTCGCTGATGACGGGTTGACGCTCAACTACCGGCCTGGAGCGGCCAAGGGCGTAGACGCCATGATGGCCGAGTTGTTCGTCTACCTCGGATCGTTCTTCGCCCAGTTGGAACTCAACCGGTTCAAGACCAGGGCGCAGGATGCCCACCGGGCGATCAGGCAGATGGATCGGTGGGCCTCGGGAGTGCCCCCGCTCGGCTTCAAGGTGGTCGACCATCCGAGCGGCAAGGGCAAAGGTCTCGACACCGACGAGACCGGCAAGGCGCTGTTGCATTCGATGGCTCGCCGTCTGCTGGACGGCTGGAGCTTCATTCGCATCGCGGCATGGCTGAACGACGCCTACGCCGATACGCGCTGTAGCCGTAAACACGTCGCGGGTTGCGAGTGCCGCGACAGTGCGGCGCTGACGAACATGGACCGCGCTCGGGTTGCGGCTGGCAAGCCTGCGAAAGCTCGACCGTGGACGGTCAACACCGTGATCGACGGGTTGACCTCACCGCGTACCCAAGGACTCAAGATGACCGGGAGGGGCAAGCACGCTATGACCGTGCTTGACGCTGAGGGGGAGCCGATCAGGCTTGGCCCACCGACGTTCGACGCGGACACCTGGAAGCAAATTCAAGAGGCTGCGCAGCTCCGCAAGATCGGGCAGCGGACTCCGAGCAAGACGAAGAATCCCGTACTCGGCGTTGCCGTCTGCGGCTGCGACGGCTGCCCTGCCTGCGGGGTGAGTGATGGCATTTGTGGGGCTTCGCTGGCTCAGCAGATCACCCGTAAGAGGCTCGCAAGCGGCGAGATGGGGGAGTGGCGTACGTATCGCTGTGGGCGAACTCCGTTGAATTGCAATGGGGTATCGGAGCGTGCCGAAGATGTCGATTTTCAGTTCACCCATCAGTTCAACTTCTTCCGTGGCGACGAACCGATGACACGGAGAGTGTTCGTACCGGGTGAGGATCACAGCGCCGAGTTGGAGCAGGTCACTGCGACTATCGACCGCTTGCGGATGGAGTCAGACGCAGGCCTACTGACGACCGATGAGGACCAGCGAGTGTGGATGGAGAGGATGCGGGTTCAGGTCGCTAAGCGTGATCAGCTCGCGGCGACGCCGAGCCGTGCGGCTGGTTGGGCGGTCGAAGATACCGGTCAGACTAAGCGTGAGGCGTGGCTGGCTGCGTCCGAAGACGACCGGCGACAGCTCTACCTAGACGCGGGGCTGCGGTATGTGCTGCGCCGCAAGGGGGAGCGCAGCTACTTCGAGGGGGATGAGTAGGTCATGGTGAAGGTTCTGATTATCGGGTTCGCCCTCGCCTGTGCCGTACTGTCCGCACCTACCGCTCTGGCCGACCCTATCGAACCTTATTGTTTCGACAGTCGGTTGTGCGGCAACGATTTCGGAAGTCGAACGTACTGCCCAGATTCCGGCTCATGGGTTGGCCCGTTCGGTGCGTGCCCTTCGCTCAACACGGGTCCCTATGCGCCGGGGGGATTGCGTCCGAATGAGAGTAACTGGGACGACGAAGATCAGTAAGCTAGCGGTTCCGGCGGGTCAGCGTCAGCGTCAATCCGACTGTAAGAAATGCACATCCGACGACCGATAGACCTAGCCTCGGGCTTTCACGGTGGCCGTGTGTCGTGAATGAGGAAAGGTGCTCTGAGCTGGGATAATTCGGCTTGTCTAGGGTCGAATATCGGCAGCTGAAGGAGCACC
>Ga0182738_1002959_pt1 | contig 19739 bp, 18 predicted proteins | sample eDN5th30CBELigMG_FD_128876 | JGI IMG/M metagenome (GOLD analysis project Ga0182738, IMG submission 128876) | Enriched Miracle-Growth compost microbial communities from Emeryville, California, USA - eDNA 5th pass 30_C BE-Lig MG (version 2)... ... | reverse complement strand
CGGGAAGATGGGCTCGTACGGTGAACCGGCGCAGTGCTTTCACGGGGAGCACACTACCGACCGCAGGCGCTTCGTGACGGCCGGGCGTCGGATCTCACGTGCCCGTATCCGTGCCGGTCGCGGACGGGATCACCCGGCACACGGAGAGGCCCCGCGGCGTGCACACCGCGGGGCCTTCTCTCCTGTGACCGACCCCCGTCGGCCGGTGGACTCAGAGTCCGCCGAGGAGCAGGTGCAGCAAGTCTCCGACGACTCCGATCAGACCGGCAACCAGACCCATGTGTTCTTCCCTTCGTCGTGCCTCCGAGGAGGCTGTTGTTGTCTTGCAGAACAAACAGTAGGGAGCAGGGTGTTGCCGTCCGGTCAATTGAAGTGAACGCTGAGTTACAGATAATTTCGGTGCCGCAGAGGGGATCCTTCGCGGGTCCCCGCCGCATGCACAGCCGCGCGGCGCGACCTCCATTACGGTGGTTCGAGACACGGTCGTTGCCCCCATCGGCCCTGCTCGTCCACCCGGACCCGCACGGAACGGAGCTAGCGTGACAGGTCGGCTCGCCATCGACGACGTACAACCCTCCATCGACGGAGGGCGTTATCCGACGAAGGCGGTCGTCGGGGAGGTGGTGCCGGTCTCCGCCGTCGTGTGGCGCGAGGGCCACGACGCCATCGCCGCGACACTCGCCGTCCGAGGACCGGCCGACGATCCCGAATCCGCCGGCAGGCTGGTGCGGATCCCGATGGTTCCGGGCACCGAACCCGACACCTTCCACGCCACCTTCTCCCCCACGAGCGTCGGCGCGTGGACCTACCGGGTCGAGGCGTGGAGCGACCCGGTGGCGACCTGGCGGCACGCGGTCACCGCGAAGGCCGATGCCGGGCAGGACGCCGCCGAACTCGCGAACGATCTCGAGGTCGGTGCACGGATCTTCGAGAAGGCCGCGAAGGGCGCACCGCGCGGCAACCGGCCCGCCCTGCTCGCGGTCGCGGTGTCCCTGCGCTCCGACCGGCCGCTGGCCGAACGCATCGCTCCGGCCTTCTCCCCCGACGTCACCGAGATCCTCCGCGCTCATCCCCTTCGCGAGCTGGTCACGCGCGGAAAGGCGTTCACGGCCTTCGCGGATCGTCGCCGCGCACTGTTCGGCTCCTGGTACGAGTTCTTCCCCCGGTCCACCGGCGGCTGGCACGAGGACGGCACCCCGCGGCACGGCACCTTCGCCACGGCCGCCGGCGACCTGCCGCGCATCGCGGCGATGGGCTTCGACGTCGTCTACCTCCCCCCGATCCATCCGATCGGCAAGGTCAACCGCAAGGGACCGAACAACACGCTCGTCGCCGGCCCGAACGACGTCGGGTCGCCCTGGGCGATCGGTTCCGACGAGGGCGGTCACGACGCCATCCACCCCGAACTGGGCACCGAGCAGGACTTCCGCGATTTCGTCGCCCGGGCGAAGGAACTCGACCTCGAGGTCGCACTCGATCTCGCGTTGCAGTGCGCCCCCGATCATCCGTGGGCGCGGGAGCATCCGGAGTGGTTCACCGTGCTGCCCGACGGCACGATCGCCTACGCGGAGAACCCGCCCAAGAAGTACCAGGACATCTACCCGATCAACTTCGACGACGACCCCGAGGGCATCTACGCCGAGGTCCTGCGCGTGGTCCGGCACTGGATCCGGTTGGGCGTCGACATCTTCCGCGTCGACAATCCGCACACCAAGCCCCCGAACTTCTGGGAGCAGCTCATCGCCGAGATCAAGCGCACCGATCCCGACGTGCTGTTCCTGTCCGAGGCGTTCACCCGCCCCGCCCGCATGTACGGGCTCGCGCGACGCGGATTCACGCAGTCCTACACGTATTTCACGTGGCGGGTCGCGAAATGGGAGCTCACGGAGTTCGGTACCGAGATCGCTGCGAAGGCCGACGAAGCCCGGCCGAACCTGTTCGTCAACACCCCCGACATCCTGCACGAGACGCTGCAGCACGGCGGGCCGGGCATGTTCGCGCTGCGCGCGGCGCTCGCCGCCACCATGGCCCCGTCGTGGGGGGTGTACTCGGGTTACGAACTGTTCGAGCACCTTGCGGTGCGGCCGGGCAGCGAGGAGTACCTCGACTCGGAGAAGTACCAATTGCGGCCGCGACGATACGACGAGGCCCGCCGGCGCGGCGAGTCGCTCGAACCGTGGCTGACCACCCTCAACCGCATCCGGCGCGCGCATCCGGCCTTGCAGCAGCTGCGCAACATCACCTTCCACCACGTCGACAACGACGCACTCATCGCCTATTCGAAGTTCGATCCGTCCACCGGAGACTGTGTGCTCACGGTGATCAACCTCAACCCCTACGGGGCCGAACAGGGCACGGTCTGGCTCGACATGCCGGCGATCGGACACGACTGGCACGACCACTTCCCCGTTTACGACGAGGTGAGTGGGGAACAGTACTCGTGGGGACAGGCCAACTACGTGCGCCTCGAGCCGTGGCGGGCGGTGGCACACATCCTGGTCCTGCCCCCGATCGGCATCCCCACCCGCACAACGCTCGCCTACAGGAGGCAGTCGTGACCGTGCCGCCCCAGACGCCGGGCGCCGATGTTCCGCGCCGGCGCCACAGCCCGCGACCGGAGGACCTCGAGCTGCTCGCCGCCGGCGAGCACCACGATCCGCACGCGGTGCTCGGGGCCCATCCGCATCCGGAGGGGACGGTCATCCGGGCGCTGCGCCCCGGTGCAGAGAAGGTCGCCGCCCGGATCAGTGGTCGCGACCATCCGCTCGAACCCGTGGGCGGGGACGTCTTCAGCGCCCTGATCCCGGTCTTCGATCTCGCCGACTACCGGCTCGTGGTGACCTACCCGTTCGATCACGTCGAGCTCGTCGCGGACGGATACCGCTTCATGCCGACGCTGGGCGAGCTCGACCGTCACCTGCTGAGCGAGGGCCGGCACGAACGGCTGTGGGAGGTGCTCGGCGCCCATCCGCGGACCTACGAGACCCCGGACGGCCCGGTGACGGGCACGTCCTTCGCCGTGTGGGCACCGGGCGCGCGCGGTGTCACCGTCGTCGGCGACTTCGACGGCTGGGGTGGGCGCACCGCCCCGATGCGGGTGCTCGGCTCGAGCGGTGTCTGGGAGGTCTTCGTTCCCGGAGTCGAACCGGGCGCGCTGTACAAGTACCGGGTGCACGGCCGCGACGGATCCGTCCGAGACAAGGCCGACCCGATGGCGTTCGCGACCGAGGTGCCGCCCGCAACGGCGTCGAAGGTCACCGAGAGTCACTACACCTGGAACGACGACGACTGGGTCGCGACCCGCGAGAAGTCGCAGCCCTGGCAGGAACCGATGGCGGTCTACGAGGTGCACCTCGGATCGTGGCGTCCGGGCCTGAACTACACAGAACTCGCCGACCAGCTGGCCGAGTACATCCTCGAGACCGGGTTCACGCACGTCGAACTGCTGCCGGTCGCGGAGCATCCCTTCGGCGGGTCGTGGGGCTACCAGGTCACCTCCTACTACGCCCCCACCTCCCGCTTCGGCACTCCCGACGAGTTCCGCGCGTTCGTCGACCGTCTCCACGCCGCCGGGATCGGCGTGATCGTGGACTGGGTGCCCGCCCACTTCCCCAAGGACGAGTGGGCGCTCGCGCGCTTCGACGGCAGCCCCCAGTACGAGCATCCCGATCCGCGCCGCGGTGAGCAGCTGGACTGGGGCACCTACGTTTTCGACTACGGCCGGCCCGAGGTGCGGAACTTCCTCGTCGCCAACGCCCTGTACTGGATCGAGGAGTTCCACATCGACGGTCTGCGCGTCGACGCCGTGGCCTCGATGTTGTATCTCGACTACTCGCGTCCCGAGGGCGGCTGGACGCCGAACATCTACGGCGGACGCGAGAACCTCGAGGCCGTCGCGTTCCTGCAGGAACTCAACGCCACCGTCCACAAGCACTATCCGGGGATCGTGACGGTCGCGGAAGAATCGACCTCCTGGCCGGGCGTGACCCGCTCGACGAACGTCGGCGGGCTCGGGTTCAGCATGAAGTGGAACATGGGCTGGATGCACGACACTCTCGGCTATCTCGGCCGAGATCCCGTGCACCGCACCTACCACCACCACGAGATCACGTTCTCGCTCGTGTACGCGTGGAGCGAGAACTTCGTGCTCCCCATCAGCCACGACGAGGTCGTCCACGGCAAGGGCACGCTGTGGACGCGACTGCCGGGCGACGATGCCACACGTGCGGCCGGCCTGCGGTCGATGCTCGCCTACATGTGGGCGCATCCCGGCAAGCAGTTGCTGTTCATGGGCCAGGAGTTCGGGCAGGTCGCCGAGTGGTCCGAGGAACGCGGCCTCGACTGGTGGCAGCTCGACGAACCGCTCCACGCCGGCATCCACCGGCTGGTGTGCGATCTCAACGGCATCTACCGCTCGCACCCGGCGCTCTACACGCTCGACACCACGCCCGGCGGATATTCGTGGATCGACGCCAACGACGCGCACAACAACGTCCTGTCGTTCCTGCGCTACGGCAGCGACGGCTCGGTGGTCGCGTGCCTGCACAACTTTTCGGGCACGACCTACGCCGACTATCGTGTCGGATTGCCCGAACCGGGCACGTGGGAGGAAGTCCTCAACACGGACGCGACCGCCTACCAGGGCAACGGAGCGGGCAACTTCGGCGCCGTGGAGGCGGACGAACATTCGTGGCACGGGCGTCCCGCCTCGGCTCGGGTGACCTTGCCTGCGCACGGCGCCATCTGGTTGTCGTTGCGGAGGTGACGCTGCCCGACGACAGGAGCACAACGACATGCGACGGACGCACCGGTTCGCGCGACTGGTGGTGCCCGCACTGACCGTCCTCCTGCTGGCGGGATGCGCCCAGCGGATCGAAGGGACGGCGGTGTCGATCTACGACAACCCCTTCACCGTGGCGGGGCTGCCCGTCACCTCCGGGGCGTCGGGCCCGCGCAACGGGGTGCCCGATGCGGACATCGAGATCGAGAACACCGACGGCGGTCCCGTCGACGTCCTGGCCGGCAACGCCATCGCCGACATCGAGGAGTACTGGCGTCAGGAGTTCGCTTCCGTCGCCAGGGGCACCTTCCGTCCGGTCGGGACGATCGTGTCGTGGGATCCGTCCGAGCGGCGGGGACCGCGTTTCTGCGGCAAACCCACCTACGACTTCATCAACGCGGCCTACTGCAGCGGTGGTGACGAGATCGGATGGGACCGCACCTACCTCATGCCGCAGCTCATCGACAGCTTCGGGCCGATGGCCGCGGTGACGGTCCTCGCCCACGAATACGGGCACGCCGTCCAGCATTCGGCGGGGCTGGTCGCCGAGGACGATCCGGGCATCGTGTTCGAGCAGCAGGCCGATTGCTTCGCCGGTGCGTTCATGCGGCACGTCGCGGAGGGCCGGTCGACGCACTTCCAGCTCGACACCTCCGACGGGCTGAACAACGTGCTCGCATCGATGGTGCTCTTCCGCGACGCCGATCCGAACGATCCCGACTCGATCCACGGTTCGGCCTTCGAACGGGTGACGGCCGTACAGATCGGATTCACCGACGGGGCGGGCTCGTGTGCGCGCATCGATGCCGCCGAAATCGAGTCGCGCCGCGCCGATCTGCCGCAGTACCAGGACGCCGCCGACGACGGCGAACTGCCGGTCACCGACGAGTCGGTCGAGGCCATCTTCGAGTCGTTCCACCAGGTCTTCGACCTCGCGGCGCTGCCGCAACTCGATCTGTCGGGCGCCGACCTCGGGTGTTCGGACGCACGGGCCACCTCGCCGGTGTCGTACTGCCCCGCAACCAACACCGTGGGCGTCGACATGGACGCACTGAGCGAGCGCGGTACGGCCGCCCCGCCGGGGAGCGGCTTCGACCCCGGTGTCCGCGGCGACTACAACGCCTACGTGCTCGTCGCCTCGCGCTACGCACTCGCAGTGCAGAAGGAGGCCGGGCAGTCGCTCACCGAGCCGCGCACCGCCCTGCGGGCGGCCTGCCTGTCCGGGGTGATCAGTGCCGCGCTGAGCCCCGACAGCACCCTCGCCTCGAACGTCGACCCGAGCCAGGTGCTGGTGTGGCTGTCCCCCGGCGACCTCGACGAAGCAGTCTCGGGTCTGCTCACCGACGGCCTGGCCGCGAGCGACGTCAACGGCAACACGGTGCCGAGCGGATTCGCGCGGGTGGACGCCTTCCGCACCGGCGTCCTCGGCGGCGAAGCGGCCTGCACCGGGCGTTACCGCTGAGACGACACCGGCCGCCCACCACGAATGGTGAGCGGCCGGGCCGATAGATCGGTAGGGAATCGATCGGTAGGGATCAGTAGAGGGCCATCGCGAGCTTGCGGCGCGACGACACCACCACCGGATCCGCGGCGTCGAACAGTTCGAACAGTTCGAGGAGCCGGGTGCGTGCGGCGGTGCGTTCGTCCCCGGCGCTTCGACGCACGAACTCGATGAGACGACCGAAGGCCGCCTCCGGCTGCTGCGCGAACAGTTCGGCGTCGGCCGCCGTGAACTGGGCTTCGAGGTCGTTCGGAGCGGCATCGGCGCGCTCGATCGCATCCTCGGGAACCTTGCTCGCGCGGGCGAGGAAACGCACCTGCCGCAGCGCGGCCTGCGCCTCGGTGTTGTTCGGCTCGGAGTTCAGTACGAGCTGGTAGGCCGCCTCCGCGCCCTCGAAGTCGCCGTTCTCGAGTGCCTGCTCGGCGGCCTCGAAGCGCGGGTCGGCGGGCTGTTCCTCCGGTTCGGCCCCGGGAGGGCCGGACAGCTTGCCTGCGACCGCGTTCTGGATGGCGTCGAGCCACTGACGCAGCGCGGGCTCGGGCTGCACGCCCTGGAAGTCGGCGAGCGGCTGGCCGGCCGCGATCGCGACCACCGTGGGCACCGACTGGACGCCGAACGCCTGGGCGATCCGCGGGTTCGCGTCGACGTCGACCTTCGCGAGGACCCATGCACCGTTCGCTTCGTTCGCGAGCTTCTCGAGAACGGGTGAGAGCTGCTTGCACGGCTCGCACCAGGTCGCCCACAGGTCGACGATCACGGGCACCTGCGTCGACCGCTGCAGCACCTCGGTCTCGAACGTCGCTTCGGTGACGTCCACGATCGGGGCGATGGCAGCGGGTGCGGCGCCGTCGCCACCGGACGGAGGCGGAGGCGGCGGCGCGGAGGCCCTCTCCTTGAGCGGTGAGAGATCCACCGCGCCGGACATCGCCGCGGCGACGGCGGCTGAACGTGCTGGACGGGAACCGGGTCGAGTCACGTCCACCAGTTTGTCACGAGTGGTCCGAATCGTGCTGCGCGGACCGGGGGACGTCGCCGTGAGGTCAGACGGTCGCGGTGACGTCCTCGCGGGTCGCCGGAGCGGACAGCTCTCCGAGGCGGCCGGTGCGCACGGCCCAGCGCTCGAAGACGATCGTGCCGAACGGGGGCACGCTCGACACGAGGGCGAGGAAGGTCGTCTTGAGATCCCACTTCAGCGACAGCGCAGTGAGGAGCGCGATGAGCACGAACGGGATGAAACCGGCCACGCCGTGCACCATGCCCGGGATCGCGATGGCCTCTTCGTAGCCGAGCACCCACTTGAAGAACATGGCGATCAGGAGGGCGAGCCAGGTCACCGCCTCCCAGATCGCGATCAGCCGGAATCGTTTCGCGGGCGTGGACACGTCGAGGATGTTGGTCATGCGGCCATTGTGCCGAAAGGCCTACGACAAGCCGTAGTTCAGTGAGAGACATCACGGCCCCGGCATGCTTGCGCCGGGGCCGTGATCATGCTCTAGGAAAGAGGGTCAGCTCTTGGGCACCCGCACGATGAGCGCGTCGCCCTGGCCGCCACCACCACACAGTGCGGCGGCACCGACGCCACCGCCGCGGCGCTTCAGCTCCAGCGCCAGGTGCAGCACGATGCGCGCACCCGACATGCCGAGCGGGTGGCCGAGCGCGATCGCACCGCCGTTGACGTTCACCTTCGCGGGATCGATGCCCAGTTCGCGGGCCGAGACGATGCCGACGGCGGCGAACGCCTCGTTGATCTCGACGAGGTCGAGGTCCTTCGGGTCGACACCCTCGCGCTCGCAAGCCTTGGCGATCGCCCGTGCCGGCTGCGACTGCAGGGTCGAATCCGGCCCGGCGACGACACCGTGGCGACCGATCTCGGCGATCCAGCTCAGGCCGAGCTCCTCGGCCTTGGCCTTGCTCATCACGACGACCGCGGCGGCGCCGTCGGAGATCTGTGAGGCCGAACCGGCGGTGACGGTCCCGTCCTTCGAGAAGGCCGGACGCAGCGAACCGAGCGACTCGGCGGTGGTCTCCGGGCGGATGCCCTCGTCGGCGGCGAAGACGATCGGGTCGCCCTTGCGCTGCTTGATCGACACCGGGACGACCTCGTCCTCGAACAGCCCGTCCTTCCAGGCACGGGCAGCCCTCTGGTGCGAGGCAGCGGCGAAGGCGTCCTGCTCCTCGCGGGAGACGAAGCGGTCGCCGGAGTTGGCCGACTCGGTGAGGTTGCCCATCGCCTGGTCGGTGAAGATGTCGTGCAGGCCGTCGTAGGCCATGTGGTCGCGCAGGGTCACGTCGCCGTACTTGAAGCCGGCGCGGGACTTCTCGAGCATGTGCGGGGCCTGGCTCATCGACTCCTGGCCGCCGGCGACGACGACGTCGAACTCGCCCGCGCGGATCAGCTGGTCGGCCATCGCGATCGCGTTGATGCCCGACAGACACACCTTGTTGATGGTCAGCGCCGGGACGTCCATCGGGATGCCGGCGGCGACGGCCGCCTGACGGGCCGGGATCTGGCCGGCGCCGGCGGTGAGCACCTGGCCCATGATGACGTATTCGACCTGCTCGGGAGCCACACCGGCGCGCTCGAGCGCACCGGAGATCGCCACGCCACCGAGATCCGATCCGGAGAAATCCTTGAGCGAGCCCTGAAGACGCCCCATGGGCGTACGGGCTCCGGCGACGATGACAGAACTGCTCACGGGACATTCCTCCGAAAGATCGGCATGTGATCGGAAAACTCCACTCGGATATTCACCTGAATCCCGATAGGAGTGCACTCAACGGTACCGCTACCGTCTAGAGCATGACCGAGACCTCTCCCACATCCACTCCGGCGACGTCCGTTCTCGCCTCCGGACTCGTCACCGCCATCGATCACGTCGGCATCGCCGTGCCCGACCTCGATGCCGCCCTCACCTGGTACGCCGAGAACCTCGGCCTCGTGTCCACCCACGAGGAAGTCAACGAGGAGCAGGGCGTGCGCGAGGCGATGCTGGCGGTTCCGGGGACCCCCGAAGGGTCCACCATGATCCAGCTGCTCGCCCCGCTGAACGAGAACTCCACGATCGCGAAGTTCATCGACCGCAACGGTGCGGGTCTGCAGCAGCTCGCCTACCGCGTCTCCGACATCGATGCCGTCTCCACTGCGCTTCGTGAGCGCGGCGTCCGCCTGCTGTACGACGCACCCCGTCGCGGCACCGCCGATTCGCGCATCAACTTCCTGCATCCGAAGGACGCGGGCGGCGTCCTCGTCGAGCTCGTCGAGCCGGCAGCACATCCCGCTCACTGACGGCCGTTCCGGTGCGCTCCCGAAGACGGATGGGGCGGGAGCGCACCCGGGTCGTACCCGCAGGGACCGGGTAGATTGTCTCCATGGTCTTCGATCGTGATCGCGCACCCAGCCACCTGCCGTTCTCCATCGTGCGGAAGGGCTTCGACCGCGACGAGGTGACCAACTACTTCGCACGGTTCGAGGCCGAGCTGCGCGTGACCGCCACCGACCGCGACGCCGCCGCCGCGCAGGCCCGCGATCTGGCCCGACAGCTCGAGAACGCCCGCAACGAGATCGACGAACTCCGCAAGGACGTCGACCGTCTGTCGGTGCCGCCCACCACCGCCGAGGGCATGAGCGACCGCATCTCCCGGATGCTGCGTCTCGCCTCCGACGAGGCCTCCGAGTTGCGCGCCCGCGCCGAGGCCGACGCCGCCGAGATGATCTCGCTGGCGGAGCAGGAGGGCATCCGACTCCGGGGCGACTACGAGAAGAAGCTCGCCGAACTCGAGGACACCCGCGTCGCCTTCGCGGCCGAGCACGAGCGGACGATGACCGCGGCCCGCGCAGAGGCCGAGCGGATCGTGGCGGCGGCCCGCGCGGAGGCCGAGCGACTCGCCGCCGAGGCCGAGGCCAAGCGCGAGCAGGTACAGCAGGACTTCGAGATCACGATGTCCGAGCGCCGCACGAAGCTGCTCGGAGCGCTCGACGAACTCGAACGGACGAGTAAGGCCGAAGCCGAGCGCCGCATCGAGGAAGCCACGCAGGAAGCCGAACGACGGCTCGCCCGCGCCACCGAACAGTCCGAGCGGAAGGTCGCCAACGCGCGCGACCTCACCGAGGAACTCCGCGTGCTGCGCGGACGCATCCTCGGCCAGCTCGACGCCGTTCGCGAGCAGCTCGACGACGTCCCCACGCTGCTCGCGGGCATCAACCGCGAGGGCGAACTGCTCGACCGGGAGATCTCCCTCGACGAGCCCCGCACGACCGTCCTCGGCACGGCGCGCGACAACAAGCAGGGCAGCGACAAGCAGGGTTCGGACGACGAGAGTCCGAAGGAGCCGGCATCCTCCGAGGCCGACGCGAAGGCGGACAAGACCGCGCCGCTGCCGCAGACCGACAAGACCACGCCCATGCCGCAGGCCGACCGGACGGCGCGGATCCCCCAGAGCGACGCCTCCGGCCCGAACTCGGCCGCGCAGCCGAACAGCGGCGCACAGGGATCCCAGTCCACTCCACGCACGCCGAACGCCTCGGCACCGCATCGCTCCCCCTCGGTCGGCGCCGGTGCGCAGGGTCGCTCTCCCGCCGTGGCCAGCAAGGTCCGCAACTGACGGTCGCCGGCCGTCGGGCTTGACCTTCGAGTCGGTCGAAGCTCCATGATGGGCCGGTGACCGACCCGGAGATGATGTCGATCGGCGTGTTCGCCGAGCTCGTCGGACTGACCGCGAGCGCATTGCGGTTCTACGACGATGCCGGCCTGCTGCGTCCCGAGCAGGTCGATCCGTCGACGGGATACCGGTTCTACAGCCGCTCCCAGGTCCCGCGTGCGTGCCGGCTGCGGCAGTTGCGGGAGATCGGGATGCCGCTGCCCGCCATCGGTGAGTTCTTCGCCGCCGACACGGACGAGGCCGCGCGACTGCTCGACGACCACGTCACCGGGATGACCACGGAGGCCGAGCGGCTCCGACGGGCCGCCGAGACCCTCGCGGCGTCCCTGCGTGCCGAATCGCGCCGCGTGATCTGCACGGTGCCGGGACCCGTCCTCGCCGGCGCCGTCGATCAGGTCTCCGCCTCCACCGGTCACGACCCCGACATCCCGGTACTGAACGGCGTGCACATGGAAACCGGATCCGGCTGCGTGAGGCTGACCGCCACCGACCGGTACCGGCTCGCCACCCGGACGCTCGTGCCCACCGATCCGACCTGCCCGTCCTGGGCCGGCACCCTCGCCGGCGACGACCTGCGGGTCGCGACGTCCCGGCTCCGACGCAGTCCGTCGGTGACCGTCGAAGCGGACGAGCGGGCGGTCGCCTTCCGCACCTCCGGCGACGACGTCCTCCACTGCCGTCTGCTTCCCGAGCCTTACCCCGACCACCGACTCCTGCTGGACTCGCTCCCCGCGGCGACACAGCGGGTCACCCTCGGCAAACGCCGGGTGGTGACGGTGCTCGAACAGCGAGCACCGGAGACGGTCGGCCTACGAACCTCCCCCGACCGGCCCGTCCTGGTATTCCCCGACGGGGACGAGATACCGCTCGACGGCACGGCCACCGGACCGGAGCTGACGATCTGGTTCGACCTGGTCACCGTGTATCCCGCGTGGAGTCACGCGCTGGGCGACGACCTGATGCTCGACATTCGCGGCCCCGAGCTGCCGGTCACCGTCCGGTCGGCCGACGAGGGGGATCTCACCACACTCGTCATGCCGCGCAGCGCGCCCTGAAGCACTCCCTCGAACAGTGCCCACATCAACAGTGCCCACATCAACAGTGCCCTCCGGATCCGCCCAAGACCTCGACAGGAGCCCCGCCATGTCCACATCCCCCTCGACACCCGATCCCACGATGGACGCGATCAGCGCAGCAGTGCTTCGCGGTCGCGACGGGGACACCGGGTCGGCCCGACGCGACCTGCTGTCCCTCTGGGAGCGGATCGGTTCGGCGGGCGACGTATTCCACCGCTGCACGCTCGCGCACTACCTTGCCGACCTGTACGACGATCCCGCTGAGTCCCTGGTCTGGGATGTCCGCGCCCTCGACGCTGCCGATGCCCTCACCGACGAGCGTGCCCGGGAACACCACGAATCTCTCCGCGTCGCGGGCTTCTATCCGAGCCTGCACCTGAACCTGGCCGACGACCTCCGTCGTCTCGGGTCGTTCCGGGCAGCCACGGAACATCTCGACCGCGCGCAGGACCACCTCTCCGCGCTCCCCGACGATCCCTACGGCGACACCATCCGCACGGCCGTCCACGAGGTGCGTCGGGCGATCGCCGACCGTGACACCGCACCGCGAGCGTCTGCGCCGGGCACCGCCCACTGAGGCGCGGAACGAACGCGCCGGTTCCGATCGGCCGCGGCCGTCTATGCCCGGTTCCCGTAGGCGGCCATGAACATGTCGATCAGGCCGTCGATCGCTTGCTCGTCGACAGGCCGGGGTGTCAACAACCAGCGGTAGTAGAGGGTTCCGCACAGCACTTCCGCGGGATACTCCAGATCCGCCCCGGGGACGAGTTCACCGTTGCGCTGGGCTCGCAGGATCCGATCGTAGGTGCGCTGTTCGACCGTGGACAGGAACCGTTCGTACAACGTGGCCCGGAGTTGTGGGTCCGCTTGGGCCTCGGCGATGACGGCTCGGTAGACGGGTCCGATCGGTGGCGTGGACAGGGCGTGACATGAGCGTACGAACTGCTCGTGCAGGTCCGACCTGATGTCCCCGTCCGTGCGGTAATCCAGATCGCTGACCCACACGAGGCCGAGCGCGTCGAGCAGGAGCGCTGCGATGGACGGCCAGCGCCGGTAGATCGTGTGCTTCCCGACTCCGGCCCGTCGTGCGACCGCTTCGATACTCAGCCCCGCGTAACCGACCTCGACCGCGAGTTCGAGCGCCGCATGCAGCAGCTCTCGGGTGCGCGCAGCGCCGCGGCGCCGCGGGCCGGTGGGCGAATCGGTCATACGCGCCATTCTATCGACACGCTCCGTGCCGTTGACGGTCGCCGCAATCGGGAGCATGATTCTCGCTATCGGCACACACCGTGCCGATAGTTCGACGCAGTATCTCGGGTACAACCGACCCTCACCGACAGAGGAGACGCCGTGAAGACCATGACCTGCCGACAGCTGGGTGGCCCCTGCGACCTGGAGTTCAGCGGAGAGACCGCCGACGAGATCATCAAGGCACAGGATCGTCATCTGCGCGATGCCGCTCGCGGTGGCGACGCGACCCATCAGCCGGCACACGAACAGATGAAAGGACGCTGGCGGCACCCGATCAAAGCGATGGGGTGGTACCGCGACGTCAAGAAGGCGTTCGCCGACCTTCCCTGAGGCGACGGCCGAACGGCGACCGGACGCTAGGACCAGCGTCGCGTGGGGCGGCGGGTCCCGCGTCCCGCCCAACATCCGCTGTGCCAGTGCCGCCGGTCCTCCGCACCGCCGAGCGCATCGGTCGGCCAGGCAACGACATGGGGTGTTCCCGGCGCGATCTCGTGATCGCATCCCGGACACCGGTACGGCTTGGTGGCACGCGAACCCGGCACGGTGCGCACGGTGAAGCGTTCCCCGTCGGCCCCCGCGGGACCGTTCTCGGTGCGCACCGTCGCCCCGAAATAGGTCGGGGATTCGTCGGTCGCCCCACCGCGCTTGCGGCCGGTGCGGGATCGGTTGCGGCGCGGCACGATCAGAACAATCTGAACTCGGTGCTCTCGGTACCCCGCAACGCCTCGTAGTCGAGTACGAGGCAGCGGATGCCGCGGTCCGTGGCCAGCGTCCGTGCCTGCGGCTTGATCTGCTGGGCCGCGAACACGCCGCTGACGGGAGCAAGCAGCGGATCCCGGTTGAGCAGTTCGAGATACCGGGTGAGCTGCTCCACGCCGTCGATCTCGCCGCGGCGCTTCACCTCCACGGCGACGGTCGCCCCGTCGGCGTCGCGGCACAACAGGTCCACGGGTCCGATCGCCGTGGGGTACTCGCGCCGGATCAGGGTGAAGCCCGTCCCGAGGGTCTCGACGTGCTCGGCGAGAAGTTCCTGCAGGTGCGCCTCGACACCGTCCTTGATCAGACCGGGGTCGACACCGAGTTCGTGGCTCGAATCGTGGTCGATCTCTTCGAGAGTGATGCGCAGCTGCTCGCCTGCCTTGTTGGTGACCACCCACAGGGCCTCGGCGTCCTCGACGGACTCCTCCTCGAGCCAGCAGGGTGGGCTCATCCAGTTCAGGGGCTTGTAGGCACGGTCGTCGGCGTGGACACTCACCGAACCGTCGGATTTGACGAGGAGGAGACGTCGGGCCGTCGGCAGATGAGCCGTCAGGCGTCCGATGTAGTCCACACGGCAACGGGCAATCACAAGACGCACACAGCCACCCTAGAGGATCCACTCGACTAGTCTCGAACGACCATGCCCGCACGCAGTCACCGCACGGCCCCGCTCGGATCGGCCATCCTGGGAGAGCCTGCCGAACCGATCCGACGGCAACGCATCAGGATCCAGACCCTGTTGACGTTCTCCCTGATCGGTACGCATCTCGTCGGTGCCCTGATCGTGGCCGCTCTCATCAACGTCGTGATCCCGGGCCCGTCCGTGCTGACCTCCGACTTCCTCGTCATCACCGCGATCCTCGCTCCTGTCTACGTGGTCTCGGCCGTCGTGGTCGGCTCGGTGCTCGGTACCCGGGCGACACTCCGCAGGCTGCGGTGGGCGCTGGAGAACCGGCCGCCCACCCCGCAGGAACAGCGGATCGCGTTGCGGATGCCCTGGCGTACCACCCTCCAGCAGGGAGCACTGTGGTTCATCGGGTTGATCCTGTTCACCGTCGGTTTCGGGGTCATCGACCCGCAGACGATCCCGAAGGTCGCGCTGACCATCACCCTGGCCGGTGTCACGGTGTGCGGATTCGCGTACATGTTCACCGATTTCGCGCTGCGCCCCATCGCGGCGCGCGCGCTCGAGGTCGGAACGCCTCGTCGCCCGCGCCTGGCCGGCACCACCGGACGCGTGATGCTCGCGTGGGCCCTGGGCAGCGCGGTGCCCGTCGTCGGTCTGCTGTTCATCGCGGTGTTCAGCTTCATCCGTCCCGTCACATCGACGCGCCTGGCGATCACGATCCTCGCCATCGGTGGACTCGGTCTGCTCACCGGCTCGCTGCTGATGTTCCTCACGATCCGGTCGACGATCGCGCCGATCGAGTCGGTGCGCGCCGGGATGCAGCGCATCGCGTCGGGCGATTTCGATACCGCGGTCGTCGTCTACGACGGAACCGAATTGGGGCAGCTGCAGACGGGGTTCAACCGGATGGCCGAAGGCCTGCGCGAACGCGAGAAACTGCGCGACGTGTTCGGCCGCCATGTCGGACGGGAGGTCGCGGCTGCGGCGCTGGCCAATCCCGGTGTCCTCGGCGGTGAAGAACGGGATGTCGCGGTGTTGTTCGTCGACATCGTCGGGTCCACCGCGTTGGCCGCGAGTCGCCCACCGACAGAGGTGGTGGCGCTGCTCAACCGCTTCTTCGCGGTCGTCGTCGAAGAGGTGCACGCGGCCGAAGGATTCGTCAACAAGTTCGAGGGTGATGCGGCGCTCGCGATCTTCGGGGCGCCGGTCGCCCTCGACAACGCCGCCGGTTCCGCGCTCGGCGCCGCGAGGAGGATGGCGCGACGTCTCGCCGAGGAAGTACCGGAGTGTCGCGCGGGTATCGGGGTCACGGCAGGTCGCGCGGTCGCTGGGAACATCGGCGCGCAGGAACGCTTCGAGTACACCGTGATCGGCGATCCGGTCAACGAAGCAGCGAGGCTGTCCGATCTCGCGAAGACCGTTCCGGGTTACGTCGCGGCGTCGGCCCGCACCGTGCAGCTCGCCCCCGAGGACGAACGCGCACGGTGGGAACTGGGTGAGGAGATCACCCTGCGCGGTCGTTCCGAGCCGACGCGCCTGGCGATTCCGCGCGCGGACTGACGGCCGGCCTCACTCCCCCGCCAGCACCGCGTCGAGGAACTTGCGGGTGCGTTCCTCCCGGGGGCTGGTGAAGATGCGCTCGGGCGGCCCCTCCTCCACGATGCGACCCCGATCGAACATCAGCACACGATCGGAGACGTCGCGGGCGAAGTGCATCTCGTGCGTCACGATCAGCATCGTGATGTCGGTCGTCTCGGCGATCCTCCGCAGCACGTCCAGCACATCGGCGACGAGTTCGGGGTCGAGGGCCGAGGTCACCTCGTCGAGCAGCAGGATCTCCGGATCCATGGCGAGGGCACGGGCGATCGCGACCCGCTGCTGCTGACCACCCGACAGTTGCGTGGGGTGGGCGGTCTCCTTGTCTGACAGACCGACCATCGCGAGCAGCTCCCGCGCACGGTCGCGTGCCTCGGCCTTGCTGCGACCGAGGACGTGGACCGGAGCCTCGGTGAGGTTCTCCATCACGTTCATGTTGGGGAAGAGGTTGAACTGCTGGAAGACCATGCCGATGCTGCGGCGCATCGTCCTCAGGTAGCGCTCGGAGGCCGGAACGAGACGCGTCCCCTTGCGTTCGTGGCTGAGTGGTTCGCCCTTGACCCACACCACACCGTCGTCGATTTTCTCGAGGGTCATGAGCAGGCGCAGGATGGTCGTCTTGCCCGAACCGCTCGGACCGATCAACGTGACCCGTTCCCCCGGGGCGACGGTGAAATCCAAGTGGTCGAGTACTACGTGGTCGCCGAATCTCTTGACCACGGAGTCGAAACGGATCATGGATCCGTCGGAGCTGGCGGCGGGAAGCGAGTCGCCGTCGGCACCGGCTTCCTTGTGCATCTCAATAGGCAAGGCGACGCTCCAATCGGCGGACGAGCAACGACGTCGGGTAGCTGGCGATGAGGAAGATCAGGCCGGCCAGCGTGAGCGGCTCGAGGTACTGAAAGTTGCGCGCACCGAACTGCTGGGCTGCGGTCACCATCTCCACGACGGAGATCGTGAACAGGAACGGGGTGTCCTTGAACAGCGACACCGCGTAGTTGCCCAGCGCGGGCACGACACGGCGCACGGCCTGCGGCAGGATCACCGCACGCCACGTACGCATCGGCGACAACGACAGGGCGCGGCACGCCTCCCATTGTCCCTTCGGCACGGCGTCGATGCCCGCCCGGTACACCTCGGCCATGTAGGTCGAGTAGTGGATCCCCAGTACCGCGATGCCGATCTGCAGCGCACTGAACTGCGGGAGCAGGTAGTAGACGAACAGCAGCTGCACCACGAGTGGTGTGAGCCGGATGAACTGGACGACGGCGGACAGCGCCGTCGCGAGCACCTTCGGCAACGAGCGGCGGGCGACGGCCACGACCAGCCCCAGCACCGCGGCGACCACGAATCCGAGGACCGTGGCCAGCAGGGTGATCCGAAATCCTTCGAGCAGCACCGGAAGCGCGTCGGCCGCGCGTTGCCAACTCCAGTCGACGGTCATGAGCGTGCCCCCACCGGCTGATCGAAGACCGGGGCGAGCCCGAAGATCTCACGGAGCGTCGGACCGGTCCCGAGTCGGCTCTTCGCACGCACCTCGAGCGCATTCATCAGCAGCGTCAGCAGATAGCCGAGCACGAAGTACAGCACCAACCCCACGCCGAACGCGAAGATGGTGTCGCCGCTTCCTCTACGGAGCTGCTCGATCTGGAACGTGAGGTCCTGCAGGAGGATATAGCTCGCCAGTGCCGTTCCCTTGAGCAACTGGATGAGCAGATTCGTCAGCGGCGGGATCATCTCGGCCCAGGCCTGCGGGAAGATCACCCGCCGCATGCGCTGCCAGTAACCGAAGTTCAGCGCCGTCGCCGCCTCGAGTTGCGGCTTGGGCACCGACGCGATCGCACCGCGCACCACCTCCGCGCCGTAGGCGCCGTAATTGAGCGACAGGGCGAGGATCCCGCACACGATGGATTCGAGCCGGAACCCGAACAACGGAAGGACATAGAAGAACCAGAACAGCTGCACGAGAAGTGACGTGCCACGGAAGAACTCGATGAACACCCTCGCGCTGCCACGCAGGACGAGGTTCTTCGCGCCTGCCGCCAGCCCGAGGGCCACGGCGAGCAGGAACGCGAAGACCGCACTCCCCACGGTCAATTCGACGGTGACGAGCAGACCGTCGAACAGTTGGGGGAAGGAGTTCCACAGCAGTTCGATCTTGGAACCGAAATCCATTACGACGCAGCCGAGATCAGGAAACGCCCTCGCAGAGCATCTCGGTCGTCAGCCCCGGATCGGGCATCTCGGCCTCCGTGAACCCGAAGTCGCCGACGATCGACAGGTACTTCTGCGGGTCGGACGTGATCTTCGCGAGTTCCTCGTTGTAGGCGTCGCGCAGTTCGGTGTCCTCCTTACGGAAGACCGTTCCGCCGGCGCCCACCTGAGGCACCCCGTCGATCTCCGCGACGAACGACTCGGTGACGTCGACGGGTGCACCCTCGTTGTTCTGCTTCATCCAGTTCAAGGAGATACCCGTCAGGGCGAAGACGTCGGCGCGTCCGTTGACGACGGCATCCATTCCGTCCTGGGGAGACGCGACCTGCATCGCGTCGATGCCGAGGGCGGACGCGTAGTCGGCTTCGATCGCGCCGGTCATGACGGCCATCCGGACGCCGCTATCGGCGATCGACTGCATGTCGGCGAGCTGTTCCGGATTGCCCTGCGGGACCATGAGCGCGGTGGTGTAGTTGAACTCCGGCTCGCTGAACAGTGCCTGTTCGCAACGCTGTGGCAGGATCGACATGCCGGCACTGACGACGTCGAACCGGCCGGCCTGCAGTCCGGGGATGAGTGCACCGAAGTCGGTGGCCACACCTTCGACGTTGTCGATGCCGAGGTTCTTGAAGATCTCGCGGTGCAGAGCGACGGTGGCACCGGTGAGTTCGCCGTCCTGCATGAAGCTGTAGGGCGCCTCGCCGGCGAACCCGACGGTGACGGTGCCTTCCTGCTGGAGCCGTTCGAGGGTCGAGCCCTCGCTGTCGGTGTCGACGCTCGTACATCCTGTGACGGCCGCGCCGATGAGTCCCAGTCCCGCGATCACCGCCGTGAACTTGCCGGCGGTACCCGTAGTCGATCGATTCGTCATCGTCTCGCCCCTCCTCGTCGTCGACGAGAACGCCCCCGACAGGCGCTCACACGCCGAACCCACACGAACCGTGCGATCGTGCATGAGCGGACGTTACCGACATAAGTGGGCATAGCCTGGAACAGAGCGTGTTTGTTACGAGGTCGTGATCCGCCGGGCGCCGGCGATGGAAAAGGGCGCACCGTACCCGAAATCCGTTCGGAGCGTAAGGACTTTCCCGTGGGATGGGATCCTCCGACGGTCCGGAGAGAGCCCGGAAAACACGAAAGGGGACCCACAATGTGGGTCCCCTTTCGGAACGGGTGTTCGGCGGTGTCCTACTCTCCCACACCCTGTCGAGTGCAGTACCATCGGCGCAGACAGGCTTAGCTTCCGGGTTCGGAATGGGACCGGGCGTTTCCCTG
>Ga0182738_1002958_pt1 | contig 19741 bp, 17 predicted proteins | sample eDN5th30CBELigMG_FD_128876 | JGI IMG/M metagenome (GOLD analysis project Ga0182738, IMG submission 128876) | Enriched Miracle-Growth compost microbial communities from Emeryville, California, USA - eDNA 5th pass 30_C BE-Lig MG (version 2)... ... | reverse complement strand
TCCAGTCTTTTTACGATAATACATGGATAAATCTAAACCACATCTATCACAACAATACTTCATTTCTTGCTGTTTTTTTTCACAAAAATAATCTGCTATAAATATTCTTCTGCATTCCTGCTGATTAATCCATGTCAACAGCGCCGCTAATTTTTTTTGTTTCCATTCCAGCCTCTTTAGCCGATACTGTTTAAACTGCTGAATTTTTTCGATTAAGCTCGGCATATCTGCAGTATGCTTTGCAAAATATGCCGCCAATACACGCCACTGCGTTTCAGAAAAAACAAATTGGCGCCATTCTTTTTCCTGTTCATTCCATTTTTGATAGCTGGTGTAAGCAGATAAAGAAGCGCTCAATTGATCAATCTGCATGTCGCTTGCTAACTCCATTTCAATAAGCTGATGTGCTAATACTTCATCACCATCTGCATAAAGCAAAATAGAGATGCTTTTTTTTCCATCTCTGCCCGCACGGCCAATTTCCTGCAAAAATGATTCCATTTGTATCGGCATATGATAATGGATGACATAACGGATATTTTCTTTATTCACTCCCATTCCAAATGCACTTGTTGCACAAATTACCTCCAATTGTCCATGGATAAACTGCTGTTGGATTAAAATGCGCTCCTCTTGGGTCATCCCGCCATGGTAGCCGCTAATTTTTTTGTTGGTTTTGCTTTGTATATAGCTTGCAGTTTGCTCAGCAACTTTTTTGCTGGAAAAATAAATAATGCCTGGTCCTTGCAATTGCTCTACAAGTCCATACAATCTTTCCAGCTTGTCTGCAGCTGTATAAAATTTTTCTGCCGAAATTGCAATGTTCGGCCGATCAACCGAATAAATAATTTCTGTCACTTGTTCTAAAAACAAGGATTTTTTAATATCTTCTCTAATCTCCGGTGTAGCGGTTGCTGTTAATGCCATTGTCAAAGGATTTTTCAACTTTTTTCTAACATGGCCTAAATTTTGATATTCTGGACGAAAATCATATCCCCACTGTGAGATGCAATGAGCCTCATCTACCACAAATAAAGCAATCTTTATTGTTTTTAGTAAATTTAGTACATAGTCAGAAGAAATCATTTCTGGAGAAATATAAAGAAATTTATATTTTTTTAAATGCTTAAAAGAGTAGTCTCGTTCTTTTTTCGACAAAAAAGAATTAAGCGCCACTACCCTTTTTTCTCCATTCATCTTCATTTGCTCTACTTGGTCCTGCATCAAAGACAATAACGGCGAAACAATAATCACCGCCCCTTCCAAACACAGCCCTGGAAATTGAAAGCATAACGACTTTCCAGTGCCGGTTGGCAGCATCGACAACGTATGATTTCCATTTAAAATGGAAGTAATCGTTTCTTTTTGCCCTGGTCTAAAGGATGAAAAAGAAAAGAATTCCTTTAATTTTTTTTCCAAATTCATATTTTATCCCCCAATTTCGCCAACACTACCCGAATTTCAAAATAGCTTACACTCTGCAAGCTTTCTTTAATAAGCTTTAATGATTTTGTTTCCAATGTTTTTACACTGTTTTTAATGGCAGCAAAAGTTTCCTCTGTTACATAATTGCTAATGGAAAACGTAGGGATATTTAAAATAATTTCTACAATATGATCCTCGATGGTGCTTTCTTTTAACTTTCGGACTGCACTAATTTCTTCTATGCTGTAGCCTCTTTGAATATAATAATACGTTTTGGCTGACGAAAGAGTTAAAGGCAAATTTTGTTGAGTTTCTTTAATCATTTTCTTTAATAAAAAAAAATCCTCTTCTTGTTTTTGAATATAATCCATCATAAAATGAAGAACGGATAAAAAGTAGATCTGATAATAGTCCTCGTCCACCTTCAGCTTCTGTGCCCCTTGCTGCACTGTTAATCCAATATTGTCACAGCCCGTTAATCTTACTACAACATAAAGCGGATCAATTTCATCATGCTCTAAACATGTGACCAATTCTTCATATAAGCTTTCACTTATCTTGCTTCGTGGAATAGGCAGAGCGGTTAGCGTCTCTTTTAGCCATATTTGTATGGAACGATCTCTTTGCACAGGAATATATCGGCGTTTTCCTGCTTTTAAATGTGCTGCAACTTGTACAAACAAAGATAGCCTTTCCCAAAATATCGCTGTCTGCTGATGGAATTTCCACCCATTTAAATGCTTAGGCAGCGGATGTTCCATTAAAAGCGTTTCTAATTTATGCTGCTTATCTTTTTTTACAACCGCATGCTGCGGAGAAAGCAAATCGAGCCACCCCTTGTTTTCTAAGTCTGCAATCATTCCCTCAAACTCTTTTCTTGATAAGTCTGGAAAGGTTTGAAACAATCTGGTTAATTGAAATAAGTGAATATCCTGTATCGTCTGTGAAGATTTTTTGCCATTTAATATATGTAGAATAGAGTAGACAGTTCTTTCTCCAGAAATGCTTCGTAAACAATATAGTAGCACAATTTCTATAAAGGGCATTTTTTTCTCTCCATAAGCTTTTTTTAGCTAATAATGTAGAATTTTGGTGAATTTCCTCTTCTTATTTTACCATGAAAATAACGGATTTTAAAAATTTATCCGAATGATTCTTTATTAATTAGGAAGGAATTAGCAGGCGTTTATCTCCAAAACCAATCTTTTTATATTGAAAAGTTGAAGATTCAGTTTTACAATAGAGTGAGAGTAAGGAGTATCATTCGTAAAAATGCATATAACTTAACTAAAATTATTGGAGGTTTTTTTACTCATGGCAAAATATACAATAGTAGATAAAGATACATGCATCGCTTGTGGAGCATGCGGCGCTGCTGCACCAGATATTTATGATTATGATGATGAAGGCTTAGCTTTCGTTATGCTAGACGAAAATGAAGGAACAGTAGAAGTTCCTGAAGTTTTATTGGATGATATGCTAGATGCATTTGAAGGATGTCCAACAGACTCTATTAAAGTAGCGGACGAGCCTTTTGAAGGCGATGCACTAAAATTCGAATAGTTATTAAAAAAGGAAGCTGGTTTAAACCAGCTTCCTTTTTTAATAACGACTAGCTTTTTTTTCTATTCCAGCAACACTGCTGTATTGAACCTGCTGCTTCATAATCCAGGCTTTCATTTTAGAGAAAACCAGCATAAACAAAGCAGAGATAATAACTCCTTTTAGCAAATTGAACGGCAGAATCAACGAAACCACATACTGGCGTATTTCTGGACCTGTCATTGGTGTATTCATTAATTTCATAAATACAGGCAATAGGACAAAATAGTTAAACAAGGATAATAAGGTGCTCATCAACACGATGCTTGCTGCTAATCCAAAAATCATGCCTTTTTTCGATTTTATTTTATGATAAATATAATAGGTTGGCAGAATAAAAGAAACACCTGCAATAAAATTCGCCATATGCCCAACAGGAATGCCTGTTTCACTGCCTGTTATAAAATAATCGATAATATTTTTAATAAGCTCTACTAGTATCCCTGCAAGCGGACCAAATACAAATGCAGCAATCAGTGCAGGAATATCGCTAAAATCAATTTTCAAAAATGTTGGAAATGGCGGGATTGGGAAATTCATCAACATAAGGATATACGCCAAACTGCTTAACATTCCAACTCCTACATACATTTTTACATTCATTTTTTTGCTCATTTTTACTCTCTCCCTTTTAGGATCCATCTACCTAAAGAAGAAAGATTCTGTTTTATTTGGACATGCTCCTCAAATAAAAACCCTCAAGCAGATTTACTTGAGGGAGAATTTTTAAAGGTATGCCAAATAAAAGTTCGCAAATATAAAATTTTTGAACAGGCGCAGAACCTCCATCTTCTCCCATCCAGACTATACTGTCGGTTTTGGAATCTCACCAAATCAACCCATTAAAACGAAATAGGTTCACGGACTTTGAGCCGCTGCTCATCACCGCCGGTCGGGAATTTCACCCTGCCCCGAAGATAGATCAATATGAATTTTTTAATATAACACAATTGTTATTATACATAAGAAAACACAATCTGTGAAGAAATTAATGCTTTTTTATAATCAATAATAAAGCGGAGCTTCAATCAGTGGGGATTTTACTGCCCATTAATGCCGGATAAATCTTTATCAGTCCTGATCCTTCTTCTCCAAAATAATGCCTAAAAAGGCGTAAGATCTCGCTTGTGCGGGACCTTACACCTAAAAAAATGAGGATAATGGCTGAAATTTTATTTTATCAGCAGTTTCTCTCCTTCATAAATTAAATCTGATTGTTTATCGTTCCACCTTTTTAAATCAGCGACCGTTACATTATTTTTTTGGGCTATAGACCATAATGTATCTGTTGCTTTAATAGAATAGACCACTTTCTTTTCCATTGATTTATAGGTCTGTGCATCTGCTTCTTCCCTATGCATATTTTTAAGCGCGGCTACTGATTTTTCTTTCTTTTTTTCTGCTGTCAGCTGTTTTTCCGCCAAAGACTCCACTGTTTGTCCCACCTTTACTTCCCCTAGAGCTATTGTTGGGTTTACCGCATTCTTTTTGGTAATGGTCCATTCTTTATTATGTATTTCAAAATGAAGGTGAACACCAGATGAGTTTCCCGTATTCCCCATTTTTCCAATCATTTGTTCTTTCTCCACTTTTTCATTCTGTTTCACCATTCGTTTATTTAAATGAGCATAAACTGTTTCAAGTCCATTTGAATGCTTAATAAATACGACATTTCCATAAGACTCAGAATAATAGGACTTTGCAACAACTCCGCGATCCACAGCATATACCGCTTCATTGATATTCCCAGCAATATCAATGCCTTTATGGTGTCCGTTTCTCGTATTATATAAATCAGAGATAACGCCTTCAGTCGGCCAAGCCCAATCCTTTGTTCGTTCTGCAATAGATGAGGCATTCGTTTCTTTTACACTTCCCAAAAAAAATAAAAAAAATATTGTAAAAAAACTCATCGCTTTTATTTTTTTCTTCCTGTAATCTTCCATCTTTTCCTCCTTTATAATGATTGAGAACATAAAAAAGTTCCTGCCATTTTAAAGCATGCCTTTAAGATGTCGGTTACGATTGGTTCCTAATCTTTTTTTCTCCAAAATTCGCAAACAAAGTTCTTTTAAATCATGGATTATCTGGCAAGATATGTCTTAAAAAGGAAACAACAAAGCTTATTATTGCTGTTGTACGAAAAACTATGCATTAAAATTTTTTTTATATTCCGCCATAACGTAAAATAAATTCATTAAAATGAAGCTTTAAACAACGAAAAGCTTAGTATCCATCAATAGTGATAAAAACACAATTCCTGTTAGCAGATGAAAAAAAAGCGGGGAATCCCCACTTTTGCAAATAATTTTTATAATAAACGCGCAATATTTTCGCAAGTTCTTTCTACATTTTTTGTTCCTTCTTTTAACAGGTTCTCTAAACTGCCTGCCTGAGGAATAATTCCAAATATGGCATCAATCCCTTGCGTATATAAAACATCAATTCCTTCTCCCACATAGCCCGCTATTGCAATAACCTTTACATGCTGTTCTTTCGCTGCTTTTGCTACTCCATAGGGGGTTTTTCCATACTGTGTTTGAAAATCAATCCCCCCTTCGCCAGTGAATACGAAATCAGCTCCTTTTATCTTTTCCTTTAAATGAGAATATTCAATCACTAAATCAACGCCCTTTTTTAAAACAGCCTTTGTAAAAATCAACAAACCTGCGCCTAATCCCCCTGCTGCACCAGCTCCAGGGTAATCCTTTATATCTATCTTTAAATGCTCTTTCACAACAGAAGCATAATGAGCTAAATTTTGGTCCAATTTCCTTACCATCTCTTTTGTTGCTCCTTTTTGCGGGCCAAACACATAGGAAGCGCCGTTTTCTCCACATAATGGGTTTGTTACATCACAAGCAACCAAAAGCTCTACATCAGCTAATCTTTTATCTATATGAGAACAGTCAATTTTATCTAATAGATTCAAAGAACCTCCCCCGCGCGGCAGGCAATTGCCGTATTGATCAAGAAACTTCACGCCAAGGGCTTCAGCCATTCCTGTACCGCCATCATTTGTAGCACTTCCACCAATGCCGATAATAATTCTTTTGGCTTTTTTATTTAGACATTCTATTATTAGTTCCCCTGTTCCATATGTAGTAGCTATAAGAGGATTTTTGTTGTTTTTATCCACAAGATGAATGCCGCTCGCTTCGGCCATCTCGATTACAGCTGTTTCTTTATCTCCCATTATTCCATATGTAGCCTTTACTGCATTTCCAAGAGGACCAGTGACATGAGCAGAATACAGCGTTCCATCTGTAGCATCCACTAATGATTGTACGGTTCCTTCTCCCCCATCAGCCATCGGAACATGAATAAACTTTCCATTTGGAAACACTTTTTTAATGCCCCGTTCCATTGCAATGCATACTTCTTTTGCCGTCATGCTTTCTTTAAATGAATCTGGTGCAAGCACAAAGGTTTTTGTCATAAACACTCCTCCTAAAATGTACTTTTGGGCTAAAATCACTATAAAGCAGAAATTTTAAGAAAACGCTATTCTCCATTAAAGAAACAATACAATTAAACTTTACTAGTCAAAAAAGGATAATAATTAAAACATTGCTCCAAGAAGCAGACTCTCCTATTGGACTTCTCTTTTATTTGGCGCTACAGGTACTGCTATTGCTTTCTCAAGGGAAAACCTGCCAATACGCTTTAACTTGGCATTCTCAAATTTTACAGAGGAAAAATGAAAATCCTTTGCTGTTAATAGAATTGATTCGATTGCTTGAATGGTCGCTGCATTTTCCTCTAGCTTACTGTTATTTGTTAAAAAGAGATGAAGCTGGCCTTTGGCTTTATCTTTCACAATTTTGGCAAAATGAATGGTATTAGGGATGGAAGCTGAAAGTCCCAAGATCTCATTATCTTTCTTCATCTCTTCAAGAGCTGTTTCAATATCTTGATAAGAATCCAATGATGGCACATATAATGGAAGACTGTCCTCTAGCTTATTAGGTTGAAAAAGAAAATATCCTCTTTTCTCCAATTGAGTATATTGATAAGAATACTTTTCTCCGAAATTGCCGAAGTCAATGCCAGGCTCATCTTTTGTCAGAAATGCTATTTCTTTTCCTCCAACGGTTTGTAATTGTTGATTTATAATTGCTGAATAAAAGTTTATTCCGTTAGAAGGAAAAGCCGCAAGTTCTTTTTCAATAGTTACTGACACTACTTTTTTCTTCTCATCAAATTGAATATCTGCTGAAATAGGATAGGTATCTTTTAAATTCCATTCGTTTTCTGTCAGCTTATTCATATTATCCATATATAGCTGAAAGCGAGAACGTTTATTTGGATTGTCTGCCATGATGCTAATCGGTACAACCACCTGCATATTCTCATCCGGGATAGGATAAATCAGCACTTCTTTATTTTGTACATCTTCTGGATAAATTGCATTGGTGTCTGGCATATTATTTTGATTGCTCTTTAACTTTTTGGAAGATTCATCGATAGTATTTTTAGCTATTTCATCATCTGCTGTTAATGCCAGCATACTGGAATCATCTACAGAACGTTTACTGCTCTCATTTTCTGTTCCATGCTGAATAATGCTGTTAATAAGCATAAAAAAGAGAACAAAAGAGCAAACCGTGGCAATCGCTGGGAGATGCCATCTTCTGTTTTGGCGCTTATTTATTTTTGAATCTATTTGCTTATAAATCATTTGCTTTGGCCGATGATCTTTTAAGGCAGGCAGCTGTCTTAAAAGATCTTCTATGTGTTCATCGCTCCACTTGGATTTTCTTGTCATAATCGTCCTCCTCTCTATATATGTCCTCAATTCTTTTTTTTAAAGCTTTCAATGCCCGATGCTGGGTTGTTTTGACTTTGCTTTCTGTCCATCTCAATGCTTGGGCAGTTTCTGCAATCGATTGTTCTTGGATATAGCGCATAATAATTACCATTCGCTGGTCGACAGTACATAGCTTTAATGCTTGATATATTTTTTGAATTTCTTCTGATTGCAAAACAAGTTCTTCTGGCATCAGTGCATCTGTTTTAATTTGCTGCTTTGTCCAATCAAATTTCTCCATAATTTTTGCTTTGATGCTTTTTTGTTTGCGAAAATGATCAATGGCAACATTTTTTGCAATACTGAACAGCCATGTTTTTTGTGAGCTCTTCCCCTCAAATCGCTTATAGGATTTAAATACACGAATATAAACTTCCTGCATTAAATCTTCTGCAGTCTCTTTATGCTGAACCATATATAATAAAAATTGGAAAACGTCATGATGATACTTGTCATATAGGTCATCAAAAACGGAGTTCATCTCTTCCCCTCCCCGTTCCTTTAATTAGTCGAATTTTATGTAACAATAGTTTCATTTTTGTAAAAAAATTAAGGATTATTGCATATTCAAAACAAATATGCTACATTGCCTCCATTCTTCGCAAACATACTCTTTGTATCGCTTGCAATTAAATTTATTAATAAAAAAAGGAAGGTGTCTAAATTCCTTCCCATACGTTCTATTATGTGAAATTGTTTCTTATGAATCAAGAATAATCGTCATTTTCTCTTATTTTATTCAAACATTCGAGGTAAATAGATGAAAAACGTCGTTCCACTGCCTTCTTTGCTTTGGACTGAAATATGGCCATGATGTGCCTCCACAATATTTTTAGCAATCGCAAGACCTAATCCAGTTCCTGAATTGCCCCTTGTTCTTGCTTTGTCCGCTTTATAAAAACGTTCAAATACAAATGGCAAATCTTCTTCAGAAATACCGATTCCTGTATCTTCAATTGTCCAAGTGACACCTGAATTATCTGCTTTACAATTGATCGTCACGCTCCCCTTGCTAGGAGTATGCCTAATACAATTGTCAATAATATTTGTCAATACTTGCTCCATGCGATCTGGATCCATATAAAAGACTTCTGGCATCGCTAGTGGATGGACAACCAGTGAAAGGCCTTTTTCTTTTGCTAACCCATTAAATTTCCGCGAAACCTTTTGCAAAAAGCTGCTGATTTCCACTTCTTCTTTTAATAAATCAACATGCTTCGCTTCCATTCTCGCTAAATCTAATAATTCATTTACCAATTTCCCCATTCGAATAGATTCATCATAAATAATTTGCGCCATCTCTTTTTTTTCTTCTTCTGATCCAGCAATATCATCGATAATTGCTTCACTATAGCCTTGCAGCATGCTTATTGGCGTACGAAGCTCATGAGAAACATTGGCAATAAAATCAATTCTTAGCTTATCTAATTTTCTTTCCTCCGTCATATCTCGAATAACGGCAATTGCTCCACGAATAAACTCTTTATTATATAATGGACTTACAATAACGACCCAATATCTGCCTTGCAGTTTTATCTCATCAATTTGTTCTTCCCCTGTTGTAACAGCCAGCAAAAATAATTCTTTTACTTTTGTAGGAACTTGTTCATTCGTTTTAGCATTATCCTGCTCATAACGCCAATGGTGAAGAAATCTTTCTGCTGGAGGGTTTGTGATTAATAGGCTTCCATTTCTATTAAATGTGATCACGCCATCGGCCATGCCACTTAATATATTGCCTAGCTGCTCTTTTTCCTCACTCAATGCATTAATATTAAAATTTAGCCTTTTGGCCATATCATTAAAAGCAATCGCTAATTCCCCAATTTCATCCTGTGCCATAATTGGAACTTTTGTATCAAAATTCCCCTTGGCCAGTTCAAAAGCAGCTTCTCTCATTTTACGCAAGGGCGCAGTTATTCTTGTCAACAAGAAAAAAGCAAAAATCGTTGTTAAAACAATCGCAATGACCGCAGCCAATACAATAAATTTGGTGGTCGAGTTTTTTGTCTCATTTAACACTTGCAATGATTGATAAAGATAAAGGGATCCTGATGATTTGCCGCTTTCCATTAAAGGTGTCCCTACAATAACCAATCGTTCGCTCTCATCCAAAGGATCTTTTATCGTAATTATCTTTGTTTTTTTCTCAGAAATAGCCGCAGACAATTCCTTGTTTTTCATTAAATACTGCGGTGAAAGCTTTGTTATCTGACCTTTTGGCGATAGAATAATCTGATCAGAGGATTGAATAATAGTAGCACCCATTTCCTCATCAAGCAAATCCCAGGCTATCTCTAATTCTTCTGCTGATGAATGCTTTGTAAGAATAGCCGCTATTTTTGTCGCCGTATTTTCCAGTCCCTTTTTGGTTTGATCTGCATGATACTGCTGAAAATATTCCAGCAGCATCACCGTTAAGATAAAAAGCACAATCGATATCAGCAATAAAAATGTAAACCATAATTTAAATACTACACTTCTCCAAAACATCATCCATTGTTAACCTCAAATTTATACCCTACACCCCAAACTGTCACAATCATTCCCGCAGCCTTTTCTGATACTTTATTTAATTTTTCTCTTAGGCGCTTTACATGTGTATCTACTGTACGCAAATCGCCAAAAAATTCATAATGCCAAACTTCTTTTAACAGCAGCTCTCGGTCAAACACCTTATCGGGAGATTTGGCCAAAAAGTAGAGAAGCTCATATTCTTTTGGCGTTAAGCTTACTTCTTTTCCTTCTGCAAGCACACGATGGGCATCATGATCAATCGTAATATAAGGGAATACAATAACATCTTTTGACATACTATCATTTTGCACAAATGTTGTGGTGGCAGATCTTCTAAGAAGTGCTTTAACACGCAGCACAACTTCTCGTGGACTGAATGGCTTTACAATATAATCATCTGTTCCCGCTTCAAATCCTTGCACTCTATTGATTTCTTCGCCCTTTGCAGTCAGCATGATAATAGGAGTAGCTTTTTTTTCTCTTAACTCCTTACATACTTCCATCCCATCTTTTCCTGGCATCATTAAATCAAGCAGTATAACATCATAATCCGTTGCTAAAGCCTTTGTTAATGCTGCTTCTCCATCTTCTGCTTCTTCTACTAGAAAGCTTTCTCTTTCCAAATACATTTTTAATAAACGTCTAATTCTTTCTTCATCATCTACTACTAATATTTTAATTTCCTTTTCCATTTCCATTTATGAATCCCCCTTATACTAAGTAATTTGATCTAAATGTTTTTCGCTTGCATTAACTTCATCCGCAATATCAGCTTATTGTCGACTATAAAGACCCAATTGAAGACGTATCTATGCATATGAATGCAGCCCTACCATAATCAAATTTACGGCAATTAAATTAAACATAATGATCATAAACCCTATAACAGCAAGCCAAGCGGAGTTTTTTCCTTTCCAGCCTTTTGCCATACGCAAATGCAAAAATGCTGCATAAAACAACCAAGTAATTAATGCCCAAACTTCCTTAGGATCCCAATCCCAAAATCTCGACCAAGCTATTTGCGCCCAAATCATTGCAAAGATTAAGGCTCCTAATGTAAATATGGGAAATCCAATTAAAACCGCACGATAGCTTATTTCATCCAAAAGCTCCAATGAAACATTTTTCACTAATGGTTTTAATCTGGCCGCCACTCTTGTTCGGAGAATCAACCTGGCTGCCAGATATAAGATTCCTCCGGATAGAATGGATAAGAGCACACTATTTAACTTTCCACTATTTATTGTCGCTGGCACTGTCAAAAAAGGCTTAAAGTCTGCATTATCCGCTACGTCTTTTGGATCCGGTCCAATGATTGGCGGCATATGATAGTCAATAGCTGCTTGCTGCCCTTGACTATCGACTATATATACTTTTTCTTTAAAGCCAATAGAAGAAAAAATAATGCTTAATAGAATAAATCCTATAAAGGAAAAAAAGAATAGGATAATTAATTCAATTCCTCTGCTGCTTTTTGTTTCTTTAGCGTTGATTGATTTTATTAGATAAATAAAACCAGCTGCAAAACTAATGGATAAAATTCCTTCCCCTACTGCTGCTGTTATAACATGAATCACTAGCCAAGAACTTTGCAGTGCTGGTATAAGAGGCGCTACATCTTTTGGAAACATATTGGCATATGCCAACAGAACAATAACAATCGGCAAAGTAAAAATGCCTAAGGAAGGAAGTGGATATAATCTGAATAATATCAAAAAACCTGCAACTAATGCCAATGCAAAAAAGCAGATAAATTCAAATAAATTGCTGACAGGAGCATGACCCGATGCAATCCATCGCAAAATAAAATAGGCCAAATGACTCAAAAAAGAAAAAATGGTTATAATCAGGCCTATTTTTGAGGATTTGCCTACTTCTTTTATTTCGGCTTTTTTCCTTTGCTTTACGCTCCCCCCAAAAAATAAAATAGCCACAATATACAGGAGAAAAGACGCGAATAAAAAGTTTCCGCTCACACTTGCCATGCTATTCCTCCTCTCCATTGTCTAATCGTTTATATGTAGGTGTTTCTAAGCCGTGTTCTTTATGATTTCCGAACACATGCTGTATATCCCTTTTTAGCCCATGCCAGTTTTTATTGGTATGTGCAGCAATCCAAAACTCTCTATTTCCTGCTGCCCTTATCCATATTCTTCTATGCTGCCAATAAGAGCCTTGGATAACGCCAATCATAAAGATCATTCCCCCTAAAAAAAGAAGCGGCAGCAATGGGTCTTTTCTGATCGTTAAGGCAGATACATTTCTTGTTTCTACATTCTCTAATTCCACTGCAAAAGAAGCGGCAGCTGCTGCATTTACTGTTTGGTTTACTGTTACCAAACTAACTTCCGCACTCTTTTGATCCTGTGACTTTATGCGAAAAACAAATGCTGGATTATTGGGAATTTTCGAGATAGTTGATGGTTTTCCATCCTTATCAAATACTACATCTGGAAAATATTCCAGAATTTCTACTTGCAGACCATTTTTCAGTCTATAGCTGTCTTTTGGATCAGCTAAATTTATCTTAATTGAACCAAGTTTCTTTTTGGACTGTTTCGCCATGATGCTATATTCTAATTCGGCAAATTCGTTTAGCTTATAGTCTCCCTGGTAAATAGTGTATCCTCCATATTTTAATGGTCTATTCACTTTTATATTGGCCTTTTTTATTTCTTGCAAAGTTATTTTTTCACCTGGAATGACATGCTGCCCTGTTTGCAGCAATGTCGCTTTTGTTTCAAAGTTTTTCGCGATGATGCCTTTGTTTTGCAAGGCATCCTGAAAGACTTTAGCTGTCTTTTTTTTATCATACACTTCTACAATAAATTGATTATTTTTTAAATAGTACTGTCCGTTTGTTCCAGGCAAAAGCTTTGTTTCGCCATCTCTAATCCAGACTACTTCACTTACATAGATCCCTGGAAAAAAACGAAGCGTCACACCAATCAAAAAAATAATCAAACCCAAATGATTGACATATGGTCCCCACCTAGAAAATCTGCCTTTTTCCGCCAGGATATTTTGCCCATCTTTTTTTACCTTATAATGAAAAGACTGAAGCCTCTCCTCCAGTTCCTCTTCATTTATAGAGGGAAGTGAAAAAAAAAGGCGCTGATTTTGAAAAAAACTTGGATGCTTTATTACACGCTGATGTTTTAAAGAACGATATAAAGGAAAAAAACGATCAATGCTGGCAATAATTAAAGAGATGCTTAAGCAAATGATCAAAACAAGATACCAAAAAGAGTGATATACATTCGAAAATCCTAAAGAATAATAGATGATTCCAAAGGTTCCATATTTTTTTTGATAATATTCTCCTAGTGAAAGTTCCGTCTGAATAGTCGGCTCTTGTGGAAGTATGGTTCCCATAATGGAGGCGACTAGTACAATAACAATAAGGCCGACTCCCACTTTTACAGATGAAAAAAAATTCCACAGTTTATCAATTGGATTTTTTTGATATGTTTGTGAACGTCGAGCGCTTCCTTCATAGCGCATATCCACTTTTTTTCCCTTTGTTCCAAGTATCTTGCCGCATCCATGACAAATTTCTGTTCCATATGGATTTTTATAGCCGCAGCTGCATTCGATTTGTTTCATTTATATGCCACCCGATATCATGGTTTAATCTTTTTCATTAAAGTTTGGATTTTTTCTTCTGTTAATTCCCCTGTATAAATGGCTTGGACCATTCCATCCTTATCAATAAGAAAGGAAACAGGAAGGGGGTTAATGGCGTAAGCTTCCTGCACCCCTTCATCTGCATCATTCATGATAGAAAAATCGAGCTGATATTTTTCTATAAATCTATCTACTACTAGCGGAGATTCCCCAATATTAATAGACAATACTTGAATGCCTTGTTTCTTGTATTTTTTATACACCTTATTAAGAATAGGCATTTCTGTTTCACACGGTTTGCACCAAGTAGCCCAAAAATTCAAAAATACCCCTTGTCCTTTATATGCGGATAATTGCTGTTTCTTTCCATATTGATCAACAAGCATAAAATCAGGCGCCTTTTGGCCAATCCGCAGCTGATCGACTTTTTTATTCGTTATGCTTGCATAAATTGTATAGAGGGCAGCTGCACTTATTATTAAAAAAATAATAGAGCGAACTAGTAATCGTTTTTTTTTCATAAATGCCCCCTCGTTAAGCTGCTTTCGACATCATTATATCATTTATATGTTGTTGATATTGTAATCCCGATTAAGCAACTGTGAAAGTTTTATGAATTTTTTTAGCAGCTTCCTTACTTTTTTTTGTTTGCTTCTGCACGCAATAACTTTACTTCATGTGCCGTAAGTTCTCTTGCTTCTCCCGGTCTTAACCCGCTTAAATTAAGAAAAGCATATCTTTCCCTTTTTAATTTCATGACAGGTGCGCCAATCGCTTCAAACATTCTTCTTACTTGGCGATTCTTTCCTTCATGAATTTTCAATTCAATAATGGATGTCCCCTTTTTCTTGTCTAAAGAAAGAAGTTTTGCTTTAGCAGGAGCTGTTTTGCCATCTTCTAGCTCCACACCTCTTTCAAGAAGCTTTAATTTTTCTCTTGATGGAATTCCTTTTACTTTTGCCACATATACTTTTTCGATTTCTCCTTTTGGATGCATCATCAAATTCGCAAACTCACCATCATTTGTCAATAGAATTAAGCCTGAAGTATCATAATCCAAGCGGCCAATTGGATAAATGCGCGCTTCTACAATTTCAGAGAAAAAATCTGTCACTACTTTTCTGCCTTTGTCATCATTTACACTAGAGATAACCCCTCTTGGTTTATACAATAAAAAGTAAACCGGTTCTTCTCTTTCAAGAGGTATTCCATTCACTTCCACTTTATCAGAAGGAGTCACTTTTACCCCTAATTCCTTCACCGTTTTTCCATTGACCTTTACTCGGCCTTCTACAATCAATTCTTCCGCTTTTCTTCTTGATGCAATTCCCGCATGTGCAATTACCTTTTGTAGTCTCTCCATCTATGCCACCTCAAAATTTTCATTATTTTCTTGATTTCGCCGTCGATTAAAGATACCTTAAACACTTATCATTTTACAGTTTAAAGTATTTCCATATGAAGCTATATCCTTTTTGCATTATGACATAAATCTGCGAATTTTCAAAGAAAGTCTTTATTAATCCATTATTCCGACAAAACAAAAACACACTGCCCAAAAGAGCAGTGTGCCACGAAACTGCTTTTTCTTCAAGAAAAAGCATGATTTATCGGGCATTAACGGGCTTTTGATTCCACCTCAAGATGGTGAGAAGAAACGAGAAATCTAGGTGGGCAAACTTGCTGAGTAAAGGCCCGATTGGTTCAACTAACAATCAGTAGGGATGGAGAACTCCCACCGATTGAAGTTTCATATTATTTCCCAAAAAATAATGTAACAACAACAATGGCAACGATAAAACCGACTAAATCTGCCAGCAGACCTACCTTTAAAGCATCGCCCATTTTTCTGATTCCGACAGCACCAAAATAAACAGTCAAAACATAAAGGGTAGTATCGGTGCTTCCTTGAATAGTCGCAGCAAGTCTCCCGATATACGAATCCGGTCCATATGTGGCAATCAAATCGCTTGTCATGCCAAGTGCTGCATTTCCTGAGATAGGGCGGATAATTGCAAGAGGAGCTACTTCGGATGGAACTCCAACGAAATCAAGAAAGGGCTTTAAAAACCCCATAAAATATTCCAATGCTCCACTGGCCCTAAAAACAGATATTGCTACAAGCATGCCAATTAAAAAAGGGATAATGGAAAAGGCAATGCTTATCCCTTCCTTTCCCCCTTCTACAAAGCTTTCATATGTCGGCACTCGCTTATATGTTCCATATAATAGAATGAATCCGATAAGGGAAGGAATCATCCATAAAGAAATGAGGGAAACAAATTCCATACATTATCCACCCTTTTTTAATCTTCTATAGTAAAAAAAACGATCAATTGATATTCCTGCAATTGCCGAAAAAATAGTGGCAATTAATGTTGGTCCTACAATATCTGTTGGGGAAGCAGAATGATAGTTCATTCTAATGGCGATAACGGTTGTAGGAATTAACGTGACGCTCGAGGTATTTAACGCAAGAAAAGTAATCATGCTGTTGCTTGCGGTTGATTTGCCGCCATTCAATTTTTTGAGTTCCTCCATTGCCTTAATACCAAGGGGAGTTGCTGCATTGCCAAGCCCAAATAGATTAGCCATCATATTTGATAAAATATAACCCATTGCAGGATGATTTTTTGGCACTTCAGGAAATAGCTTGGTAACCAATGGACGAAAAAGCGCTGTAAACTTTTTTAGCAAACCTGCTTCTTCTGCGATCTTCATCATTCCAAGCCAAAAAACCAACACACTGATCAACCCAATGCAGATTGTGACTGCTTCCTTTGCTCCAGAAAAAATAGCCTTATTCACTTCATCCATCGTTCCATTAAACATGGCAAATACAATGCCAATCACCGTCATAAATACCCAAATAAGATTAACCATTGCCATCGACTCCATTTATAGCTAAAAAGATGCTTTTAAAATAATCAATAAAAGACTTATGCTCTTTTTCTTTATGCTTATAGTAGATAGGAATAGTATCCACCACTTTTTCATCAAAGGATATTTGCACCTTTCCAACAATATTGGGCACTTTATCCTCATTCTTTTTCCACGCCCTTTCTACGGGGGCAAGCTTATACTCTACGGAAAAAAGGTCTTGTTCATCCTCTGTTATTGGATAGTTGTACCCTTCTTTTATATACAATTTCTGTTTATAAAATTTATTTTCCACATCTTTTAAAGTCCCTTTGTCTATGACAGTTTCCAGCGTATACTTTTTAAAAGCTGTTTCAAACATATTAATATGGTCATCCCAATCATCTGGGTCATTTAATGTTACAGCAATAAGAGATAAGCCATTCTTTTCTGCTGTGCTGACAAGGGTTCTTTTTGCTCTTTTGGTATAGCCTGTTTTGCCCCCTGTTGAATATTCATAAAGGGTTGTTAAAAGCTTGTTTTTATTTTTCCAGACACGGTCCCATGCTTCTGTAGGATTATCTTGGCGATACGTTTTAGTGGATGCAATTTTTTTATATGTATCATTATTCATCGCATAACGTGTCAATAATGCCATATCATATGCTGTAGAATAATGATCTTCATGGTCGTCCAAACCATGTGGATTAGCAAAATGGGTATTAGCCATGCCAATTTCTTCTGCTTTTTGGTTCATCATATAAACAAAACCATCCAAGCTTCCCCCAACAGCCTCTGCAATTGCAACAGCCGCATCATTGCCGGAACGAAGCATCAATCCATACACTAAATCTTCTAATGTTATCTTTTCGCCTGCTTTAAGGTAAATAGAGGATCCTTCTGCTTTTACTGCATTTTCACTTACTGTTACCTTTTCTTTTAGCTTTCCTGATTCAATCGCAAGGATTGCGGTCATAATCTTAGTGATGCTTGCGATTCTTCTTTTTGTATTTGCATCTTTTTCAAAAATAATCCTTCCAGAATCTTGCTCCATCAATACTGCACTACTTGCACTAACATACATTGCCGCACTTGTATTTTGAGGAATCGCTAGTATTAACATGGACGTGATAACAGATAAAATGATGACTTTCGATAATTTCATTTAACCTACCTCGTCTCCTTATATGGTTTGTACAAGTTTATGAGAAGAAGAATAGGCTTATGACTGTAAGAGGAAAAATCTCATTAAATAACATGATAGAATCTCTTAAAAATATGTAGAATAGATCTATTATATTAATGGAAAAGGACTAGAAATGTTGTCTTGAAAGAAGCAAAAAAATTTATTTGCTAAAAAGCAGTATACAAAATGCAAAGAAAGAAAGTCTCTTTTCTAAAAGGTTGTTGCTTTTTGAATAAGAGGAAAAAACTTTTAGAATTACTGAGCAGGCTGCATACACGTAGACTCCTGCGGGATTAGCGAGACAGTCGAGACCCTGCAGGAGTGAAACGACGAAGCGGCTCGACGCTCGCCCCGCGGAAAGCGAAGTGTATGCAGCCTGCGGGTTAACTGTTAACTAGCAACAATCTATACGAAGACAGTCTAAAGAAAAAAGTTTATTATCCAGAAAATAATCCCCGATAATAAACTTTTTTCTTTCCTGATTGATTTGTCTCCTACTAATAAGGCCGCCATTTTAATTCACTCGCTTGCAAAAATCGCTGCTCTACATCTCTCCAGTTGACAATATTCCACCAGCTATTCACATAATTGGCTCGATCATTTTTATACTGCAAATAATAGGCATGTTCCCATACATCTAATGCAAGCAGCGGGATGGTATCCCATTGTGTAAGCAGCATATGCCGTTCAGATTGGAGAATTTCTAAATGCCTGCTTCTAGGAGACCAAACTAGAATTGTCCAGCCTCCCCCTTCCACTGCCTTTGCCGCTTCTGTAAAATGATTTTTAAATGCTTGAAAGCTGCCAAAATATTTTTTTATTTCCTCTAATAATGCTCCCTTTGGTTCGCCTCCTCCTTTCGGATTCATATTATTCCAGAATATTGTATGCAAATAATGGCCCGAACCATGGAAAGCAAGCTCTCTTGACCAATGCTTTACTAGCTGAAAATCCCCATCTCTTCTTGCTTTTGCAAGCATATTTTCTGCCTTATTTAAACCATCCACATATGATTGATGATGCTTCTTATGATGAAGCTCCATAATTTCTTTATCGATATAAGGTTCTAGCGCATTATAGGCATAAGGCAAATTAGGCAATACATGGCCTCCTGCGGGTACATTTGGTTCATTTATATAAATGGTTCCTAGATTTTGCCGGCTGGAAAAATACCCTTCCATCGCTCCATGGAGAGCTTCTGCTTCATGCTGAATCTTAATCAATTCTTCTGTATTTAGCTGCTTGCGCTGAACTCCCTCCATTAAATGAGAGAAGTTATCCAACTTTCGCCAAATGCTTTCATCCTTTCGCACTTCTTCTGATTCTAGCAGCTTTTTTAATTGTTCATTCCAAATCAAAACTTCCTTTACATACTCATTATAGCTCGCCATTCTATGTTAACCCCTTTTCGCTTTTAGAATCACTCACTAAAAGATATGATAAAAGAAAAAAGAACATGCTTGATAAAGTAAAACTTCCATCAGCGGGTTTTTTCGGCCTTTGCTGATTATTGGCTAAGGCCTATAGTGTAAGGTCTCACAGACACCGCGTCCGAGAAAAAGTGACAGGCACCCGATATAAATGTCTTTTTGGGGGTCGAGTAGGAGGGAGTCTTTCAGTTTTAGGCTGATTGTACTCCGCACCCCTCCTAGAACCGTGCGGGCAGAATTACTGCACACGGCTCCTCCCTATTACCATTTACAGAATGTAGCTGA
>Ga0182738_1002957_pt1 | contig 19742 bp, 15 predicted proteins | sample eDN5th30CBELigMG_FD_128876 | JGI IMG/M metagenome (GOLD analysis project Ga0182738, IMG submission 128876) | Enriched Miracle-Growth compost microbial communities from Emeryville, California, USA - eDNA 5th pass 30_C BE-Lig MG (version 2)... ... | reverse complement strand
GGAAGTTCCTGAGCCGCAGATGACTCCGCGCATGCTGGAGCAGGCTGCGCAGGAGGTTGTGCCGGCCGGGGATGGCTATATGTGGAATCAGGCGCTGATGGAGCTTGGGGCGACTATCTGCCGCGCGCGGACTGTGCGCTGCGACATCTGCCCGCTTGCATCAGTCTGCCGCGCGCGTCCAACCATCGCTCAAGCTCTGGCGGAGCAGCCGCGGCGGAAGGCCGCGCCGGAGCCACGCTTCGAGACGACGAACCGCTACGTGCGCGGAAGGATCCTGGACATCCTGCGGAACGCCGATGGACACGGCGTTACGGTTGCGGAGATCGAGCAGCTGATGCCGGATGGCGCTGACCGGCCTGATGCTGCGCGGATCGCCAGCATGCTGTCGGCGATGACGATCGAAGGGTTGGTCGCGTCGGGTGCGACGCTCGCCGAGGACGCCGAGCCATACGATCAGCCGGTGACGGTTAGCGCGCTTCGGTTCCGGCTACCAGACTGAGGCTTCGGGCGCTCTGGTAGACTCCGCCGGAGTTGAGACTACTGAGCAACCGTATGATGACGCAATTAAACGAGGGCGACTACGTGACGACAACCACATCAATCCAGGATCGCGTCGACGTTGCGATCAGGAATTACGCCGAACTGCCGCAGACCCGGATGGGACCGGACATCACGCCGGAAACGTTCATCACCTCGACGCCGGACCGCTTGGCGTTCGCGCTGGCCTGGGTTGTCGCAAACGAGATCGTCGCCAGCCGTTTCCTCTCCTCGGGGATTGATGTCATTCCGGTGTTCCATCCCGAGAATGGCTGGGATCGCTTTGTCATCAGCCGTCGATTCTCCGGCAAGGCATTCGCATTTCAACCGGCCAATGAGTTCGGCATGCTGATGATCAGCGAGGATGATGGTCCGCACCTGACGACGCCGGGCGGCAAGATCCGGCTGAAGCTCGGGCAGATGCTGCGCGACGACCCTGATGGTGCGATCGACGCCATGTTGAGCCATATCCCCGATCCCGGATTCACCAGCAGCGACGACGGGAAGCTGACGCCGCGCGAGAAGTCAGCGCGCTATCCGGAGTACTTTCAGGTCGTCACCGATATGGTTCTCGATCATCCGGGACTCGTCGTTGCGCGCGAGATCTACATCGATAGTGAAGAGATCGACGGCACGTATCACCCGCTATACCTGCATGCTGTCGAACTGACGCCTGATGGCGCGAAGGGACAGAACCTCGCCCGCTTGAGCCATAACTGGTTCCAACTGCAGTATGGCGACCTGTTCGCGTTTCTTGATCGGCGGGGCACCCGGGCTGTCTATCGCACCGATCGGGGGACCTGGTCGCTCGTCACCGTCCAGATTGTTGACGAGCCGATCGAACGCATCAGCGAGCGCATGCGCGGCTGGATGCGGCTCGACGGTCGCTCGCCGGATCCGGCGGTCGACTAGCAAAAACCTCGATGCCGCATCCTGTGCGTGACTGCGGTTTCGTGCTATCCTGCGCGTGTTCGACGGCATTGCCTCAATGGCTTCATAGGCGTGAACCTCGAGTCGCCGCTAGATCCCGTGACGGCGCGGGCGGTCGGCCTGTCGTTCGTTCATTCAGGGGTGCATCCCTGATGTCGCTTTGAGCCAGTTGCGGCGAGTCGGAAGATGCGATACATACGTCAGCCTGGACGAGACTCAAAGCAGGGAGAGAGATTCGATGGATCGAATGTCGAGATTTGAGGACCTGTTGCAGGGCATTCAGGCATCTTCGCGGCGATCATTCCTCAAGAGGGCGGTCGTCATGAGTGCATCGTTGCCAGTTGTGGGATCGATCCTCAGTGCCTGCGGCGGCGATGACGACTCTTCAGATTCTTCCGACAGCGGCGAAGTGCAGGCAACCTCAACGATGCCGGCGCGGACGACCATTCCGACACCGAAGCCGGCCGGCGGCGGCAGCGCATCGCCTACGGCGGAGGCCACCGAGCCAGCTGAGGAGGAAGCGTCACCGACGGCCGAAGGGAACGAAGCTACCGCGCCTGCGAGCGGCTCCGGCGAGGGCAAGCAAGGCGGCAAGCTGATTGTCATGGGTCACGAGGGTGTCGATGGTCTCAGCCCGGACTACATTGGCCCGACGGTCAACTGGGCCTGCATCACGCAGATTCATAATGCGCTGGTCGAAATGGACGCGTGGTTCGAGTATCAGCCGGTCCTGGCTGACTCGTACGAGATCAGCGACGACGGTCTCGTCTACACGTTCAAACTGCACCCGGACGTGCCGTTCCATGACGGCGAGATCTTCTCGTCGGCGGATGTGAAGTACACAATGGATTACTACGGCAATCCGGACAACGCGATGACGACCGGCAGCAACTTCATCTCGATTGATTCGGTGGAAGCACCGGACGATCTCACAGTCGTGATCAACCTGAAGTCGCCAAACGCGGCCTTCCTGACGCAGGGTGCATCCGGATTCATCGTTCCCAAGCACATCCACGAGCCGATTGGCGACGAGGAGTACAGCCGCCAGCCGGTTGGTACAGGCGCCTTCAAGCTGTCGGAGTACGACCCGGCCTCGCATGTTGAGATGGTCGCGTTTGATGATCACTTCCGTGGTCGGCCATATCTGGACGCCTACCGGCTGAATACTGTGCCGGAGCCGTCGGTGCGCGCCATCGCGCTGGAAACCGGCGAGGCCGACTCATCGGTCTGGTCACTGAGCACGGATGACAACATCCGTCTGCGAGACAGCGGTGAGTACTGGACGTCAATCACGTCCAGCACGGCCGTGAATCACATGCCGATGGACTGCACGTCCGACCAATTCAAGGACAAGGCTGTCCGTCAGGCGCTGATGCATGCGGTCGACCGTGACTCGATCGTGAACGACATCTGGCGCGGATTGGCCGTCAAGGCGACCACAAACCTGTCGCCGGCGCTTGCGTACTATCACGATGACACCGATGTGGCCAAGTATGAGTTTGACGTCGAAAAGGCTGCGCAGTTGCTCGACGAGGCCGGCTGGACCGTCGGCGGCGATGGCATCCGCGAGAAGGATGGCATCAAACTACAGTGGAACTGCGGCATCATTTCTGGCGACCAGGCGCGGCGACCGATTGCCGAAGCTGTCCAGCAGTGGGTGAGCCAGGTTGGTTGCAAGATGGACATCATCGAGACCACCGACATCATCGGCTCGGTGCGTGAGCACAAGAACCAGATGGCTCTCTACAACTGGACGTACGGCGGCGACGGCGGTGACCCGGATGCGACCGCTGTCCTGCACTCGGACTGGTCTGGGCCGACGGTCGGTACCTACTACTCAAACCCGGAGATGGATCAGCTGCTCGAAGATGGCCTCGCTGAGCCAGACCCTGAAAAGCGGAAGGTGATCTACAAGCGCGTTCAGGAGATCTTCTGCGAAGACGTGCCGATCCTGTATATCCAGTTCTGGGACTGGTTCGTCTTCTTCACCACACGCGTGAAGGGCTTGCCTGAAGAGCCGCTGCTCTCCGGTAGCCAGATCTACAACACTGCTTACAAGCTGTGGATTGACGAAGCCTGACATCCCGTTTATTGTCTCCTGCCTGGGGTTGCAAGCTCCGCAACCCCAGGCTTTTTTGTGCTGCTGGACGGGGCTGCGGAGGGTGTGACACGGCCTTACAGGCCGATAATTCCGCATAGGATCAGCAGCCAGACCGAGGGGAAGACGCTGGATGACCGAACATCAGACGCTTCGCATGGCGCTGACGGGTGATAGCCTGATCGCCCGCAGCATCAGCGTGTATCAGGATGAGCCGACGCAAGCGCTGCTGCAAGTTCTACGAGAGAGCGACGTCTCCTTCACCAACCTGGAGTCGCTGCCAAACAACTTCGAGGGTTATCCCGTTGAGGACAGCGGCGGCTCCCACCTCGGAGCGCACGAGTGGGTGATCGACGAGCTCGTGGCAGCCGGGATTAATCTCTTCGCCATGCCGAACAACCACAGCCTGAACTACGGAGTGACGGGTCTGCTGAAAACGATCGACATCCTCAATGCGCACGATGTTGTCTGGGCCGGGATAGGCCGCAACCTTGGCGAGGCACGCATGCCTGCGTATTTGGATACCAGTGCCGGATCGATCGGTCTGGTCGCATGCGCCTCGACATTTGGCAAGGGCCAGCAGGCGAGCGTCCAGCGCCCGGATATGGCCGGCCGCCCCGGAATCAACCCGCTACGCTATTCCACGACGTATATCGTTCCAGAGGAGGACGTTTCGGCGCTACGGCGCATCGTCACCAATCTCGGACTCGAGGAACGCCGACTGGAACGCATCCGGCTGGGGTTTGGCTTCCCACCGGCATCTGACGACATCCTGCCGTTCCTTGATGCCAACTTTCGGGCCGGCGAATCGACGTGTATCGAGACGGCACCGAACCAGCGCGATCTTGATGAGATCTGTGCCTGGGTTGCCGAAGCTGCCGGTAGGTCCGACCTCGTTGTCGCCAGCATTCATGCTCACGAGCAGGGGAAGTCGAAGGAGGAGCCGGCCGAATTCATCCGCACCTTCGCCCGCAGTGTCATTGCAGCCGGCGCGGACGTCGTCGTTGGACACGGTCCGCACTTGCTCCGTGGCGTTGAGATCATTGACGGCAAGCCAGTGTTCTACAGCCTTGGCAACTTTGTCGGTCAGAACGAACTCACGTACAAGCTGCCGTCCGATTCGTATGAGACGTTCCGTATTGCGCCGACAACGACGCCGGGGCAGGTCTACGCGCAGCGATCTGAGGGCGATACAAAGGGCTTCCCAGCCGATCAGCGATACTGGGAGACGATTGTCCCTGTGTGTCAATGGGAGGGATCGACGCTTAAGGAAATTACGATTCATCCAGTATGGCTTGGACTCGGCGAAGCGACTCACCAACGCGGACGGCCTCGCCTTGCAACGGGGGCGGTTGCAACTGGTATCCTCAATCGGTTCCAGACGCTCTCTGAGCAATTTGGTACACGGGTTGTGGTCGATGGGGAACTTGGCGTCATCAGATTGTGACGGCAAGGTTTCGACGCACACTTTGGGGGGATCGTAGGGCTGAATTCCACTGTTTCAGGGACGACAGAGGGGAGGTGCCCGGCAGTCAATCTCATCTCGGTTGTGACATGCCTGTGAAGCAACCGAACGAGACGAACAGTTGGACATTCTCAGGAGGGGTGAAATAGCGTGGATCGATTAACACGCATGTCTGATCTGCTTGAGCGCGTGGGACCAACTTCGCGCCGCGGATTTCTGAAACGAGCTGTCGTCATGGGTGCCGCACTGCCGCTGGCCGGCTCCGTGCTGAGCGCCTGTGGTGGCGACGATGACGACGATACGCCAGCAGCAACTGCCACGACTGCTGATGCCGCTGAGCCGACCACCGATTCAAGCGCTGGCGAGGCAACGGAAGAGCCGGCAGCCGAGGCCACCGAGGAGCCTTCGTCCGAGGCGACCGAGCCGGCCGCGGCGACCGAATCAACCGGCGGCACAGGCGAGGGCAACCAGGGTGGAATGCTCATCGTCATGGGCCACGAAGGCGTTGATGGCCTCAGCCCGGATTACATCGGCCCGACCGTCAACTGGGCCTGCATCACGCAGATCCACAATGCGCTCACCGAGATGGATCCGTGGTTTGAGTACCAGCCGACGCTCGCTGAGTCGTATGAAATCAGCGACGACGGCACCGTCTACACGTTCAAGCTGCGCCCTGATGTGCCATTCCACGACGGCGAGATCTTCTCGGCCGAGGACGTGCAGTACACGTTCGCTTACTATGCTGATCCCGAAAATGCGATGACGACTGGTAGCCGATTCGTCGGAATTGCCAGTGTCGACGCGCCGGACGACCTGACCGTCGTCGTCAACCTTGACGCGCCAAACGCCGCGTTCCTTACCAAGGCTGGCTCTTCGTTCATTGTTCCGAAGCACATTCACGAGCCGATCGGCGATGCTGAGTACAGCACGAACCCCGTCGGAACGGGCCCGTTCAAGCTCAAGTCATATGACCCTGCGTCGTATGTTGAGCTTGAGGCGTTTGATGACCACTTCCGTGGCCGCCCGCTTCTCGATGGCTATCGCCTGAACACCGTGCCGGAGCCATCGGTGCGCGCGATTGCGTTGGAGACGGGCGAGGCTGATTCGTCGGTCTGGTCGCTCAATACGGACGACAACATCCGTTTGCGTGACAGCGGCGACTTCTATGTCTCGATCACATCCAGCACGGCCTGCAACAACTTCCAGATCAACACCACCAGCGATCAGTTCAAGGACAAGGTCGTTCGTCAGGCGATGATGTTCGCCCTTGACCGGGACACGATCGTGAACGATATCTGGCGCGGGCTGGCTGTGAAGGCCACCACGAACCTGTCGCCGGCCGTTGCGTACTATCATGACGACACCGACGTGATGAAGTACGACTACGATCCGGACAAGGCCAACCAGATGCTGGATGAGGCCGGCTGGACCATTGGCAGCGACGGCATCCGCGAGAAGGATGGCGTAAAGCTGCAGTGGCAGTGCGGCATGATCTCCGGCGATCAGGCACGCCGCCCAATTGTTGAGGCGTTCCAGCAGTGGGTCACCCAGATTGGCTGTAAGTTCGACATTGTTGAGTCGACGGCCATGACCGAAGACGTCCGTTCCAACAAGCTCCAGATGGGCATGCATAACTGGACATGGGGCGGCTCAGGTGGCGATCCCGATGCCACCTCGGTGATGCACTCTGACTGGTCTGGCGTGTCACTCGGCACGCACTACTCCAACCCGGAGATGGACCAGCTGCTGGAAGACGGTCTGGCCGAGCCAGATCCTGAGAAGCGCAAGGTGATCTACAAGCGCGTCCAGGAGATCTTCTGCGAAGATGTGCCAATTCTGTTCGTGCAGTATTGGGACTGGTTCGTCTTCTTCACCACGCGAGTTAAGGGTCTGCCTGAGGAGCCGTTGCTTTCGGGTAGCCAGATCTACAACACCGCTTGGAAGATGTGGATCGAAGAGGCCTGATCTGATCTCACCGGTTGGCTGTCGGAGTCGCTGCACGCGGCTCCGACAGTTGGCTGAGTTAACCGGAACTGGAACGAGCCGCGATGGTTAGTTACATCATTCGTCGCCTGCTGCAGGGAGTCGTGGTGGTCTTTATCATCACGTTCTTCGCGTTCGCAATTTTGCAGGCAGCGCCCGGCGATCCAATTGACCTGATGCTCGGCGAGGGCAACGTGCAGATGTCGGCCGAGCAACGGGCGGCTATTCTGCACAAGTGGGGCATGGATCGCCCCTGGTACGAGCAGTACCTCACGTGGTTGAAGAACTTCGTTTCGGGCGATCTGGGTGAGTCCATCGTTCGACGTGGTTCGCCGGTCAGCGGCATGATCTTCAGTGCCGCGATTCCCACGCTCAAGCTGAACCTCATTGCGTATGTCATAGCAATTATCATCTCTATTCCGGCCGGTATGTTGGCGGCAATCAAGCGCTATTCCGCCTACGACTCGGCCGTGATGGTAGTTGCCAGCGCCGGCGTGGCGTTACCCGTCTTCTGGGTCGCCCTTATGTCCATCATCTTCTTCTCGCTCAAATTAGGCTGGTTACCGCCGTTCGGTTCGAGCGGCTGGAAAGCGTATATTCTGCCAGTCCTTGCCTTGTCGCTGAATGAGTTGGCACTCCTGACGCGAATGATGCGCGGAACGATGCTTGAGGTCCTTGAGCAGGACTACGTGAAGACTGCGCGATCGAAGGGGCTCTCCGAGTATGCTGTGATCGTTGGCCATGCGGTGCGGAACGCGCTGCTGCCGATCATTACCATCCTTGGTGTGCGGGCTGGATTCCTCATTAGCGGCTCGGTCGTTGTTGAGTCGATCTTTGCCTGGCCGGGGCTTGGCTCGTTGTTCCTCGACTCCGTCAACCGCTTTGACTTCCAGGTTGTCCAAGCAATCGTCGTCCTGCTTACCGTGTTCGTCCTCCTTGCCAACATACTGACGGACCTTCTCTACGCGGTCATCGATCCGCGCATCCGGCTGAACAAGTAGGAAGCGAGCAGGGATACAGGACGATGGAGACGACAACTTCTACAAACGAAACCCTGGAAGAAGCCGGAGGTCGTGACGTCGCGACGAACCGTCGCAGCGAATTGTCGCGATCATGGCGCCGATTCAAGCGATTCAAGCCGGGCGTCGTTGCGCTCGTGTTTATCGCGATTCTTGGCGTGATTGCGATCATCCCCGGTGTATTCGAGCCGTATAGCTACACAGCGATTGCGCCGGCACAGCGCGGTGCAGGTCCGAGCTGGGCTCATCCGCTCGGCCAGGATGACCTTGGCCGCGATATTCTCAGCCGACTCATTCGCGGTACGCGCGTAGCTTTTGTTGTCGCACTGGCGGCAACGTCGATCTCGCTGGCTATTGGCATCACCGTTGGCGCGGTGGCGGGCTACTTTGGCGGCATGGTTGACACGTTGCTCTCTCGTATCGTTGACGCGATTCTGGCGTTCCCATTGTTGATCTTGCTGATCACGCTGGCGGCTGTGCTTGGACCGAGCCTGTGGACGGTGGTGATTGTGATCGGCATGACATCCTGGGCATCGTACGCCCGTGTCGTGCGTGCTGATGTTCTGAGCTTGCGTGAACGCGAGTTTGTGCTGGCTGCCCGGACGGCCGGCGCGACCGATCGGCGCGTGATCTTCCGGCACATTGTCCCGTCGGTGCTTGGTCCGGTGATCGTGCTTGCCAGCTTGTCGGTCGGTATCGTCATCCTGCTGGAGGCATCGCTGTCGTTCCTCGGCTTCGGCATTCAACGGCCGACACCGGCGTGGGGCAGTATGCTCTCTGATGGTCGCGATTTCCTGCGCAACTATCCGCACATCGCGATTTCGCCCGGCATCATGATCTTCCTGACGGTGCTGGCGTTTAACCTCGTTGGAGACGGCTTGCGCGATGCGCTCGATCCGCGCCAGCGCGAGTAATCGAATCGCCTACTGAAATTGCACCACGACGAAGGAGCCGGACCAATTGGTCCGGCTCCTTCGTAATACGGTGAGTATGAGATCGGTGCTAGCTCTTGCCGTCCTCCGGCGATGGGCTGAGCGCGGTGATCTTGAGCGGCAGGCCGAACAGGGTGATAAAACCCTCGGCGTCGGCGTGGTCGTAATCGGCGCTGGCCCCGAAGGTCGCGAAGTCCTCGGAGTAGAGCGAGTACGGCGAGCGACGGCCAGTGACGATCGCGTTGCCCTTGTACAACTTCACACGCACATCGCCGCTGACACGCTTCTGGGTGACGTTAACGAAGGCGTCAATCGCCTCACGCAGTGGCGTGAACCAGAGGCCGTCGTAGACCAGCTCGGCATAGCGCTCGCCGACGAGATCCTTGTAATGCAGGGTTTGCCGATCGAGCGTGACCGACTCGAGCTCTTTGTGTGCGACCGAGAGAATCGTCGCGCCCGGCTGCTCGTAGATGCCGCGGCTCTTCATGCCAACGAGGCGGTTCTCAACGAGATCGATGCGCCCGACGCCGTGCTTGCCGCCCAGTTCGTTCAGCAGGTTGACGATCTCAACCGGGCCGAGTTGCTGGCCATCGACCGAAACCGGCGTGCCCTGATCGAAGCCGATGGTGATTTCCTGGGCCGTGTCGGGCGCATCCTCCGGGGCGACCGTGATGCCGAAGAGATCGGCAGGTGGCTCCAGCCACGGATCCTCCAACTGTCCGCCCTCGTGCGAGAAGTGCCAGAGGTTGCGGTCGCGGGAGTAGATGTTCTCCTTCGACTGGCGGATGGGAATCTCGTGCATGCGGGCGTATTCAATGGCGTCTTCGCGGGAGTGAATGTCCCACTCGCGCCACGGCGCGATGACGGCCATCTCGGGTGCCAGGGCCTGATAGGTCAGCTCGAAGCGCACCTGATCGTTGCCCTTGCCGGTGCAGCCGTGCGCGAGCGCGTCCGCGCCTTCCTTCTTGGCGACGGCGACCTGGTGGGCGGCGATGACTGGCCGGGCGAAGCTGGTGCCGAGCAGGTACTTGCGCTCGTAGAGCGCTCCGGCGCGCAGCGTCGGGAAGGCGTAGTCCCGGATGAACTCTTCCTTGAGATCGGCGATGTAGAGCTTTGATGCGCCGCTCTGGATGGCCTTCTCTTCGAGGCCGTCCAGCTCGGCTTCCTGGCCGACATCGGCAGCGAACGCCACGACTTCGCCGCCGTAATTCTCCTTCAGCCAGGGGATGATGATCGAGGTATCAAGACCGCCGGAATAGGCGAGGACGGTCTTTGTGACCTGGGGCTTATCTGACATCGAAACGGGACTCCTTCAACTCCATACCTCAGTAAGCGATGAGAGGCGTGCCTTCCACACGGGACGGCGAGGCGAAGCGCCTCCTGATCCTGCGGCGATCGTCGCGTCTGAGTTTGCGTTGAATCACGATCCACGCTCCGATACGAGCCGAAAAGCGCCCCGCTGACGCTACCACGCGTAGCGAACCATCGTCAATTGAGCCACAGAGCGAGCGTTTTGTCGTGGACTTGATGGGGCAAATCGAGGACGGAAGGTGGGCATTGATGATCCACGGGCCTGCAATCTGGACAGGCGGTTAGGGGCTTGTCTTCCGTTCCGCAATCGCCGCTTCCAGCTGAGTGAAGAACTCGTCCTCATCGAGGATCAGCGGGCCATTCTTAGCGAGGCCGCTGCGCAGGACGTAACGAGCTGTCGGAAGCCAGGCTGTAGCATGACCGTCGGGAACAAGACCTTCGAGGTTGTTGCCGTACGCCGCGATGGCAACGTCATTGTCGATCGACGTCAGGCCAATCAGCACCCGATCTCCTGTTTGGTACTGAAAGAACTCGCCGTTGTGCGTCACGGTAATTCCATCGCGAGTACCGCCTTCGATGAATAAGACAATGTGCTGCTCGCCGTCGTATGTGGCGCTCCCGTCCATGTACGGCTCGTGGTCAAGCGCAATAATGACCGGAGTGAGGATTGTTCCGGGCCGAGCCGCCCTGTCAAGCACGTTGCCAGGACGCTTGCCATTGGCCGTTGTCCACTGCGGTTCCAGGAACTCCGCGACGACTCCAGAGATGACGAGGTCGGAAAACGCCACCAGATCATCAGGTTCGGATGGTGGATCTTCCTGCGACGAGATGTCGATTGTATCGATCTCACCGCCGACAGCGGTTGGGCGCGGGTCAGAAGCGGTAGTCGTTGCGGTGGGATTGGCTTTTGATTCTGCGACAACTGATGCAGTTGGTGCGCTGCTGCTCGTGGTGCTGGGAGAGGAGTTGGAGCAAGCTCCAATCAGGAGGAGGGCGAGCACTGAAAGCAGCAACGTGCGGATCGCCCAGCAGAAGGACATGGCCCACCTCAACAGTCCGGGTAGAGTTGTCCATATGCGGCGAACGTTTGAGGAGTTGTGAGCTTGAGTTTCGCGCGCGTTCACTCAGATATACGGCACGGGCGAGTCGGCGGATTGTTCAGGTGCGGTTGCGCTAGCTACTGGCAGTCGAGTTCGTTGTTGACGGACGCGCCCGTTGAGCCGCTACCGGCTGCCGATAGATACGGCAACATCGGTTGCTTTTCGATCGTTTCATCCATATCGCTCACCATACCGAGGTGGGTCATGTCGGGCGGCGACCTTTAGCGTGAGCGCGTCGGCTCGATGAGCAGGATGGTGGCGGCGATCCCGCAGATGATGGCGAGCGGAGCGGCCTGCGCGAGCGCGGCGTCGGCATTTGCGCCGAGCCCGAAGCCGACCAGCAGAGCAACGACGAGAATGCAGGTTGCGAAGATGGTCATGAGGGCGATCTGGCGGGTCATCTGCTGCGACATCCGGGTGACTCCTTGAGCGTAGAACAAACGAGCCGAACAAATGTACGTACATAGTAGAACGGCTGTTCGCCTTTGTCAAGGAGTTAAAGAAATGCCGGAATGCTGATCGAGCGATTGTCGGTTACGACCGCGAGGTGCTCTTCTGATCCGGACTGAGGCGGACGGGTGGGAGATCTCTCACTGCGGTTCGAGATGACAGGCTACGTGGATGGCTGCCGGTCGGGCGACTTGACATTGACAACCCAGTCAAGACTGCAGGACAAGAGGTCGGCTGTCGGTACGGACATGATGGTGCAGGAAAACCATTGAGGATCCGACCGCAGTGAGTCTGTCAGGCGCGAAGATTTCACCTTTGCCTTCGTAGGGACAGCGCTGGCGCTGTCATCGTCGTGAGACGACGCTCGCGCTGGGCTGATGGCAACTTTGGCGCAGCGCAATCACGTCGGCACCAAAATGTAGGGGCGTATCGCGTACGCCTGTCTCGATTCAGACCCGTTCCGATGGGCAGTCACGGTGTTTGAGTTCAGCAATGAATGGTCGTGTTTCCGGCCGGGCGTATGCGATACGCCCCTACATATTCACGGCATCCACGAACGAGGTGGCGCGTTGAGGCCGCTATTATCCTGCGCGGCGGGTCGCCTCTCGGCGATGGCAGCGCCAGCGCTGTCCCTACGCAGGCGCAGGAGGCGGCTCGATCTCTTGACAGATTCGTCGCGACCTCTTGCAGACCGAGGCTAATAGGCGCGGGTTGGCCACATGCCGCGCGGCTGGCTGCGAATGGTGTCGATGTCGGCGGCGACCATGTCGGCGACCATGTCCTCGAACGACACTTCCGGTTCCCAGCCGAGCAGTTGTTTGGCCTTCTCTGGGTTGCCGACCAGTAAGTCAACCTCGGCCGGGCGCATGAAGCGCTCGTCGATAACAACGTGGTCTTCCCAGTTCAGGTCGGCTGCGTCGAACGCGATCTCGCACAGTCGCCGGACCGTGTGAGTTCGGCCTGTGGCGACGACGAAGTCCTGAGGCTCGTCCTGCTGCAGCATGAGCCACATCGCGCGGACGTAATCTCCGGCGAACCCCCAATCGCGCTGAGCGTCCAGATTGCCGAGCGAGAGTGTGGTTGCCATGCCTTCGCGGATCAGCGCGACGCCGTGGCTGATCTTGCGCGTGACGAACTCCAGGCCGCGGCGCGGACTCTCATGGTTGAAGAGGATGCCGGAGGCCGCGAACAGGTCGTACGACTCGCGATAGTTGACAGTGATCCAGTGGCCGTAGACCTTCGAGACTCCGTACGGCGAGCGTGGATAGAACGGGGTTGTCTCGGTCTGCGGGACTTCCTGGACCTTTCCGAACATCTCCGACGACGACGCCTGGTAAAAGCGGGCATCGGGCTTGGCCAGCCGGATCGCTTCGAGCATGCGTGTGACGCCGAGCGCGGTGAACTCGCCGGTCAGGACAGGCTGTTGCCACGAGGTTGGCACGAATGACTGGGCGGCGAGGTTGTAGACCTCGTCCGGCTGGAACTCCTGAATGAGGCTGATGAGCGAGAGCTGATCGAGCAGGTCGCCGTGAACCAGCTCGATGCGGTCCATCAGGTGCGCAATACGCCCGACGGTCTCGGTGCTGGTGCGGCGCATCATGCCAATGACGCGGTAGCCCTGATCCAGAAGAAGCTCGGCGAGATAGGAGCCGTCCTGACCGGTGACGCCGGTGATGAGGGCGGTCCTGGATGGCTGATTCAATCCGCTGTGTCCTTTGCTCAGGTTCGTCGGCCAGTCTGCCAGCAATGGATGATAGACTGCGCCGCAGACGAATCCAAATGGACGAGGGTCAGGCAGATGGGCGAAGAGCGCGGGCTGACCGAAGCGATCCTGTCGCGGGCGTGGCAGGAAGGGATGTTCGCTGACGAAATGCGGACGGTCGATGGCGCTCGCCTGCGCGTCGTCTATCGCGGTGTCTGGACTTATTCCAACGGGCCAGATTTTCGAGATGCGATGCTCGAGCTCGACGGCGCGCTGGTCCGTGGCGCTGTTGAGCTGCATCTGCGTGCGTCTGACTGGTGGCGGCATGGACACGATCGTGACCCTGCCTACGACGATGTCGTGTTGCACGTCGTTCTGGAATGCGACGCGGTCGGCGCGAGCGGACCGAGTGGTCGGGTGATTCCGACGGTTCGCTTGCGCGATTTCCTGACGACTTCGATTGAGCAGCTAACCGATGATAGTCGAACAGTGGTACTGGGCCCGACAGGATCGCGTCCGTGCCTGCCGACGCTCGCGGGAGGGCAGGAGGACGTCGTGCATCAGGTGCTGGCCCGCGAGGGCTGGCGGAGGTTGACGACGAAGCGACTCGCCTTTCGGCAAGCACTGGAGGACGAGACGGCAGGCGAGGTGCTCAAGCGGGGAATGCTTGATGGGCTGGGCCTGTCGCAGAATCGGGCCGGCATGGCCGCCGTCCATGAGCGCGCGCCGCTGCCCATACTGGAACAGGCCGCCGCGTCGGGGACCGCTGCACTTGGCGGCGCGTTGCTCGGCGTTGGCGGCTTCTTGCCGCTCACTCCACAGCACGCCGCTGCCGCCAACCTGTCGCCTGAAGACGTCGCGGCAGTTGAGGCGGCCGGAGCACGAATCATGGCTGAGATGCGATTGAGCAGCGTCGATTCCGCGGTCTGGGAACTGAATCGCGTGCGCCCGACGAACCATCCGGTGCGGCGCCTGATGTCGTTCTCAGATCTTCTGAGCGTGTCGTCGCCAGATGGCTTGCTTGCGACTATCGTCGGTATTCCGCTGAATCGCCCGGATGCGTGGCGGCGCTGGCTTCGAATATCGTCTCCGCGCCTGGGGCAGTCGCGCGCTGATCAGATCGCCGTGAACGTTTTCGCCCCGTTCCTGGCGGCATTTGCTGATGCCGTTGGCGACCAGCAGTTGGCGGAGCGGGTCGGCGAATTGTGGGAGACGATGCCGGGCCGACCCGATGACGCGATAGCCCGGCAGACACTGCAGCAGATTTGCGGCGACGCGCCGTTCACGATCAAGCGCGCGATTGAGGTGCAAGGACTGCATCAGATCGGGCGGAACGGTTGCCGTGAGCTGCGGTGCTTCGAATGTCCTATCGCGCATCTGGCTGCGCAATTTGAAGCCCCGATCAACGACCTGTCGCTGATCCGTGAGTGAGGCTCAGGGCGGGGCAGGTTAGACGGTCAGTCTGCGCCAATAGGTCGTGTAGCTGGTCGCGGCTGCCGCGCCCACGCTCTGTCTTGTTGAGCCGCAGTGATAGATCTCCTCACCCGCTGGATGCAGTTGAGCGCCGGGGAAATTTCTCGATGTGCCTCGAAACGTTGGTGTGGGCATTGCACTCACGGCAATTGGACAGTGGTCGAGGCAGTCGTTGTGTTGCCGGCTGCGTCGCGGGCTTCGACGGTGACCTGCGCTTGCTTCGCGCCACTTGCCAAGATGACCAGCACGACGTACTCATCCTCGCTGGATGAATAGGGGCCATAGATGGTTGCGGATTCGGCAGTAAGAGTGAAATCTGCGATGCCGGTGTCGTCCGAAGCGCTGAAGCGGATTGTCGGGGTAGAGCGGGTTGCCTCGGTGGTTGCGGTGAGGTCGATGGTCGGGGCGACGGTGTCGATGCCGAGCACGCGCCACACTTCGTCGGCGATTGCTTGATGGCCGGCGTTGTTCGGATGGACATCAATTGGCCAGAGTGTGTAGTCGGAAATGTGGCCAGCGAAGACGCCGGAGACATCGGCGACCGTGGCGTGTGCGTCGGATGCGGATTGCTGAATGACAGCATTGAATTGCTGTACCCACCAGGCATCTGACTGAACTTCGTTCGGATCGCCGTTCGTCAGATCGTAATAGGTGGTCACGACGATCGGCGTGTCAGGGCCGACGAGGTTGCGAATCTCGGTGAGGAGCGTGGGGTATGACGCGCTGAACTCGTCGAGCTGCGTCTGGCGCGCGCTTGAGTCGGCACCCTGCGCTTTGAGCATCTCATTGCCGCCGAGCGAGAGCGTGATCGCGATGATGGGTGCATTCGAGCTGGTCAACTGAGTCAGCAGATCCTGTAGTTGCGTCAATTGCCCGTTTTCCCTGAACGAGTCCACCGTCTCGCCGTTGCGGCTCAGGTTGTGGAGCGTGATTTCGGACCTGGCATGGCGGGAGATCAGGTCGTGGACGAGCGGGACGTAGCCGCGCGTTCGGGGCAAGCTGGCGCCGGTGCCGACGGCGATCGAGTCGCCGAGCGCGATGTACACGCCGCCCGACGCGGCGCTGCGGGCGGCGTCGCCGGCGGGGGTGAGCAGGGACGCCAACAGGAGCGTGACTGCGAGCAGAATCGTTCGGTTGATCACTGCGCAATCAACGTTCGGATAACTGCTGCGTTGTCGGTCAGAAGGCGGCGTTCCGCCTCTGTGGGCAGGCTCGATGTCAGCTCGTCGAGGGAAGCTGCGCTCTCAGCGTGCGACGATGCGGTGGCCAGAAAGTACAGCGTGCGTTCGTAGCCGCTTTCGGCGATGCCGCCCCAGCCGGCGATTGCGGCGTCGACCTCCAGTTCGTCGCGCACGGCCCGCAGCGCTGTTGCGGTAGCGGATTCGGTTGGGACGATGGAGGCTCGCGGGAGGGATGGTGCTTCAGATGCGCTCGTCACCACGATACCCGATCCAGGCGCGACGACGATTACACCGAGATGCGTGATTGGCGCGCTCTTCCGCGCGCCGATGATGATCTCGACTTCGGCGCGGATCCGTGCATAGGTCGAAGGCAGCAGCTCCGGCATGACCTTCGTGTCGCCAATGATCGGCATGAAGTTCGCATCGCCGTTCCAGCGCGGGACGACATGGGCATGCAAATGGTCAGCGATACCCGCGCCGGCGACCGCGCCGAGGTTCATGCCGATATTGAAGCCATCGCAGCCGAGCGCGCGCCGCGATGCTTCGGTGGCGACGGCGGCCAGCTCGAACAACTCGGCTCGGGTGGCGGCGGGCAGATTCTCAAACTCCGAAATGTGCTCGTTTGGCACAACCATCGAGTGGCCGGAGTTGTACGGGTACAGATTCAGGATCATGAACGCGTTCTCGCCACGATGAATGATGAGCGACTTGCGGTCATCAGCCGCAGCGAGTGCGTTGCAGAAGACGCAGCCGGGCTGCTTTGCGCCACCAATGTATGTCATGCGCCAGGGACTCCAGAGGCGCTCCATGCGATATCCTCCGATGAGACGACTGCAGGATCGCCGCGCAGATCGTAGCAGAAGCCCGACCGGTGGCGCAGTTCTGCTGCCGCGCCAATGAATGAGGTAAGCGTACGTTCGCACGGGATGAGCCGGGGTGTGTCAGGGACATATGCTATACTGCCTCGTTGGACGCCACCGAGCCCGGCCCGGTTGACAAGGTTACGCGAAGGTAGACGTGGCGAGCGGACGGCTTGACAGAGGGACACTGATCTCCTTGGCGGTGAACCCGGCCCGCACCCAGCGGACGGTCGCAGACTCGCCATATTGGCTGGTCGTTCTGGCTCGGATTATCTCCGATGCCGCGCTCGTCTTCCTGGGCTTCTATGTGGCGTACTGGTTGCGCTATTCGATGCACGTCGGTGGCGAGGTGCTGCCGTGGGCGCATCAGCCATTCTCTTTCTTCCGCTCCAAAGCCATTATGCTCGTCCTCCTGATCGTCGCGATCTTCCACATACGGAAGATCTACCGGCAGCCGCGCTGGACGACATTCCTTGATGAGGCCATCTCTATTGCCAACGGCGTTACGACGGCGATGGCCCTCGTTGTTCTGTATTCGTTCCTGCAGCGTTTCTATCCGTCGCGTCTACTCTTCATCTATGCGTGGTTGCTGATCATTGCGCTGCTTGTCGGCAAGCGGCTGCTGCTGCGCTTTGCGCGTGAGCGTCTCTGGATGCGCGGGATCGGCGTCGACAAGGTCCTGATCATCGGCGCGGGTCGCGCTGGAGAGCGGCTGATGCAGTGGCTGCTCAGCCAGCCGCGCCTCGGGTATCAGGTGGTCGGGTTCGTCGATGAGGTCCCGCCGCCGGACGGCTGGGCGATTGCGACCGATCGCCGCGTCGTGCGGCCACGCTACCTGGGCGTCGAGAGTGACGTCGGCGCGCTGGTTCGCGAGCACGGCATTGATGAGGTAATCATCGCGCTGCCGACGACGTCGCAAGCCCGGATCATGACGATCGTGAATCAGTGCCGTGCGGCCGAGGTCGAGTTCAAGCTCGTGCCGGATCTGTTTGAGCTGGCGATGGATCGGGTGAACATCCACGATGTCGCCGGACTGCCGCTCATCGCGCTGAAGCCAGCTGAGATCGCGGGATTCAATTATGCGATCAAGCGCGCGATCGATCTGCTTGTCTCCACGCTCGTGCTGGTGGTTGGCGCGATTCCGATGGCGCTCATTGTGCTGGCGATACGGATTGATTCATCGGGGCCGGTCCTGTTCCGGCAGGTGCGAGTGGGGCGCAACGGACGCCACTTTATCTGCTACAAGTTCCGCACGATGGTGCGCAACGCCGAGCAGCTGCAGTCCGAGCTGCAGAAGGCGCACAACGTCGACAGCCGATTGACGAAGCTCAAGGAGGACCCGCGGCGAACGCGCGTGGGCAAGATCCTGCGTCGGACGAGCCTCGATGAGCTGCCGCAATTCTTCAACGTTCTGAAGGGCGAGATGAGCGTCGTCGGGCCACGACCACCGGTGCCCGCCGAAGTGGCCGACTACGACGAGTGGCATCTGGGCCGGCTGCTGGTCACTCCCGGTCTGACCGGTCTGTGGCAAGTGTCGGGTCGCAGTAACCTGACATTCGACGAGATGGTGCGGCTGGACCTGTATTACGCGGAGAACTGGTCGCCGTGGCTGGATATCACGATCATGCTGCGTACGATTCCAGCCATCCTGACTGCCCGTGGCGCATACTAGCGGCATGATGTCGCAGCTTATCGAACAGCCAACTACGAGTCCTGCGCTCGGGCGCTTGCCGGAGCGCACTGTCCTCGTGCACGACTACCTGAATCAGTACGGCGGGGCCGAGCGGCTGCTGGAAGTAATTCACGCCCTCGCGCCGTCTGCGCCGGTCTTTACGTCGATCTATGACGCGGATCGGATGCCTGCCCTGTATCGATCGTGGGACATCCGATCGACCTGGATGAATCGGCTTCCCGGCGTTTCGGCGTCCCATCAGCGATACCTGCCGGTCTACCCGCTGGCATTCGAGCGGCTGAGCCTGCCGGATTGCGATGTAGTGGTGTCGTCATCGAGCGCATTTGCCAAGGCGGTGCGGCCGCCGAAAGGCGCTGCCCACGTTGCATACATCCACTCCCCGATGCGCTTTGCCTGGAACCTGGACGCCTACGTGCAGCGCGAGCAGATGTCGCAAGCGATGCGGCAGGGGCTGCGTCCGGTAATGGCGGCCATGCGCGCCTGGGATCGGCGAACGAGCGGGCGAGTGGATCGCTTCGTCGCGAACTCATCGGCGGTTCGCGATCGAATACGTGATTTCTGGGGGCGAGACGCCGATGTTGTGTTCCCGCCAGTTGACACCGAACGATTCGGTCCGGTAAGTGACGAGCTGGTCGAAGACTACTTCCTGATGGTGTCCCGACTGGTGCCGTACAAGCGCTTCGATTTGGCGATCGACGCATTCAACACACTTGGTCTGCCGTTGAAGATCGCCGGCAGTGGACGGGACAGACAAGCCCTGGAGCGCAGGGCCGGTCCTACGGTTCAATTCCTCGGTCATGTGAGTGACGATGAGCTGGCTCGGCTGTATGCGCGTGCTCGCGCAGTCGTATTCATGTCGGAGGACGACTTCGGTATTGCGCAGGTCGAGGCGCAGGCTGCCGGACGACCGGTGATCGCGCTCGGCGCGGGCGGGGCGCTCGACACCGTCATTGACGGCGTCACCGGCGTTCATGTCGCTGAGCAGACAACCGAAAGCCTGATTGAGGC